>Ga0206968_10327_pt1 | contig 10992 bp, 9 predicted proteins | sample Alteio_BWOrgHeat_22_FD_153254 | JGI IMG/M metagenome (GOLD analysis project Ga0206968, IMG submission 153254) | Enriched cells from forest soil in Barre Woods Harvard Forest LTER site, Petersham, Massachusetts, United States -... | ecosystem: Environmental > Terrestrial > Soil > Temperate forest >... | reverse complement strand
GGAGAGTGTTGCCCCGGCCTTGTCTGTAAACTCATCGGATATGTCCTCTGAATGGAACGCTGAGGCGGCGGCGACGGCCACGGCTACTTTGGAAGCCTCGCCTTGGGAAGAACAAACCGTTTCGGCTCCATCCCCGGAAACGTCGTTAAGGACGTTGGAGATTGATTTGGACGCCGACCGGCATCACGCCGCCCAGGGTCCCGCCACTGAGCCGGATCTTCATGTGCCCAAGCTGATACCGGGCGAGCCGCTCCCGGAAAATGAGGGCACGCTTCGCCGGGCTTTCCCCGAAGACCCCTGGCTGCGCAGTCCGCTGACTGCCCAACAGGAACTGGATCTGTTGGCCCCGACCAACGGCGTGGCCGTGCTGTTCGGCTCGCGCGTAGCCGGGCTTGACGAGGTGGACCGGTTTCTCCACGCCGCTTGCCGGGAAGGACGACTGATTACTCTCGACACGGCCAACGATCGGCGAGGTTTTCTCCGTCAGCTCGACGAATTGCTGAAGGAAAGGCCCGAGGGACTGATCTTGGGCGTCGTCCCTGATTATTGTCCCTGGAGCGAAGATTGGGTGCTCAGTTCCCTGGAGTTGATTGGGCGATTGACGTCGAAGCGAAAATTTGCCCGCGTCTTATTTGTCGCCGATCCGGAGGCGACCTGGTCTTGGGTGCAGACCGACAAAAACGCCCAGGACCGCATGGTGGAAAACGGCGTGGCGGAGTTTTCCTTGGAGATTTGGAGCGATCAGGCCCTTCGCCAATGGATGCGCGAGGCGGGCTTCGGCCCCGAGGATCAGGCGGGCCGCGACTGCTTTGCCAACGTGACCGGCAACTGGGGGGCCCTGCTCTACCAAGTCGGCCTGCGCTGCAAGCAGGACCCGCAGCGCTGGCAGGAAGTCCTCGTGGATTACGAGCGTGAATTGTCGCAACGCGTTGAGTGGCGCGAGCTTTTTGGTTTGGTCGGTCAGGCCCTGCCCGTGCTCAAAGTCATGGCCGAGCGAAATGAACCCGTGAGCTGGGAAGAAATCTCCAGCTATGTCGGCGGCGGATCGCCGATCCTCGTCGCCATGGTGCTATGCTGGGCCGATCGGCTCCGCTATATTCGTCCCGCCAGCCAAAAGAAGTGGGTTCTCGATCCCATCATCCGCCACGCTGTTCTAAAAACTGAGGCGTAGTTGGGAAGTTTTAGCCACGGATGGAACACGGATTAAACACGGACGACAAATTCTGAACAGTGCGTATTCTCTTATCCGTGTTTAATCCGTGTTCCATCCGTGCCTAGGAATTTTGCCTTTCGGATTTCCGCTACGGTCGCAGATGTTGTCTCAGCAAATCGGGGCCTTGTTCCTTCAATATCTCTTCAAAGATCTGTCGATCGGTTAATCCCTTATCGATCTTACCGGCGATCACTTGCCGCATGTGCTGGGGCATGCCGCAGGCGTTGGGATTGCAGCTGGCAAGAGTATAGAAGTCCCCGGTGCAGGTGTCGCCGTTGACGCCGCAGGGACAATAGACGCTGGCCAGGAACCATTCGATCCGCTCGGCCTTGGCGCGGGGCCGATCCAAGTCGGGAGGGAGAACGGCCCGGTCCACCTCGGCCGGCGGCGGCGTCATGTGCAGAGCCAGTCGTTGTCCCGGCGTCAGATCACCCAAGTCGGCGGCAGCCACGACCAGGCGAAGCTCGGTTCGCTCTCGCCAGGGGCTTACCTGCTTCACCGCCGCGGCAATCGGAACCGGCGTTTGCAAGCGAACCGCATCACCGGGCTTCAAGGACCGTCCCCAGCGCATGGCCTCATGATCCAGCATGAAATCCATCTCACCGCTGAAACGGTGCAAAAAGACAACCGTGCCGGGTAGGCCCTTGTCCGTCCAGATTTTTCTGAGCGCGGCTTTCTGATCGGCTTTTCGATTCGCGAATGCTTCGGCGTCGAGAATAAGTCGGGCGCTCTCTCCGGTGGTTTGCACGTAAAGTTTTTCGCCTTTCTTGAGATCTTCTAATTTGCTCTTGGCCAAGTCGCGAAAGACTTCGCTCTTGTCCGCGTGAATGGTGCGGTTTTTTCCCACGGAAGGCTTTAGGGTTAGTTCGTTCCCTGAACAGTTCTCCAGCACAACGCCGCCGCCGTGAATTTCTTGTTCGCTCAGCTCATCGCAGATCATGGAGACGGCTCGCGGCTGCTGGTGACGGTCGGTTTCGAACCAGACCCAGACGCGGTCGTTGATGGGGAGTTGATCCAATCTGGCCCACCAGCCCGCTCGCTTGATTTCCGCGTCGGGAACCAGCGGCCAAACCTTGGGCAGTTTCTCTCCTTCAATCAAGAGTGTGACGCGGAGCTGAGTCCGGTCGACATTCTTTAACGTGGCGAAGTGCTTCGGCACCGAGCGCAGAAACTCGGACGTCCCGGCAATCTCTTTGACTTTGTCGTTGACGGTTTTCTTGTCGGCGGCGGGTTTTGCATCATCGGCACGGCCTGGCTGTCCGATAAGGACCGCCCCGTTGACCAGAAATGCGGCCAGAAATTCAATCTGCTTTCGGGAGAACATGACATAACCCCATTGGAGTTTCTTATGCCGTGTGCTTTTAGTGGGCAATGGGTTGACTAGGGCGTTTGTCTTACTTGATGGCCCAGGCTGACAGATGATGGCCGGAAGGATCGGAGGCAGAGACTTTGAAAACCCAGGATTCACCTGGCGCGCTCCCGGATGGAATTGTGATCGGCTCGCTGGTTCGCGTTTCTCCTGCTTTCAAATGGAGATCGCCGAACCAGGATTTGACAATCTTTTGGCTTGATGCGGAATCGGACTCCCGGGGCCGATAGCTGGTATCCTCCGGTCGATTGGCCGTCGGAACCAAACGCTCCCAGGCGGCTTGCTCCAAGGTCACGTCCTGGTCAAAAGCGGTCACTTTCAGGCGAACCGTCTGGACGCCTAATCCGAGTTGCAGATTTTCTTGTGGCTCAAGGCGAAGACTGAGCCGGGCAGTGCGTTCTGGAAGACGAATCAGCGTGACTTGTAAGTTCATTTCGGGCTCGGCGGTGATGGTAAGTCGCGAATGGGATTTTGTCGGGGAATGGAGAAAGAGAAACGCGGCGCTCGTGCCGGATAAGGTTGTATCATGCCGGTCGTTGCTGAGAGAAACTTCCTCGAATCGCGGCCCGCATAGCAGTCGGCCCGCTAAAGGGCGGTGCAGATTGATTCGTCGAATAGCGGGGCTATCCGACATTTCCAAGCCTGTTCCGCTCAGAGCCAAAGCGGTCGTCCACTGACGGAACAGATCGGCAAACGATGGTCCCGTTGCCGCCTCCACATTGGCAATGCCGCTTAAATTGGATTGAACCAGCGACTTGAGCACCTGTTCCCCGAATTGATCGCAGCACCAGCGGAGGAAAAGATACGCCGCTCCGCGATGGCCGTGACTGCGAAAAAATCCGGACCGGAAATAATCCGGCACCACCAGCTGATATCGCTCCGGCGCGCTGAGGAACGCGCTGATCCGGTAGTCGAGATTGCTCCAACTGTATTCGCGCAGGTCCTCGACCATGTGAGCCAGCCCTTCGTTGAGCCAGCCTTCTTCATCCTGTTTGGGGATTTGGGGCTGGTAGGAGCCGAAGACGTGCTCGCTGAAAATCACGGCGTGCGTATATTCGTGGGCCAGGATGGCGCGAAGAGCGGGGCCGGGTTGAAGCTCGGTGTTCAAGTACATCATGTCGCAGCGATTGCCAAAAGGCGGCGCCAGGTCGCGGAAGAAATCACTGCCCCGGACGAATCCGCCCAGCGAGACTTTGCCGTCGGCCAGCTTTCCTAGCCATGGGGTCAAGAGAATGGTGAATCGTCCGTCCCGGTCGACATCCAGAGCCCGGCCCAAGTCATGGCATGCACGGGGATAGACCTCGCGGTCGAAAGTCTGAATGATATCGTCCACGGTCGGTTGAATGCGAGACCGCGGATTGTAGTCGCGATCGACGTACACCTGACAATGCCGGCCCACGCCTTGCAGCTCTCCCGAGACGGTGACATAACTCTCCGGATTGGAGAAATCGCGCTCTCGAACAAAGAGGAAGAAGGTTTTCGTGCGTGCCGGTTCCTCCGCGGGAGGATAAACTTCTTCGGATTTCGCCGGGGGGCTGGTGGATTTGTTCTTCGGGGAGAATGAATGATGAAGAATAACGGAGGAAGGCCGAGCAATGATAGCCGTGCCCGAACCGATGGCCTTCTCTTTTTCATCCCTCATCCTTCCTCCCTCATCCTTCGCTTCCACAGCTTCCGTCTGGATAGTGACTCGATAAGGGCCGCCGCTCATCGACAGAGAACCGAGGATGAGAAAGAATTTCTCGTCGGGTCGGGGCGTGGGCAAGACGTATTCGCAATGATTGTCTCGGACTTTGAGGCAAATAGGCCGGCCCGTGGGAAGAGATTGTCCCCAAGCCCCGGACGTTTTCCCGCCTACGAGGGAAGTGAAGAGAATGCAAATGAAGAGAAACCGACTGCCAGGCCTTCCCTGCCTTGTGTGCATGCCGCGGTTTCCCCAGATTGGCGAGAGGTCGCGATTTCACTGAGCGCGATCAAAGGAAATCCTCCTTTCAAATCGGTGTCCTTTGTGTGGCTCTTGAGGAGAACGCCGAATGCCCGCCCTGAGAGCCTTTTCTCAGTATCGTTTGGGCTTAGAGCCTACCCAAATGGGCCAATTTGTAAGCCGCGGCTCTCCGCTGCGTCGCGGCTAAGCGAGAATCGCCAAGCCGCAAGCGATAGGTCAAACATGTTTGGCCGCGACCCAGCGGGGAGCGCGATGCGACTTGAGTGATTTAGGGCGCCGATGCGCCGATCGCGCCTGAGCGATTTTTTTGAAATAATCGCCAAATGCACCAACGAAATCGGTGCTGAATTGGTTTAATCACTTAGGATCCGAATCACATCACCTTGAGGGAGGCCGACATGTCTTTCGAAAAGCTTTGGAGGATCGGTAAGGTTGCGCCGCTGGCGGCTTTCGTGCTTGTTCTCTTCTCCGGACCAGCACAAGCTCAACGGCAATGCTCCGGACGGCAAGGCGGAATGGGCAGCACTCTGCAGACTCAGCCTTTGTCCTACTCTAACTTGCAGAGCCAACTCTATCCCTCGCTGCAACAGCAGCAAGCCTACTATCTGCAGCAACAACAACTCATGATGCAAGCTCAACTCAATGCCATGCAGGCTAATGCTCTACAGGGCAACGCCATGCAAGCGAACGCATTTCAGGCTAATGCCGTGCAGGCCAATGCCGCCCAACTCAATGCTTTACGGCAATATGTTCTGGACCAACAAATGCTTGGCGTCGACCCCCAGGATGCGTTAGAATCCGGGTTGTACGCCCTTCAGCGGAATCAAGCCCGTCAAGCGGCGCGAAATCAGCGTTGAATGTGAATCTTCAGATTTTGAGCCACGGATGAAACACGGAAAAACACTGATTCTCTTCCGTGTTCCTTCCGTGTTTCATCCGTGGCCCGCAATTCGCAACCTTGAGATTTCTCATGCGCATAAGAATTGGAATCGGCGCTTGGATATTGTCATGGGCAGCGTTTTGGCCGGCTATCGCACCGGCGGCCGGGGATGAGGACATCCGAAAAGCCGTCGAGCGCGGCGTGGAATCGCTCAGGGCTCGGCAAGACAATGACGGGTCTTGGTCCTTCGGCAATTCCGGCCATACGGTCGGCACTTCCGCTCTGGTGGGCCTGGCCATGCTGGAATGCGACGTTCCCGCCAGCGACCAGGCCGTCAAGGACGCTGCCCGCACCGTGCGCTCGGGAGTGGGCAGCATCAATGACACGTATGACATTTCCTTGGCCCTGATGTTTCTCGATCGTCTGGGGTTGGCCGACGATGATCCTTTAATCGAGTCCCTTTCCCAGAGGCTGCTGGCCGGGCAAACGGCGGGCGGCTGGGGCTACTTCTGTCCTCACGTCAGCAGCGAGGCCCGACGCCTTAAGACCGGCGTCGATAAGAAGAACAGCGATGCCCGCGATCGGCCGGAAGCCCAGAAACAGGCGCGACGCGGCAACCTGCAAAACGACCCGCGAAATCAATTTGCGGGTTTGATGGGCGATGACAACTCGAATACCCAATTTGCCACTTTGGCCTTGTGGATTGCCCGCCGGCATCACACCAAGGTTGACGCAGCCTTGAAGTCCGTGGAGGCGCGCTTTCGCCGGTCGCAAAACGCCGACGGCGGCTGGGGATACAAAGCCCTCGGTTCCGGCGGCATGAGGGGGGGCATGTCGGGCTCCACGGCCAGCATGACTTGCGCCGGTCTTTTGGGACTGGCGGTGGGCTATGGCGTTTCCACTCACACCTTGCACACCAATATCAAGCCCAAGAAGGAAGCCGACAAGGAAAAGGAGACGCCGCGGGATGCGGCCGTCGTTCGGGGGATCAATTTTCTGGCCCAAGTGCTGGAACCAGCTTTGCGGGCCGACGATGATCCGCCGGCGATGCGCAATTTTGGACGCGGCGGCTTCGGTATGCGCGGCGGCGGCATGGGCGGAGGCATCGTTCATAACGGCCTAGGCTCCGAGTACTACTTCCTCTGGAGCCTCGAGCGCGTGGCCATGGTCTACAGTTTGAAAACACTCGGCGACAAGGACTGGTACGCCATGGGCTCTAAGTACCTTCTCAAGAATCAGGAGAACGACGGCTCGTGGCGCGGCAACCTCGGCCCCACGGTCGATACCTGCTTTGCTCTCTTTTTCTTACGACGCGCGAATTTGGCGGTGGATTTGACGACCAAGCTGCGCATCAAGGGACCCGCCGTGGTCGACCTGCGCGCCAAGGGCGCTCTCAATGAAGGCGAGAAAGACGCCCCGGCCGCGAAAATGCCTTCCGAAAAGCCCGATCCGGGCAGAACAACCCCGGAAAAACCCGACCGTCCGGCGGCGACACGCGGCGGAGCGATTCCCGCACCAGCAGACGAACTCACTCCCGCCAAGAAGGCTGAACCTGAGCCTCCGATTCCTTCGAAGGCAGCGCCCATTCCGCAAACGCCGCCTGCCAAGGAGCGCGAATCCGCCCCAGCCAAAGCGGTTCCGCCACCGTCCAATTATCCTCCGCCGGACCTGGAATTAGTCCATGAACAGCAAGTCGCCCGGCTGCGAGACGAGCTCATCAAGGCCGCCCCAATTGATCGAGAAGACTTGATGAATAAACTTCGCGACGCCAAGGGCTCCGCCAACACGGATGCTCTGGCTGCTGCCATTCCGCAGCTTTCCGGAGGCGCAAAGTCCAAAGCGAGCGAGGCCTTGGCCCAGCGCCTGGCGCGCATGACCGCCGACACACTCCGCGACAAGCTCAAAGACGAGAACTCGGAAGTCCGCCGTGCGGCCGCGTTAGCCTGCGCCATGAAAGAGGATCGGAGCCTGATTCCCGACCTGATCGGCTTGCTCGAAGATCGCGAATCGCGCGTGGAACGGGCCGCCTATGCTTCCCTCAAGGCGCTCACGGACGAGGATTTCGGCCCCACCCCCAACGCCGATACCGAGAGACGGTCTCAATCGGTCGCCCGCTGGCGCGAATGGTGGGCGAAGAACATGTTGAAAACCAGCCATTGACTAACCACAGAGACACAGAGAGCACAGAGAAGACAGGCCCTCTCTTCTTCTCTGTGGTCTCTGTGGTTATTATGGGGTTATCATTTCTTGCGTTTGAACTCGAAGACGGCAGTTCCGGTCGGCTTGCCTCCATCGTAGTGGACCCACTCGCTCTTCAGCGTATCCTTGTCGACGAAGGTATAGGTCACTTCGTGCATGTGCGGATCGTTGTCGGATTTCAAATTGGTCGCGCTATCAAACTTAAAGGCAACTTTATTGGCTTCGATCTTGCCCTTGGCCTTCATGCGTGGCTGGTTGCCTAACGCGCAGTAGTGCGTCAACACGAGCTGGTCGCCATCGGGACAAATGATCGTGACCATTTCATGAGGGGAATCGGGAAAGAGCGTTTCCACGACGGCACTGCCAGCCGAGGTCACCTTGTACTTGGCCTTGAGATCTTGCTCGGTGTTTTTCCCCGATACCTCTCGACCCTCCCATTCCCCGGCGAGCCGAGCGAACGGTTCCAGCCCGGGAAACTTGTGACCCTCTGCCTTCTTTTCGTCGGCCGCAAGAGACGTGAGAACAAATCCCGACACGATGACGATGAAAAACCCGGATACGATGAGGGCGAACGCTTGTGGTGCACGGATTCTCATGGCAAAGCTCCTTTCAGGAATTCGAAGCCAGTAGAAGTGAGTTAGGAAACCAATGATCCCTGACTTTCAATCTCCATTTCCGATTCGAGGTCATTCACGTGCATCGAGGGGCAGCCCAGGGGATCCACCTCCCGGAGGGCAATGGCGCCAAACCGCAATCCCGGGCAATGGCGCACCAACTCGACGGCTTGGGCATAATCCTCCGCCTCGATAAAGCAGAAGCCACCGACCACTTCTTTGGTCTCGCTATAAGGTCCATCCACCACGACCGTGTGGCCGTTCTGAGCGCTCAGAATCTTGCCGCCCTCGTCGGCGAGCTTTGTGCCGCCGAAAATCTTGCCGGCAGCCTCCAACCGTTCCCTCCAAGCGCGAATACCTAACATGATGTCCTGGATTTCTTCGGGCGATTGAACTCCTTTGGGCGCCACCTGCTGAATTAACATGAACTTGGACATGGGTCCTACCTTTCACACAAGAAAACCCTGAAATGACGGAGACCGACCCGCACGCCGGTAGCTCCAGCCCATCCGCCTTATACCTCTAGACGAACGGCGGGCGACGTTTTCGACATCATTCTATGGAAGATTTGGAATACCGAAGGTCAAGAACTGTCATCCCCGTCGCTTGCGGTTTAGCGCTAAACCGCAAGCGATCACCCTATCGTTGATAAATCGGAAGAGCTGCTTTATCGAGTTGCAGGATAGTTAAGGCGGTGGCCGTGGCGTAGACGGGACCGATGTGCCCCCAGCTGCCGGTGCCCGACCAGCTGCCGTCGCTGCTCTGCGAACGGATGAGGTAATCAAACATCGACTTGCGGTACTTGCTCCAGGTCAAGCGCTCGCTTTCCCGCGATTGGGGAAAAAGTTTCTCATAGCGGTCGTCGCCCAAGACATACAAAGCTTGGGCGAAATAATAATGGGTGTACTCATCGTGCCCTGCCCGGCCGGCTGATGGAACTTGGATGTGGACCTGGCAGAATTTGAGCCATTTCTTGGCTTGAGGAGAGGAGTAGTCCCCGGCGTTGAAACCACAGGCTACGGCCGCGGCCGTAAGGGCGGGACGGGCTTGACCCGAGGCGCGGCCACCCGCCTGAGCCAGACTGTAAATCACGCCGCCGTTCTCCGTGGTCGAGTTCTCCAAGTATTTCATGCCCTTGTCGAGGATGCTCTTGGGCACGGCAATGCCGGCGTCGCGAGCCGCACGCAGCGCTTGCATCTGGGTGACGGTAACGGACCCCTCATCAAAGTCGCCGCTTTCATGAGCCGAGGTGTAGCTCCAGCCGCCGCGCGTCGATTGCGCTTTGCCGGTGAACTCGACGGCACGGGTCAGGATACCCGCCAGCTGGCGATGCCGTTTCTCATCTTCCTCTTCTCCGTAGAGACAGGCCAAGAACAGCAGCGCGTAGCCGTGATCGTGCATATAGCCCCGGCCCAGTTGATTGAGCGGGCTGATCACGCCGTTGCGTTGAGACACGCCCATAAGCCAGTCGGCCGCTTTGCGGATGTTATTGGAGTATTTGCCTTCCGTGAGCGTGCTTCCCTCCATGAGCAGTGCTAGACCGCTCATGCCGGTCATGGCCACGGGATAGACGCCGCCGGTGGCATCCCAGTGGCCGTCACGCTGTTGCGCTTTGGCCAGCCAATCCAGTCCTTTCTCAATGGGCGTCTGGTACTCCCGAGGAATCTCGTCGGCGGCCGCGGTAGCGCTGAGACCGAGCAACGCCACGCAGCCAAGAACTGCCCCGAGACTCGCTCGTCCATTTCCAATTTTTAATTCTCGAGTAGCCCGCATGATGAATATTCCCTCGTGAAGGGAGCCGACTTTCGCTTGCAAGAATGACGAATGAGACGCCGATTCCTGACGCTTCAAGTTTAGCGCCTGCCCCCTGAGGGTACAAGGGGCTTGTGTGGTTAAGTTCGCTGGAACGAAAACAGAGAAAACAAGGGGACGTTTTCTCCTTTATCCCTTATCGCCCGGCCGCATGGGGAGGAAGATTCTACAGTTGAGCTTGTTTCTGGTCTACAGCGGCATGATCGTTGCACTATAGGCACAGGTTAAGCGAAACATGAAGCTTTCATGGAGAGGCTGTGCTAGAGTTCGTGAGCCATTTTCGCACGCGCCACGACCCCGAAAGGAGGCCGCGGATGTCACCAACGGATGGCAAGCAACTACGCACTTCTATCCTGGCGTATGTGGGAGAGCTGCGTTTGTCGGTAAAAAAGATGTTGGATGATCCGAACGCTCCTCGCCCGACGTTTCGTGACCTGTGTGGCTTGTCGGAGGAGCTGCTGTCGGCGGCGACACAACTCACGGCCCTGGCAATTCAGGTCACCCAGGCCGCCCAGATCCTTTATAACAACGGTAAGTAGACGGGAGTGTTGGGACTTTCAATTTGCGGATGATTCGCCTTTGAAGTCTAGGAATGCGGAGATGTAAGTCATGATTGATGCGACATCCCCGCAACCCGAAACAATCCGGGGGCAGCCATGAAGACTCCAACGCCCTCTTACGATCCTTCCCGACGTTCCAATCCGGGCAAAAAAGAGAATCGCGCCTGGCCTCGTTATCCCGGACGCTTCAAGACTTACTGTCAATCCATCAAGGAAGGCGACGAATTGCTCTGGTCGGTGCAGGTCAAAGACCTTTCTCGCCAAGGCCTGAAGCTCCTTTCTCATCGGCGCTTCGAGCCAGGCACGATTCTTCGGATCGGGATCATCCACGAAAAAGGGAGGGTGCTCGTGGCCCGAGCCGTCCACGTCACCCCGACACCGGAAGGAGACTGGTCGATTG
>Ga0206968_10312_pt1 | contig 11054 bp, 6 predicted proteins | sample Alteio_BWOrgHeat_22_FD_153254 | JGI IMG/M metagenome (GOLD analysis project Ga0206968, IMG submission 153254) | Enriched cells from forest soil in Barre Woods Harvard Forest LTER site, Petersham, Massachusetts, United States -... | ecosystem: Environmental > Terrestrial > Soil > Temperate forest >... | reverse complement strand
AATCTTCTGACCTATTTACCGCTTTGGATATCTGGTCGAGGGAACTTAGCGTTTCCCATTCGCCTTTAGGGTCAATGAAGATCACTGGCCTCTTTTTTAATGCGTCCTGATAAAACAAAGGCAAAAATACACCCGTGGTCTTGCCTGTTCCAGTCATGCCAATAACCTGCATATGCTTCATGCGGTCAAGATCATTGATCGTAACGATCCTTTTGTTTGATCTTTGGGCATCTAAGCCTATGAAAGTATATTGTTCAGAACCCTCTATGGCAGAATACTCCTTGAAGATTTCAAAAAAATTAAAAGGTCTGTACTTATACGTCTTAAGCCCTTTATTTTCATTCCTTATGACCCACCAATTGATGATTTTACTGTAACCGAGCTCAAAGCCAAATCCAATCAGCCACATCCCAAGACGGATAATAGCCAGCCCGCCAAAGGCTATAGTTGATAAAGCCAAAAGCTTTAACATCAGAATTCTTAAAGACCAATAAAGCTGGGTGTTGCCAGTAATGGGTATTATTGAATTGTAGATCTCTGCTAACCAAATAAATATGTCATCAAACATTTTCACTCGCCTCCTTTAAATCGCTTAACATCTGCTCGTAATTGATAAACTGAAAAATCTCCTCCTGCTCATTAAATATTCCTTTGGAAAATACCTCCTTTCTGACCGTTAAAAGCTCGTTGCGTATGTACTGGTTCTGGCAGATAAATAAAACACTGCCTTTGCTTACATCTTTTCGGTAGCTATAAGATTTCAGAATACTTCGATACCGTTCACGGCTCTTAAGGGAGCGTTCATATTCAACAAAACACTTTTGGCTAGTACTATCTTCTAGCAGCCTCATGAATATGGCATCGGGTATCTTGCTATAGGAGAAACTACGGGAAGAAAATGGCAAGGCCCTTAGCTGATATTCTGAATACCAGCTTTGGATATTAACCCTTCTACCATTGAGCAAGGTATGACGGATTTTATTCATGCCTAAACAATGGTAAACCTCATTGAAATTGATCTGGATAGATTTATAAATAGGTTCTTGGGGGAATAACTGCTCTAATTCCTGGAAGATTTCAGGCTTGGCAATGTGCCAGACGCCACCATTGACTGCAGGAAATGAAAATCGGCTCAAGCCAAACTGATATAGCGAAACCCGGAAGGATTCCTTATTACCAGTACTGCCTGAGCCGATGTAAAGGTCTTCTAAAGTGGCATACTTCTGTTGGGCTAATAGCCTCAACGTCTTCAAGCGCAATGTTACCATAATCAATCATCCAAAGTTCAATCGCAATGCTTCTAATCAACAACCAATATATACTCCCTGAAATTATTTTTGTCAAATTATTTTTTTTCACTGCCCCCTTTTCATTGCCTTTTTCATCTATTTCCTTTCCTTGGTTCTTGTCATCATTATAATCATGTGTTGTTATCTTTTTTTTAACTATTCTTACTTCCCTATTCTTTATCTTTTTCTACACTCTACCCCCTTTTATTTCCCAATCGCTCGTTAGTTCAAGACCCCTCCCTCTCTAAAAGAATAATGGGTGAGAGGGTGGGGTCTTGAACGGTCTCAAGCGCCAGCTTGAGAAACGAGTGCTTGGGAAATAAAGGTTTAGAAAACAACTAAACCTACAAGATTATCTACAAAATGTGGGGCACATCGTAGGTATTAATGATATCTAAATTAACAACAACTGTAGCCAAATTCCTTTAAGTATCAAGAAAAGCTCTTAAATTTATCAGCGGTTGAACAACAATACTACCAACCGTAAATCCTGGCGCATTTTGCAGCTCTGCGAGCATGGCTGGGTTGATATGAAATTTGATTACTTCCCCAGTATTTTGGGTTTGTAAAACATCCTTCGAAAGGGTTAGGTCGATACCACCCCTTCTAATTTCATGAACATCCTTAGGAGAATCCCGATGTAAAATATTTATTAATTTTCTTTGTTTTTTATCGAGTACCCACACAGCTTCTATACCCTCTGGTTTTATAGTCCCAATATAAGCAGCAGGGTACTCTTGACTATACTGAACAACTACAATTAAAAAATTCTTCCTTGGAACGGCTGGATTCCAGTATGGCCTAAACGCCCAGGATAATGCCCGAGAAGGATCCTCTGCCGCCCAGGTAGTCTCATCCGTTAATCCATGTAGTGGTTGCAACCCATGTTCCAATATGTGCTTAAGAGAGTCCACACTGATTTTCATTCCTCGATATAATTTATAATCTCCTTGCAATAAACCTGATTTCTTGATCACCTCTTCTGCATCTTGATATTCATACATTTCTTTATCGTCCTCAAATATCCCGTTTTCAAGGTTGTCTATTGTCATCGCCTGATCCCTTCTTACCCCTAAAACTCTTCCATCATCAGCGATATACAAAGATTCTATAGGCCCCTTTTGGAAAGATTCGACAAGTTGCCCTTCCCTGGGCTCTTCTGGTAATTGTACGATCTTGACACCGTTGTAATAAATATCATTACCTACATAAACAAAAGCTTCTCTGGGTTTAGATGCCGTAATATTCATAAACCGCGAAGAAGATTGATTTTGAGGGCTAGTTCGATCAGAAACCAAACGAAAATCATTTTCCGAAACAGCTTGAAAATCATTTTCAATTTCAAAAGCCCCAGGTGCCTGTAAAGGAATACGAACAATCTTAAGCGTTTCCTTGGTATCATCATCTTTAAGATAGATCAATCCTGCTCCATAGATCAATCCTGCTCCATAGATCAATCCTCCTCCATAGGCATCCGAATATTCCCACCCACTATTGCCTCTCATCAAAGGAAACGAAAGTGTAACAAGCCTATCTGAAGAATCAGGTTGAAAAGGAAGATCTGTATCATGAGCCACTTGGGATAACAGGGAATTTAACCAGGAATTGTATTTTTTATCGCCATACGTTCCTTCTTTCATGATAAAAAGACCCTGCTCTTCACTTTTTCTTAAGCGAACAATCTGCCGAGAAATGAAATTTCCTGATGAATCATAAACAACTAAGACTTTATTCCATCCATTAGAAGTTGTCCCAACGAGCCCTCGATTATACATCGGCTTATTAGTCGCTTGACAAGATCCAAACCTTATTGGGTTACCAATATTAATCATGGTCGAAAAGACATCTGTAAATCCCACATAATAGACATTCCCATTTTGATCTCTGACGGCATAATATCGATTCTTTTCCCATTCCTGCTGTACCTTTTGCGCTCGCTCACCATTCATCTTATTGAACAGAGCAAGATAATCAGGAGAATGGTACCGATATCTCTTAAATCCACCTCGCACTTCTTCGATAAACATATTCATAATCTCGTTTATGACATCAGGATATTCTGAATTGGTGACGAGCAATTCAAATACAGAATCAAATATCGAACGGTTGTCCTCATTACGAGGAAGATCCTCCACGTATTTTGATAAGTCCTTTTGAAAATCCCACTGGTCCTGCTCAGTTGGCAATGCCCTGCCTAAAGCCTCCTGGTCAAACCTATCCATGATCAAATCAGCTAAATGTTTCCGGAAAAAGAATGAAAACTGGTCTCGTGAAGTTTGAAATCTATCATAAGCCACATCAGCGTCTTCCTGACTCCCTGCTGCTAATACGGCATCCAGGTCCCGACGCACACGCACACACCACTCTTTAGAATAACTCCTCAAACCTTTCTGATTTATTGATATTCTTGTCGTATCTATCTGGACCATGTTATAAAATAAATCAACGAGATTCATCAGCTCGCGCACAATAACAAAAGAAACGTATACCGGCTCTTCCCCATCGGGAGAAGTCCTTCGATCTAATTCAAAATTAATAGACGCTCCTTCAATACCATGACGGCGATCTAAAACATCAAGTCCCTTAAAAAGCAAGGCCCTGGCCTCTTGATATGCCTGCTTCGTATTACTGCTGCACAAAAGAGTCATTTTTCCCTTCAAAATAATCTTGATATCCCTGCGGCGAAGGATCTTGGGTGAAGTCATAAGTTTAAAAAAAACTTCCGCTTCAGGATTGATCATAGTTGTTTGTGGATCAACAAAGACCTTCATAAACGGAACAAAAAACATATAATCTAATTTACGATCTTGTTTGCGATGAATACTTCTATAGGCTTCTGGCATCCCTTCGTAAAATGCCCCAGGATTTCTTTTCTTTCGTTGAAGATCAAATTCATCGATAAATTTATTCTTTTTCCCTTCGTCATTCGAATTGAAATAAATATCAAAGATGGCCTTTAATCTATCCACATCATACGAACTGGAAAAAAGAAACTGTACGATTTCATTCTTATCATCATCATTGATCACATCTAATACCGTTGTCTGTGGCTGTGGACGGCTGACTTGATCAAGAATATAGTTAAAAATCTCCAGCTCGTGCTTGGACGATGTTTTATAAACTTCTCTGTTAAATCGCCATGATGATCCCAACAAATGCTCTTGATCCTGCGGTACTGGCCGGACCAGCATTAGATAATTCGCTATTCTCAGCAGATCTAGTGGACTATTAATAAACCCATGCTTATAAAAATCAGGGATGTCGACCATGAATAAACGAAGCGCATTCTCCCCAACCATCTGACCCAATTTTACCAAACCAGGCCAATAAACTCTTAGCTCACCAGGTTTAAATAAATTTCTGATGGATGAATAAAGGCCATTGACATATAAGACATACGCCTCATTTTTAGATAAAGATCCCCCTAACTTTAATAAGTCATTCCCCACAGACCTTAAATCTTCTTTATTTTGGATTAATTCCGAACCAGCGTCTAGGCCAAAGTGAAATAAGCTCTCCGTTTTATCACCAGCTCTATTCGCTATTTCCTCTAAAATATCTACAACATCTTGTAAATCTGCTCTGTTATGAATCAAATATCGTGCTTGAGAAAGACCATGTCCAATTATAAGCCTCGCATTCTTCCCACCTTTTTGATTCAAATCCAATAACACAGGCATATAATCTTTTAATTCTTTCGGATTAAACACACGCCATAAAAGCTCTCTTATATCTTCTTCGTCTAATTCGGAAGTTGCAGCCATATCTGCGTGGCTCTTTGCACGTTGGTTTAACATCATCATGTTTCGCTCAGCATGAATATTGTTTTGAACTAAAATACCCTTAGCCAAACTAATCCTGATACCCACAGTTATCAAGGCCAAACTACTGGCGTGTGTTGAGGAAAAGAATTTATTTGGCAATGTATAAATCATTGCCATGTCTTGACGCAAACCAAGAGCTGTAATACCTCCTGAAAAATATTTCCTTGGAAATATTCCCTGCTCCTTGCCCGGCGCACCAGGGTCAACAATTGGTTCTTCTTTAATATAGTTAAAAACACCTTTCTTAAACGCCTGTAAATACCGCTGGTATATCTTTTCTTTCTCCTGTGGATCATCAATATTGACACCAGCGACCTTATTCTTATCGGTATACACCTGCTCTAAAATACTGTCTTTAATTTTCCTCTTGTACCAAGCAGCAAGTATCAGTGAATTATACACTTGACGAAGTTGAGCAAAATTTTTGTTACTATTAACTTCCTTTGTCAATTCGGGGATGATCACCTCACGGACAATCTGACCGCCTAGTTGACTGGTATTTCCAACCTGTGCTCTATCAGACTGAATACCTTCGTGCTTCTCTAACGAAAGATAATCCTGCTCAAGCATAACCTTTAATTTCGACTCAACAACATACGCTGTGCCAGATTTTGCATTCTCATAAACAACCGCCTTTTTAGGAACAATCCAAACCTTATTAAATGTATTGACGGGAATATTACTCGTCCCAAATTCCTTCTCGGCTTCTTCATAAATACGTTTCCAAAATTTCTTTCCAATCCCATCTTCTGGATATATCAGTGAGGCCGTTATCTGTTTGAGCATATAATCCTCCGCCAACAAATCACGGCCCATCTCAGTCAAACCAAAGGACTGTGGTATGATGCGGTCTTTTTCATAGGGACTTAAATTGACCCAGAGATCTTTTTCAGGAATAGTTAAAGAAGTAAGAAAATACTTAATCAGTTTGCTGGATTCATCTTTGAGGGCATTATTAGATAATTGGCTGTCCCCTTTATCAAGAATAAAATCGAATCGGAATGGATTGTCTAGATGGACTTTGATTCCCTTTAAAACTGGAGGATCAAACTCAGGGCTTAAATGGACCATAACCCCGGGTGCAGGTAAACGATAATCTTGGGCTTGAGCAAATGGCACAAGCCCAAAGGTATTAGCCAAAAAGGCAAAAAGTACCCCTAAGGATATGATCTTTCTTATATCTAAATTTACCTTCACAGCTAAAGTATAGACTATCTATATACTTCCTGCCACTTTTTGAAATTTTGAAATTTTGAAATTTCTGGGGGTAGGACATTTGAAGTTTAAGGCCTTTGTATTTCTAAAGAATAATTTAGGCTTTGTATTTTCTCTTCAACTCTTCCGCTTTCTTAACACCCACTTCCGTTAAATAAACGGATTTAGCCCTGCGGGTTTGGCTCAATAAGCCATCTTCTTCAAGCGCATCCAATGCTTCAAACGGATAACCCTTCCAGCTTCTTCGGATTTTGCCAAACTCTGCAGGGCTTTTTTCTTCCCAATGTGTCAAATATAACAAAAGCAATGTTAAATCTTTAATCTCTTTTTCCATCGAGAGCCTCCTTTATACATAATACTTGGAAATACGTTTCCCTCCTTGTTTAGCATATCTGCCGAAATCGGTATCTTCATCTGCCTTATAGGGTATTTTTGATGTTATTCCCAATCGACGAAGCTCTTGGCGAATTTGCATAACATCCTCTTCATCCGTCCAATCATAAGTATATACGCAGATGACCTTAATATTTGAATTGGTTGCATTAGGATTAGTTTTAACAGTCGCAACTTTTGATTGTTCCCCTAATCTTCCTGCCTCAGTTGCCAATTTAATTTGAGACCATACTCTATCAATCCGTTCAATAGGAACAAAAATCAGCCACTTACCACCATTCTCGGAATAGGATGGATACGTTCCTTGCTTCCGATTAGCAAAAAGCCAATATTCATTAGTTACTCGAGACGGATTTTCTTGCATCTACTTCATAGCCCAATATTTTATACGTTTTTAATCGTTTCTGGAACATTCTTGCAAGCATAGGTACTTCATTATCAACGTAATCATAAATTTGAACATCATGCTTGTCTTTATGATACCGATGAAGGCGTCCCGCATACTGGACGATTTTTCCCTTGAATGAACTTGGCATGGTCAAAATAAGAGTGTTCAAACGCGGTTCATCAAAACCCTCCCCAATATATGAACCTGTGGCCAAAATAGCTTTACGACAGTTATCAGGATACTCTTTTATTTTTTCGAATGTTTCGCGCCTGTGTTTTTGCTTAATCCCTCCATGCAAAATCGCTAAAAATTCTATCTTTTCTTTTAATAATTCTGCCAACTTTTCTAAATGTTCACGGCGTTCCGTCAAGATCAAGGGAAACCTACTCGCATCTAAGACATTAATAATGTCATCAATAATCAACTGGTTACGATCATTATTTTCGACCATCCGACTGGAAAGATCAACTATTTTTGAACCCTCTACCCATAGATAAGAAAAGGTTGTTGTTCTTGGGATAACTATGGAACTCGAAATGTGGGCGGTCATATCTTTTTGCTTAATCCGGTGGCAAATCGGCCCGCACTGCATGTGGATGATAGGTTGGTGTCCGTCCCCGCGATAAGGTGTTGCTGTTAATCCCAACACATATTTTGCCTTAGCTTGAGTCAATACCTTCTCAAATGAAACCGCTCCCACATGATGGCACTCGTCAACAATAATAAAACCGTAATTGATAATGCCATCGTAAACACCGTCTGCTAAATCCAAGCTCTGCACCATACCAACGTCAATAACTCCCGTTGCGTTATTCTTGCCTCCGCCAATTTGACCTATTTCCTTCTTATCAATACCCAAAAACGAAGATATTTGTAACCGCCATTGATCCATGATGGGTTTACGATGAACCAGTATTAAAACATTGGTCTTGCGTTTAGCCATAGCTGCAATCGCTAATACTGTTTTACCTGTTCCCGGAGGTGCGACAAAAACACCAAAATCGGCATCAAGAACGCTGTCCAAAGCTTTTTCTTGCTCTTCATTAAGAATACCGTCAAAAACAAAATCAGTTTCATTGCCAGCCTGTCGCTTATCTTCTATATTCAACTTGACGTCATATTCTTTAAGCAAAGCTTGTGCATCGTCCAGGCATCCACGGGGAAGGGCAAGATAGCCGTCAATAATCTCCGCGCAACATATAACCCTCGGTGTAGCATGGGTCGAAAAACGCATCCTTTGCTTTTTATAAAACTCTGGGTTCTGAAACGCTGCCAGATGTTTCAACTGATTATACAAAACCGACGGCCCTTGGCCGGTTTTAATATAAATGCGGTTAGCCAAAATGGCATCTATCGATGGTGGCAAGTCTTTGACCTCAACCTTAAATCGCCTCTTGCCGGAAGGCAAGCGCATCCACGGCTCGTCATCCTCTTCAACAGGACTTTGGCGGGCAGCGATGACCTGTCCTGTCTTAACAGCTTGTTCTACCCTTACTTCAACTTCTGGATAAGACATTTTCTTAATTGAAGTTAGAAATTCCCATTGATCTGCGTACGGTTTGCCATGTTCATCAATAAAAAGGCTATTACCATGAAGCATCGCTTCTTTTTGAAACGGTAAGGCAATCAAATTTCCAAAACCGCCTTTAGGTAAGGTGTCCTGGCTGGGAAAGAGGCGGTCATAACTTTTCATGTCTATCTGATAGCGTTTGGCCATTGTTTTAGTGATTAAATACGATCCCAATCGTCTAGCTAAAACCGCTGGAATTTCTTCACTAAAGAATATCCATACATGCCCGCCACGGCCAGAGCGGGAACGTTCAACTGCAAATGGTATTCCTTCTTCGCGGCAGGTCTCCATAATTGCCTGCACATCATCCAGCCAGTTTTCTTTGTCAAAATCCATAGCTAAAAAATGACAACTTTCGTTCTTAAGCATGGGGTAAATCCCCATGACTTGGCCGCCCGTTAAATGTTGTTTGATGGCAGATTCATCCGGAGATAAAAATCCCTGATTAGGACATTCAGAACACTTGATCATGGGTTTTTGACAAAGCGCGCGGTCCCATTCATGCTTACAGACAGGACTATACCCCCGCTTACCAGTCTTATTATTTATCCAAAGCTTGGCATAAACATCATCTCGGCCACAGAAGTAATTTTTAAACAATGCAATTTTATCTGTAAGAGTTCGATTGTTGACTACTGGATTAGGTTGTTGTGGTGTGGATTGAGGAAGAGAATGTAATTTAGTGAAGCTTTGAGTCTTTAGGTCATTAAGCAGGGCGATTTGCTCATCAATTTTCTTTATTCTTGCCTCAAGAGCTGTGCGTTCTGGATCCGTATTTTGGTAATCATTTTCGTACAAATTCCTAGCGACCTCCCTTATCATATTTTTTATTCAAGTGATCTTCCATATCTTGCAAAACCGTTTTAGTTTGATTTTCTCCATAGGCCGACTCATAAGCAAAACAAATAAAAATGTCTTCATCCTGATCTGCACGGGTCAGGTCACACTGAATCTCGTATTTCTGGTCATCATTCTTTCTACAGGTAGCACACAAAGCAGGCTTTGGTTTTAGATTCGGATTAAAAGGCGTTCCATCGTCTCTATAGTAACCTTCCATGTCTCCATCCTACTTTCGGCAATCTTTTGTAAGCTCCCAAAACAGCTTTGCTTTTAAATAAGCAACACCAACAATTACAATAAGTTACAGAAAATGAACCATAAAAATCACCATTGAAATTAAATAAAACTACGCCCAAAATGGTAGGTATCTTGCATACCTTCTCGAAACTGTTGCTGAATCATCCAACTTAATCAAATTAGCTTCAACCGCATCTGAAATAATCTGAGAAATGGTGGCCGTTTTATCTTCGGGTAATTTGAAGCGATCTCGCAAGCTTTGGTTTGTCATTCGTTCATTCATAACATAGCGTAAACAGCAGTGCTGATAGCAGGCTCTAATGCGATCTTTCCGATCCATGTCTTCAAACAATTTATGAGAAAATAAAACAACAGTAGTATGTCTCTCCCCGACACGGAAATCAGGAGCGGGAAGTTGGTAGACTTCCGTGGCATCGATAACTTTGTCCACCCCACTTCCTTTTTCTTCACAAATCCCCATCCGACGCATTAAATCAGCAAGCCGCTCATTTCTTGATTGATACTCATCAATAAATCTATCTGTCGGGATAAATGGGCGTCCCGGATTTGTAATTTCCATGCGATCAGAATATATTTCAATCATAACAGGACCCGATTCATTCAAGTCTTGATGAATTAAAGCGTTGGCTACAAGCTCCCTAATTGCAATTTCTGGAAACATTTTCTTTTCTGTCCTCAAAGCATTTTGGATTACTTCGTTTGTCGGCGTATGTCCGGTAATAAATTCAATTAACCCCTCAAAACCAACAGCATATCCTTTTACTATTGATCTATCCAATCGTGTTTTTAATTTACTGGTTCCCTCATAAACAATAACCCTAGGGGCTTTGCGCGATAAAATATCAAATTCATCGATCTTTTTTGCGAACAATAATGCACCCAAATTTGTGACCACCCATAAATCATCTTTCTTTTGAATGAGTTTCTCCTGCTCGAAACGTTCAAGCACCGCTTCTCGAGTTGTAGGATACGTTAATTTCAAAAGGTCAAAATACCCTTGTGTATCCAGTAGGCGCACAATATCATCAGCGCTACAATGTTCTTTAGCTAAACGTAAAAGCCAATCGGGTTTACCCTCATCAAAAATTTGTCTCAAACGGTCTTCTGACATTGAAACTGTATCTTCCGTGGAACGCATCAGATAGGCCCCCTCAAATTGATATGCTGTTCCCCTTGGTCGTGATGGAATATGAAATATAACAACTCTCCCATCACGATGGATGATTTCCTCAACATCAACACGAAAATGCAATTTTATGAAAATTTTCTCAGCAATA
>Ga0206968_10311_pt2 | contig 11111 bp, 9 predicted proteins | sample Alteio_BWOrgHeat_22_FD_153254 | JGI IMG/M metagenome (GOLD analysis project Ga0206968, IMG submission 153254) | Enriched cells from forest soil in Barre Woods Harvard Forest LTER site, Petersham, Massachusetts, United States -... | ecosystem: Environmental > Terrestrial > Soil > Temperate forest >... | reverse complement strand
AAGCCGAAAGGCTCAGGATAACACTTTCATGTACTAAAACTTCTTAGCCATATAATGCAAGCCAACACTTTCTTTGCGGCGCATGGCGTGTTTGATAATTAAATAACCAACACAAATTAAATTCCTGAGTTCACATAAATTTTGCGAAATAATTGTTTGATCATAAAGTGCTTCATTTTCATTATATAAAATCTCCAACCGATCGAAGGCGCGTTTTAAACGGAGTTCGCTTCTTACAATACCAACATAATTACTCATGATCTGCTGCACTTCTTTTTTAGATTGTGTGATCAATATCATTTCTTCTGGATGCTCTGTGCCTTCTGCGTCCCAGCTGGGAATGTTTTCTTTAAAATTAATTTTATCAATTGCATTTACAGCATGCTTATAGGCACGATGTGCGAAAACAACAGCCTCTAAAAGAGAGTTGCTTGCCAAACGATTAGCGCCATGTAAGCCACTGCAAGCACATTCGCCAACTGCATATAATTGATTAATAGTTGACTGTGCATGTTCATTAATAATAATTCCTCCACATAAATAATGTTGTGCAGGTATAACGGGAATCATTTTTATGAATGGATCGATACCCATATTGATGCACTTGGTATAAATATTTGGGAAATGTTCAATGAATCCTTTTCTGTCTAAGTGTCTGCAATCTAAATACACAAAATCTTCCCCACTTATTTTCATTTCATTATCTATAGCTCGCGCAACAATATCACGTGGAGCTAAAGAACCACGGCTATCATAGCGGCCCATAAATTCTTCACCTCTTTGGTTTTTTAACACAGCACCAAATCCACGAATAGCTTCTGTAATTAAAAAAACTTGGATTCTCTTCCGGATTATATAATGAAGTAGGGTGGAACTGAACAAACTCCATATCTTTTACGTGACCTTTCGCACGATACACCATTGCAATTCCATCTCCGGTTGCAATTTTTGGGTTTGTAGTTGTAGCATAAACATGGCCTGCGCCACCTGTAGCCATAACCGTGATTTTAGAAAGTACTGTATCAATATGTCCATTTTTTGTATTGAGAATATATGCACCGTAACAAGTTATTCCTGGGGTTTTGGATGTTATTAATTCGCCTAAATGATGTTGTGTAATAATATCAATTGCATAATAATGATCGTAAACTTCAATGTTAGGATCTTTATTTATTTTATTGAGTAATGCGCGTTCAATTTCATAACCGGTTATGTCTTTATAATGAAGAATGCGACTTTCAGAGTGGCCACCTTCTTTTGCAAGATCATATTCTCCTTTTTGATTTTTATCAAATTGAGTGCCTAAGTTTATTAATTCTTTAACGCGTTCGGTACCCTCGGTAACAACTAAACGAACAATTTTTTCATCACATAAACCTGCTCCTGCGATTAATGTATCTTCAATATGCTTTTCAAAACTATCGGTATCGTGCCAAACAGCCGCTATACCACCTTGTGCGTATTTGGTATTGCTTTCGTCCTGATTACTTTTTGTGATTAAAATAACCTTTCCTTTTTGAGCTGCTTTTAAAGCGAAACTCAAGCCAGCAATGCCTGAACCAATAACTAAGTAATCCGTCTTAATTTGCATATCTTCACAAAAATAATCAAAATATTCCCGTTTTGGTTTGTATTTTTGTAGTAGAATTAAACCTATGAATATTCAAGAAATCCCATATATCATCTACGCTGAAGAAACACCAAATCCGAGTAGTGTAAAATTTGTTGCAAATAAATTATTATTAGTGAGTGGGGCTTCGGCAGAATATCTCTCAGCCGCTGAAACTAAAGATGCGCCAATTGCTCAGGCTTTATTTAATTTTCCGTTTGTGCATAAGGTTTTTATTGCATCTAATTTTGTGACTATAACAAAAAAAGAAAATATTGATTGGTTAGAAGTTCGTGATGAACTGCGTGTTTTCATTACAGATTATCTTAATAAAGGAAATGCTATTGTAACTAAATTGCCGCAACGCGAAGTAGCAAAGGATAATACGTTCGTTGAAAAGATAAACGTAAATACACAACATGTTGCTCCATCAAATGACGTTGAAAATAAAATTATTGAAGTACTAGAACAATATATTCGTCCGGCTGTTGAATCTGATGGTGGACAAATTACTTTCAAAGAATTAAAAGATGGTATTGTTACGGTTCAAATGCGTGGAAGTTGCAGTGGTTGCCCGAGTAGCACTATGACCTTAAAAGCAGGCATCGAAGCTTTACTAAAACGATTACTACCTGATGATGTGAAGGAAGTGGTTAGTGAGGCGATGTAGAGGCAGAAACCGCAAAGCCGCTTGCAGCGTTCGCGAAGTTTTTCGCAAAGACCACAAAGGATCACTTAGCTGCTTAAAATTTGAAATCAAGTAAATTATTTTTGACTCTGCGCCCTTTGCGTTTTTTCTCTCTTTTGCGTCTTTGCGGTTTCTGTCTCTGTGGAAACACAGTATAAATTCGTGTAATACTTAGCTGTTCTCGATACAATTTTGCGAGAGGCAGGCAAAATCACTCGAACTGACAAATTCTTCTGAACTCGCGAAGGGAAAGCTTAATATTTAATTCAAATTTTAATGCTATTTTTATAGAATCACATTTAATTCTAAATATTTTTTTCAATTTTTAGGTCCTGCTGTTGCTTTACTATTCGGACTTTTCATTGATCTATCGCCCGAACATCCTCAAATTAGTTTGATGGCAGGTGTGGCTCTTTGGATGAGCATTTGGTGGGTAAGCGAAGCTGTTAATTTAGCAGTTACCGCTTTGGTTCCTGTTTTAATGTTACCAATACTTGGTATTGCTGATGTAAAATCAGTTGCGCAACAATATACGGATAGCATTATCTTTTTATTTTTTGGTGGATTTATGATTGCATTCGCAATTGAGAAATGGGGATTGCATAAACGCATCGCATTAAAAATTTTATCTGTTGTTGGAACTAGTCCGCGCACTGTTTTATTTGGCACAATGCTTTCTACTTTTTTAATTAGTAATTGGATCAGCAATACAGCAACCACAATGATGTTGTTTAGTGCTGTGTTAGCATTAGTACATGAAACAAAACAATATTTGAAGCAGGATAAGGAAAAATTTGCAGCTGCGATGTTATTGGGTTTGGCGTTTTCTGCAACCATTGGTGGTATGGCCACGCCTGTTGGCACACCACCTAATATGTATTTTTTTAAGGTGTTTCGTGAAACATACGGACAACAATATGAATTTAATTTTTTGAAATGGAGTATGATTGGTTATCCAATTTCGTTTACTTTTTTGGTAGCATGTTATTTTGTACTGAGTCGGTATTTTTTAGCAAAAGTAAATTCATTTAGTATTGGGAAAGAATTTTTTAAAGAGCAATACAAACACCTTGGGAAAATGTGTACAGAAGAAAAATGGGTATTTGGTATTTTTATTTCGTGTGTTTTATTATGGTTCTCAAGGGTGGATATTGATACAGGTTATTTCAAATTATATGGTTGGGCAAATATTTTAAAAGTCCCAAAATTTGTTGACGATTCGTTTGTGGCAATTGCAGCAGCTTTATTATTGTTTTTAATTCCAAGTAAAAAAGATAAGGGTCATGCCTTATTAGAATGGGACGATGCAAAGAAAATACGATACGATATTATTTTAATGTTCGGATCGGGTTTTGCGTTGGCCTATGGATTTGAAGTAACTGGCTTAAGCAATTGGTTGGCATCACAACTAATGGTTTTAAAAGGAGTTCCAATCTTCTTTGTTATTTTAGGAATTTGTTGCATTGTAACTGTGATCAGTGAATTTGCAAGTAATATTGCGAGTATACAATTAGCCATTCCGGTAATGATTGCTTTGCAAAAGAATTTAGATGTATCGCCTTTATTACTGATGATACCGGCTACATTTGCTTCGTCGATAGGATTTATGTTGCCCGTTGCCACAGCCGCTAATACCATTGTTTTTGGTACAAAAATGATTCATACGAAGGATATGTTTAAAGTTGGATTGGTATTAGATATTTTAGGAATTTTAATCATAACTTTGATGTGTTACTTATATTTGGCTTAATGATCATTGCAAAAAATATTCATAAATCATATGATTCGCTTGAGATCTTAAAAGGAGTTGATCTCGAAATTAAATCGAGTGAAGTAATTTCTATTGTTGGCTCTTCTGGTGCGGGTAAAACAACTTTATTAACTATACTGGGAACTTTAGACAGACCGAGCTTCGGCGAAGTATGGATAGATGGACAGAATGTAGTTGGTATGAACGAAAAAAAACTGGCCGCTTTCCGCAATAAGAATATTGGTTTTGTTTTTCAGTTTCATCATTTATTACCAGAATTTAACGCTGTAGAAAATATTTGTATTCCGGCTTTCATAGCAAAGAAAGGAAAAAAAGAAGCAGAGCTTCATGCAATGGAATTGTTAGAGTTATTTAATTTAAAAGAACGAGCAACTCATAAACCATCAGAATTAAGCGGTGGTGAACAACAGCGTGTTGCAGTTGCGCGTGCTCTTATAAATAATCCCAAAGTTATTTTTGCGGATGAGCCCAGCGGGAATTTAGATAGCGCAAACGCAAATGAATTGCACCAACTTTTTTTTAAATTACGTGATGAGTTAAAACAAACTTTTGTAATTGTAACGCATAATAATGAATTGGCTAAAATGGCTGATAGAATGTTGGTGATGAAAGATGGTGGGATTTCCATTTAATTTTTATTAAATAAACAAGTGACTTCTTTGTGTCTTTTCTCTTGATAGAAAAGGCACCAAAAGATCAAGCTCAAAAAATGCTTCAACGCACTCTGCAAATTTATAAGACTTGTTTTGGAAAGTAGCTAAAGCCCTTTCCAACTCGTCTAATAAATTCGCATTCACACCCTTCTTCCTCGCCTTTTGAGCAGGCCAACGCACTTTAGAAAATCAGAAAATTTTTGATTGAAATTAATTAATCAATTCGCCATTCTGCATTTCGTACAGCATTTTAAATTTACTATTGTAAGAAAGCAACTCGTTTAAATTTCCTTGTTCAATTATTTCTCCTTTTTCCATTACCACAATTTTGTTTACGTTTTTGATGGTAGACAAACGATGTGCGATAATAATTGAAGTTCTCCCTTTGGTTAAAACATCAGTTGCTTTTTGAATCAATTGCTCGGTTGGTGTATCAATAGAGGCAGTCGCTTCATCAAGTACAAATATTTCCGGATTATAAACGTAGGCTCGAATGAATGCAATTAATTGTCTTTGTCCCGCCGATAAACTAATCCCTCTTTCTTTTACTTCGTAGTTAAAATCGCCGGGCAAGCTCATAATGAAATCATACAAACCAATTTGTTTGGTAGCTTCTACAACTCTATCAAATTGAATTTCTTTATTATGAAGAGTGATATTATTTAAAATGCTATCGTTAAATAAAAAAACATCTTGTAAAACAACTCCGGTATTCATTCGCAAGGATGTCAATGTAAAATCTTTAATGCTTTTCCCATCAATAGTAATATCACCTTTATTGTATTCGTAAAATCTGCTCAATAAATTAATCATACTCGATTTGCCTGATCCTGTCGCGCCAACAAAAGCCAAGCTTTCTCCTTTGTTAATTTGTAAATTAATGTTTTTCAGAATGTAATTTTCATTCACATAGGCAAACCAAAGATCTTTGAATTCGATCTTATCATTTACCTTTGTGAAAGATTGTTTTCCAATATCATTAATAATTTCGTTTGTATCTAAAACTTTAAAAACACGATCAGCTGCTACAATTCCCATTTGTAGTGTATTTAAACGATCTGCTAACATACGAATTGGTCTAAACATCATATTGGTTAGCATGATGAAAAAAGTAAGATCACCGAAAGTAATGTGGAATGTTGCGTTTTTTACACCCGCATACCAAATTACTAGTGCGATAGAAACTGAAGCTAAAATTTCTACAACTGGAAAGAAAATAGAGTAATAAAAAATGGAGCGGATATTTGCTTTGCGATGTTGATCATTTATTGCTTTGAATTTATTTAACTCATCTTTCTCTTTATTGAATAATTGAATAATGCGCATCCCACTAATATGTTCCTGAGTAAAAGCATTTAAATGAGATACTGCATTTCTTACTTCAGTAAATGTTTTTTTAATTCCATTCTTAAATAAATTGGTGGCGACAAAGAGTAGGGGAATGGTGCTAAAAACAAGTAAAGCCAAAATCCAATTTTTCCAAAGCATCACACCCGCAAATATGCCAAGCATAATAAAATCGCCGGAGATCACAATAAATCCTTCGGAAAAAACATCACTCAAACTTTCAATATCAGAAATAGAACGTGTTACCAATGTCCCAACCGGAGTCGTATCAAAATAAGTATTCTTTAAACTGAGTATATGCTTGTATATTTTGTTTCTTAAATCTTTTACAATACTTTGACCTAAGAGATTTGTAGTATTAATGTTCGCGAATTGAATGAGCGCTTCTAAAACAATAAAACCTAAAATGATGATACAAGAAATATTTAATGCATGAAGATCTTTGTGTTCAGCCACATCTTCATTCAATGCTTTGCTGACTAATAAAGGACGAATGATTGCAAGAACAGATAAAGAAAGTGTAAAAATTACCGAAAGTCCGAATTGTAATTTATACGGCTTCGAATAACTGAGAATTCGTTTAATCAGTTTAAAGTTGAGTTTATTTTCTTTTTTTTCCTTATTCACAATAACAATCTTTTGGATATTCTATTCGTGTTAAAAATAAAGCATGGGCCGGAACATTATTTCCTGCTTTGCTCCTGTCTTTTGCTTCAATTGTTTTTTTGAATTCATCTAGTGTCATCTTGTTTCTTCCCACCAATAATAATGTTCCAACTATAGCACGCACCATTCCTCGCAAGAAACGATCTGCGCTTATGGTAAAACGCCATTCATTTTCTCCAATTTTTTGCCAAAGAGCTTTTGTTATTTTACAATTATTGGTTTTGCTTTGTGTGTGCAATTTACTAAAACTAGTAAAATCCTGAAATTCCAATAGACTTAAAGCAGCTTTGTTCATTAATTCAAAATCTATATCGCCATAACTGTAATAACTAAAGCGCTCAATAAATGGATTTTTATATTGATGTAAAAAGTAGTAATAAGTTCTGGAAATGGCGTCAAATCTGGCGTGTGCTTTTTCGTCTACTTGTGTAATATTTTGAATTGAAATTTCAATTGGTAATATCATATTGAATTTGCTAATCCAAAACTTTTTGTTAGTGATTAAATCAGGACACTGACTATCAAAATGAGCCATGTAATTTTTCGCATGAACGCCTGTATCTGTTCTGCCGCATCCAACCAATTCAATTTCTTCCTTTAAGAGTAAACTTATTTTTTCTTGAATGACCTGCTGCACTGTGTTGGCTGTATTATCTTGAACCTGCCATCCATTAAAATGTGTACCATTATAAGAAAGTTTAAGAAAGTACCTAGCCATTTGCCAAAGATACTTAACTTTGCGCATCTATTAAAATGAGTAAAATAAAAAAGAATTTTGTCTTAGAAGGACTAGAAATTATTGATACATCAACCGATGGTAAAGCAATTGCCAAACATGATAATTTAGTTGTTTTTATTGATGGTGCAATACCTGGTGATATTGTAGATGTAATGGTTCATCGTAAAAAAAACAGTTATGCCGAGGGGAAAGCTATAAAATTAATAACACCATCTCCTTATAGAGTTGAACCCAAATGCGAACATTTTGGAACTTGCGGTGGCTGTAAATGGCAGAGTTTAGAGTATGATAGACAATTATATTTTAAACAAAAATATGTAACAGATGCATTTACCCGAATAGGAAAATTAGAATTCGAAGAAATCAATCCAATTATTGGAAATAAAGAGCCCTATTTTTATCGTAATAAATTAGAGTTTTCTTTCTCCAATAAAAAATGGTTAACAAACGAAGAAATTAAAAATGATGTTGAGATAGAGAATAAAAATGGCTTGGGTTTCCATATTCCAGGATTGTTTGACAAGATTCTTGACATTAATAATTGCTATTTACAAGCTGAGCCAAGTAACTCTATTCGGATGGCGATTAGAGAATATGCTTTTAAAAATAATCTTACTTTTTTTGATATCAGAAATAAAACCGGTTTTTTAAGAACGGTTATGATCCGTACGACATCTACGAAACAGGTGATGGTAGTTTTAAGTATGTTTGAGAATAGGGAAGAGGAGATGCATGAATTATGTAGTTATTTGAAAGAAAAATTTCCTTCCATTACATCATTGCTTTATACATTTAATCCAAAAGGAAACGATACAATTCAGGATCTGGAAATAAAAACTTTCCATGGTAAAAATCATATTGTTGAGGAAATGGAAGGATTAAAATTCAACATTAGTGCTAAATCTTTTTATCAAACAAATTCAGAACAAGCTTATGAATTGTATAAAATAACACGAGAGTGTGCTCAATTGAAAGATACTGATATTATGTACGATCTATATACCGGTACTGGCACTATAGCTAATTTTGTTGCAAAAAGCTGCAAAAAAGTTATTGGTATTGAATACATAGAAGCAGCTGTTGCTGATGCATTCAGGAATTCTGAAGCTAATCAAATTAGCAATACTTTTTTTGTAGCCGGTGATATGAAAGACATTTTTACATATGAATTTGTAAATACGCATGGTAACCCAGATGTAATTATTACCGATCCGCCAAGAGCCGGAATGGCTCCAGAAGTTATTCAGGTAATGCTAAACTTAAAACCAAAAAGAATTGTATATGTAAGTTGTAACCCTAGTACTCAGGCCCGTGATCTGGCTTTGATGGAAGACAAATATAAAATTGTTAGGGTACAGCCGGTAGATATGTTCCCTCAAACAGCCCACGTTGAAAACGTGGTTTTATTGGAGTTAAAGTAAGGCTACCACTTGTTTTTTTGGAAAATACCTATATCTTTGAACGCATAAAATTAAACTAAAAACTATGATTCATTTTAAGTCATCTAAGATTTTAATCCCGATCGATTTCAGTGAAACCTCAATGCTCGCTATTCAACACGGGGCATTTGTGGCACAATTCACAAAAGGCGATGTTTGTTTATTGCACGTTATTAATGCAAACTATTCCCGTCAGGATTTATTTATGCCAATAGTTCAATTGAATGATTCTTTAGAATTTGAGAAAAAAATTGAGGCTAAATTAAATGAGTTAGCTAATGATGTTCGTTCAGAATATGGTGTTGGAGTTGAATATATTATAAAGACTGGAATTCCATCCACTGAAATAGTTGATACCGTTAAAGAAATTGAAGCATCCTTAGTAGTTATGGGTACTCATGGTTACTCGCCAATGGAAGAATTAGTTATCGGTAGTAACGCTTTACGTGTTATTACAAAAGCGAATTGTCAAGTTATGACTATGAGTAAAGATGCCGATCACAAAGGATATAACAAAATAGTTATTCCAATTGATAGCAGCACACACTCTCGTCAGAAAGTTGTTTATGCTATTGAATTGGCAAAACAGTTTAGTGCGCATTTATATGCCGTTGCTTTATTAGATGGTTCTGAAGAAAATCACAAACCTGCAATGGAGTTGATATTACATCAAATTGAGAAATTAGCCAAAGAGAAAAATGTTACATATAGCTCTGAAGTTTTATCAGGATTAAAAAATAGAGCGGCAGCAACTGTAAATTATTCGGAAAAAATTGGTGCAGACTTATTAGTCATCATGAGCGATCAAGATGCAGAATTAAGTGGATTCTTTTTAGGTCCGTATGCACAACAAGTAATTCATTTAAGTAAGATCCCAGTTATTACAGTGAAGCCCGAAGAACACCCCGAGAATATCAATTTCACTATTTTGAGTGGAACAAGTGGGATGTAAATAAAGTTTTGTTTAAAAAATTAAAGAGAGGCTTAGGCCTCTTTTTTTGTGATGATTTAAATAAATGTCATTTCAAGTTATCATGCGGGCGTGCCCCCGCATGAACTTTTAACTTCTTATAAAATTTTCGGCGGGGTCGGGTTTGGAGTTTATCCTGAGCTTGACGAAGGGTTTCAATCTTTTTGCAAAGGGACAGCAAAAAGGATTTACACTGCAATCCCTCACGTAGGCTTTTTACCACTTAAAAACTGTATCGTATAAACTTAGGATCAACTCAATCTCACTGGGAAGCCTGCGTGAGGGATTGCAACGGAAAGCCCGCAGCGCAGCGAGGACTTGTAGTGTAAAGCCCGACCCCGCCTAAGAAATATTTAGAAAAGGGAACTTAGTTGCGGGGGCACGCCCTAATTCTAAAACTTATTAATTAATGCTTCTCGACTGAGTTTATCTTGAGCTTGACGAAGGGCTCGAAGTAACATGACCCCAACTATCAATCAAAAAACAACCACGTCAAACCAAAGCGCATGGCCATTTCCGGCTGGTAATAACCGGGAACCATACTGTAATTAGTTCCTAAAATTCCTTGCAGTACATTTTCCATTTTAATAAAAATGCTCACAGGTTTAATTCTTGCATTAAAAAAGACATCTACAAAAGGGTAGTTACCTGCTTTGTATTTGTCTTGTATGTGAAATGTTTGAGTTTCTGGTGTATATGCATATGGCACAAATTGATTAAAGTATTCAACTTGTCCACCAACGCACAACTGTAAATTATTTTTAAATAAATTTCCTTTATAAAATAACGAAGCCAATGAAACACTATTTGGTAAACTAATAACTGTACTTGAAGAATTTTGAAAAGTTTGATTTAATCTAATTCCAATATGTTTGAAGAATATATTTTCAAAATTTATTTTCACAGCGGTATTGGTTATCATTCCTGAATTTTGTGCAGGATATCCTAATTTATCAAAATATAAATAATTAGTAACACCTTTGTAAATAGCACTTACCTGTATCATGGGTATTTTAAAAGCTAATTCTGCTTGTACAGTTTGTGTATTATTAAATTTATTTTCCCAGTAAAAATGATTACTGTACCAACGCTTAAAAATATAATCCGGAGTTCTTTCTTCTGCCAATAATTTTAGGTGAACACCCTCTTTTAATTTATTATTTCTGAAAAAATTTAATGAATGTAAAGTTTCGAATTTATAATTTCCAGCGAATGCACCAGCAGCAATA
>Ga0206968_10308_pt2 | contig 11134 bp, 7 predicted proteins | sample Alteio_BWOrgHeat_22_FD_153254 | JGI IMG/M metagenome (GOLD analysis project Ga0206968, IMG submission 153254) | Enriched cells from forest soil in Barre Woods Harvard Forest LTER site, Petersham, Massachusetts, United States -... | ecosystem: Environmental > Terrestrial > Soil > Temperate forest >... | reverse complement strand
TTGCTGCTTTTATTGCTTGACTGCTAACGGTAGCTAAAGCTATGATAATTGCTAAAGCACCTGATAAAATAAATATCCACCAACTAATATTAATGCGATACGCGAAGTCTTGAAGCCATTTATTACAAACAAACCAAGCTATGGGTGAACTAATGACGATAGAAATAAAAACCAATTTCATAAAATCCTTTGAAACAATACTTGTGATGTTTTGAACGCTTGCTCCTAAAACTTTTCTTATACCAATTTCTTTCACTCGTTGCTTAATACTAAAAGCTGCTAAACCAAATAATCCCAGGCAAGACACAAATATTGAAAGACCAGTAAAAGTGCCAATAACATTAGATAATTTTTGTTCTCCTTTGTACATAGCATCAAAATCATCTTGCATAAATGTGTAATTAAATGGTATTCCGGGGAACATGTTTTTCCATTTATTTTCAATTGAACTAATTGCATCTTGCGTATTTTTTGCGTTTATGCGAATAGTTATTGAATTCCTCATACCTGGAAAAATGTGCATGACCAATGGTTTTAGTTCTTCATGAAGTGATGTGTAATTAAAATCTTTTACAACTCCCACAACTTTTCCAAATTTTTCTCCTGCCCAATTAATTTTTTTTCCGATTGCCAGTTTTGGCGTTTTCCAACCAAAAGATTTAACGGCTGTCTCATTTATTAAGAACGCTTCATTTTCATCGGTTGGGAATGCTTTCGAAACATTTCGACCTTCAATAATATTTAGTTGAAATGTATTAATGAAATTTTCATCAATCAGGATAGCATATTGCGCATTAAATTCTCCATCATCATTAATAGCCATGTGAATATTAGGAATTGATTTAAATGAAAAGCTATTGAGACTTGCGCTGATGATATTTGGATTGCCTTCCAACTCTTTCAAAAAAGATTCTTGTTTAGTTTTGTTCGCTTTTTTGAAATTGAGTTGAAGCATCTGATCTTTTTGAATTCCCATTTTCATATTCTGAACAAAATGTAATTGTTGTAATATTATTTGAGTTCCAATAATCATAATCACAGCAATACTGAATTGAAAAACAACCAAACCTTTTCGGAAGAAAATATCTTGCCAACCATGACGAACATATCCTTTTAAGGCTTTGATCGGTTTAAAAGAAGAGATTAGAAAAGCAGGATAAAGTCCGGAAAATAATCCAACAATTAATATAATCATAACGTATATCCAGATTATTTTTGAATCTAATGTAAGATCAACTCCCGCGAATAAATTAAAATATGGTAAGATCAAGATGACAGTTATAATTGAAAATAAAGACGCGATGAAAGAAAACAATAACGACTCACCCAAAAATTGTTGAATCAATTGATAGCGTGAGGCACCAATTACTTTTCTGAGACCAATTTCTTTTGAGCGATCAACAGAGCGTGCCGTAGAAAGATTTATAAAATTGAAACCGGCTATTAATAGAATCAGTAATGCAGTACCGGAAAATATATAAACATATTTAATATCGCCATTTGGTTTAATCTCTCTATCCATTGCAGATTTTAAATGAATATCTCTTAAAGGTTGAAGTTTACCGCTATACCATAAATGACTATCCGCACGTCTTTCGGGACATTGTTTTTCTGTCAAGGCACTTATTTTAGATTCCAACAATTTTATATTTGTGTTTTTCTCTATTAGAAAATAGGTGTATTGCCATGTCCAATACCAATTATTTTCACGGTCACGCATCCATATTGTGTCATTTTTAACCAGATCTAATTGAGTTGTTCGAGATAATAAAGCATCAAAATCGAAGTGTGAATTTTTAGGAACATCTTTAACTACTCCTGTAACAGTTACATTTGTATTGTTATTATATTCCATTATTTTTCCTAAGGCAGATTCGTTTCCAAAATATTTTTTAGCCATTGACTCGGTTAGTACAATTTTATATGGGCCCGCCAAAGCTTTTTTAGGATCACCCTCTAGCATAGGAAGAGTGAATACGTCAAAGAAAGTGGAATCGGATGAGGCAATTTTATTATCATAAAGTTTTTTATCCTTGTATCCAATGTAACGTTCAAGAGGCATACCTAAACGAACAATTGTTTTAATCTCAGGAAAATTATCTTGAATTAAAGGTCCCATTAAAGGAGCGGTTGCGGCACATTTAATATCTTCTTTTGGTTGATGAACGTCTAAAGTAAGTCTGTATATATTATCTGATTTTTCGTTAAAAGTATCATAACTTAATTCGTTTTGTACATACAAATAAATAAGAACGCAACAGCTAATACCAATTGCTAGTCCGGCAATATTAATGAAGGAATACAATTTATTTCGCAATAAATTTCGCAACGCTATTATAAAATAATTCTTAATCATTCTGTTCTTAAACTTTTTATTGGGTTTGCAATGGCTGCTTTGATGGCTTTGAAACTAACTGTAGTCACAGCAATTAAAATTGCAATAGAAGCTGCTAAAATAAATATCCAAGCATTTAGTTGAATATGATATTCATAATCCTGAAGCCAGTTGTACATAAACCATCCTGCAATTGGAAAAGCAATTATGCAGGCGATTAGCACAAGCTTCAAAAAATCTTTCGTCAGTAACATTGTTAGTAATTGAATAGAAGCACCTAAAACTTTCCGAATGCTTATTTCTTTGGCGCGACGTTCAGCTATATATGAAGCCAAACCAAATAAACCTAAACACGAAATAAAAATTGCAAGTGCAGCGAAAATGCCGGCTAGTTTACTTATTAGAGCTTCTATTCTAAATAATTTATCAAATTGTTCGTCAACAAAACGATAATCAAACGGGTAACCCGGATTATGACTTTTAATAACTGCTTCTATTTTAGAAACTGTTGCTGTTAGATTTTGATTTGTATTAACGCGAATAGTAAGGTAATTTATATTTGAAAGATCTGAAAATAACATCATCGGTTGTGCCTTTGTGTACATCGAATTATAGAGAAAATCTTTTATCACGCCAACCACAGTATATTTTGTGCCATTGTGACGATAAATTTGTGAACCTATAGCACTTTTTTTACCAAGCATATTTGCTAAGGCTTCATTGATAATAATATTTGTACTGTCGGCAATTGTATTCGCATAAAAGTCTCTCCCTTCTTTTAATTGCACACCGCTTGTGGCAATATATTCAGGACTAACAGATTCTAATGTAATTAAAACAGACTTAGATGGATCTTTACCTTCCCATTCAAAATCACCTGAGTTAGAACCTAGCTGCAATAATTGATTTGTGCTTAAACACGCATTTTTTACATCAGCAATTTTGAGTAAATCGTTTTTAATGGAACCAAAATTTTCATACAATTTCCCTTTTAAACCAGTATATAATAATCCTTCTTTGTTATAACCAATATCTCTGTTTTTTACATGTTGTATTTGTTGGTAGATAATAATTGTACAAATAATTAAAATTACAGAAACAGAAAATTGAGTAATCACCAATCCTTTTCTGATTGTACTTGCTCCTGAATTTATATTTAATCGCAAACCTTTTAATACGGAAACCGGATTAAATGAAGATAAATAAAATGCCGGATAACTTCCTGAAATGAATCCGCATAATAACGTAATGCATAATAAACCAGAAATATGAAAGGGAGAAAAAATGGAAACTGTTAATTGCTTTTGAACAAGTGTATTAAAAGAGGGAAGGGTTAGGTAAACAATTACAACAGCTAATATTGCTGAAACAACCGACATTAAAAGCGACTCACTTAAGAATTGTGTGATCAATGTCTTTTTATTGGAACCCAATGCCTTTCTAACGCCAACTTCTCTCGCTCTTTTTTCAGAACTTGCAGTTGCAAGATTCATAAAATTGATACAGGCGATAAATAAAATTATCCATGCAATGATGCTAAACAAACGTACATATTTCACAGAGCCATCTATTTCTTTTCCGCGTCCATCAAAATTATCATAGAGTCTCCATCTGGTCATTGGATAGATTGAGAGAGATACTGTTGAACCTTCTGTTTTTGTGGCAATGTATTTTTCTATTTTCTTATTGATGTTATCAATATTAGAGTTTTGATCTGTTTCAACATAGGTTATAATACCATTGTTTCCCCACTGTTTAAGCCAGTCATTTTGATTTTCGAAAATTTTAAATGGAGCTAACCATTCAAAACGAAAGGAGGTATTTAATGGAAGATCTTTTATAATACCGGAAACGATATAATTTTGTGCATTATTTATTTTAAGCGATTTACCAATAATGTCAATACTTCCAAAAAATTTGTCAGCAGTTTTTTCTGTTAAGACAATTGAATTTAATTCGCTGAATGCATTTGATGCATTTCCTTTTAAAAACTCAAGATGAGTCATTTTTAAAAAAGTGGGATCAACATAATTACCTTGCGAATAAATATTTTTATCATCTATAGAAACAAGTAATTGATCACCCCAGGTACAACGCGCAGTGTTTTTTATTCCGGGAATATTTGTTTTTATCCCTTGTGCGAGTGGACCAGGCGTAGCATCAAACACATATGTTTTTCCGTCGTAAGTTTGACTATTTTTTACTTTAAATAATTCACTCTTATTTGTAAAATAATTATTAAAAGTTAATTCATCTTCTACCCACAAAAAAATAAGAGCAGTACTTGCAATACCAATTGCCAAACCTATTATATTAATAACTGAGTAGCTTCTGTTTCGAAGAAGATTACGAAAAGCTATTTTAAAATAGTTCCTGAACATTCAATTATGATTTCAAATTCTCGGTTACAATTGCACCGTCAAGCATATTTATAATGCGATGTGTATAACGTGCATCATGCTCCGAGTGCGTAACCATAATAATGGTTGTGCCTTGTTCATTTAAATCAGTTAAAAGTTGCATCACATCATTACCGTTTCTAGAGTCCAAATTTCCTGTTGGCTCATCGGCCAAAATTAATTTTGGTTTGTTTACAACTGCACGGGCAACGGCTACACGTTGTTGCTGACCACCGGATAATTGTTGCGGATAGTGATTTTTACGATGCGCAATTTGAATTTTATCCAATACTTCATCTACAATTTTTTTGCGATCTGCAGTGCTTACGCCTGTGTAAATTAATGGAAGTTCAACGTTTTCAAAAACAGTTAACTCGTCAATCAAATTAAAACTTTGAAATACAAAACCAATATTGTGCTTGCGCATTTCAGCACGTTTGCGTTCGTTAAAACCCGAAACATCAGTGTCATTAAATACGAATGCGCCGCCATCTAAATCATCAAGCAGACCAATAATATTTAGTAGCGTTGATTTTCCACAGCCGGATGGGCCCATAATAGCAACAAATTCACCTTCCTTTATTTCAAAGGAAATTTTATTTAAAGCAACTGTTTCTATTTCTTCAGTTCTGTAAATTTTTTCGAGGTCTGTAATTTTTATCATTGTCATAGTTTATTTTTTTAATTCGTTTTTAAAATAAGTTCCTGCACATCTTCGTAATTATCATATCCGGAGGTAATCACTTTATCACCTTCCTTTAATCCTTGTAAAACCTCATAATACTCCGGGTTTTGGCGCCCTAATTGAATATCAATTTTGTATGCAACTTTACCCGATTCATCTAATTTGAAAATCCAGTTTCCACCGGTTTGCTGATAAAACCCTCCTTTGGGAACAAGAATAGCTTTTGTTTCATCGCTTAATGCTAAACGTATTTGTAAAGTCTGACCTCTTCTGATTCCCTTTGGTAGAACGCCTTCAAATTTCATGTCAACCTGAAATTTTCCATTTGCTACTTGTGTATATACTTTATAAATATTTAATTTATAATCCTGATTATTAAAAGTGAACTCACCAACTAGTCCGTTATAAATGCGTGAAATATAATGCTCATCAACATCAACTCTTACTTTGAAACCACTTACCACATCTATTTGTCCGAGACGTTCACCTTTATTTTTATTTTGACCAATTTCTGCATCTAACGAAGTTAATTGACCATCAATTGGTGCTTTTACAATTAGATCTTCAACTTTCTTTCTCATAATTTGTAAAGATTGCTGTGTACGCAAAAAAGATTCTTTTGCCTGATTTAATTCTTGTTTTGTGGTAACAGAATCTTGCAATAAAATTTTCTCGGTTAAAATCTTTTTTTTCAGGCAGTAGTTATAACTGTTTTCTGATTGCTTAAACTCTTGTAATGAAATAGCTTGTTGTTCGTACAATTTTTTATTCAACGTGTAAATCCGATCTGCTTCTTTGTATGCATTTTCAACATCAGTCCCCTGATTTAGTTTCATAATTGTATTTTGCTGCGCGGCGTTTCTTGAAATCTGCATTTGCGTTAATAAATTAAACACTGCAGTTTCCTGATTTGATAAACTTAACTCGAGATCTGTATTTGCTAATTTTAAAATGGGATCACCCTTTTTCATGATGGCACCATCTTCAACAAATTTTTCTTCTACTCGTCCGCCTTCAATGGCATCAAGATAAATAGTTGTAAGAGGAAGTACAATACCGTTTACCGGAATAAATTCTTTAAAAGTTCCGTTTTTTACTTCACTGATTGTAATTCTCTCGGTATTGACATTTAATTTTGATTTGCCAGAAGTAAAGTAAAAGCTACTTAAGATTAAAAGTACAATGCCTACGATACTGAGGTAGGTTATTATTTTTTTTGCAGGCCACTTTTTCTTTTCAATAACTCTATCCATAATAGTTCAATGTTTCTTAAACTTAATAAAAAAGTATGACGAATACCAGTAACCATTGCAAACGATATTTAGTACCCGCCATACATTTAATTGAACTGAAAAAACACATAAATAGTATAAATTCTGTGCCAATAATCTTATATATTGAAAATCAAACATATAATGTAAGTGCAAAGTACCCAAGCGTTCGCTTTCGGTCATAATGTGTCCGCTTTTGATACACCTTTTGTTTGGTAAAAATTTATGCTCTTATGAATTCAATTAATTAACTTTCTGGTATATTTAGCAATGCAGCTAAGAATAGTATGAATATAAAGGACTCAAAAATATTAGTGATTGACGATGATAAGGATGTGTTAACTGCTATTAGTTTGTTATTGAAGAATGAAACAACTGAAGTTATCACTGAAAAAAATTCGGAGAATATTATTAATCATCTAAGTAAAAATTCTTTTGATCTTATTTTGTTGGACATGAATTTTAATGCGTCCATTAACACGGGTAATGAAGGTATTTATTGGCTTAATCGAATTAAAGAAATAAAGAAAGATGTTCCTGTTATTATGATTACAGCTTATGGAGATATTGATTTAGCTATTAGATCTCTAAAGAACGGTGCCTCTGATTTTATTGTGAAACCTTGGAATAATCAAAAATTAGTTGAAATTATTTCGGAAACATTATCTAAAAAAGATAAAACAACAAAGCAAAATAAAAATGTCTACGATGAAATTGATCTCATTGGGAAGAGTGAAGTGATGTTGGATATTTTTAATAAAATTGAAAGAGTTGCCGCTACCGATGCGAATATTTTGATACTTGGAGAAAACGGAACAGGGAAAGATCTTATCGCAAAAGCAATTCATAAGAAATCATTACGTAATAAGGAAGCATATACTAAAGTAGATGTGGGTGCTTTAACAGAAAGTATTTTTGAGAGTGAATTATTTGGATACAAAAAAGGCGCTTTTACGGATGCGAAAGAAGATAGATTAGGATTGATTGAAGCCGCAAACAAAGGGACTTTATTTTTAGATGAGATCGGCAATATTTCTCTTTATCAACAGGCGAAATTGCTTACTGTTCTTCAAAACAGACAAGTCACAAAGTTGGGCTCTCATTCTCCTCAGTCAATTGACATCAGATTAATTTGCGCTACAAACTTGCCTTTGAAAGAACTTTCTAACGAAACAAAATTTAGAAAAGATTTAATTTATAGAATTAATACGATCGAAATAATTGTCCCACCCTTACGCACAAGAAAAGATGATATAATTTTATTGGCAGATCATTTTATTAAAATTTATGGCGATAAATATTTTAAACAACATGTTGAATTAGATATTAAGGCAATTTCAAAACTGAAGAAATATAATTTTCCGGGGAACGTTCGTGAATTGCAGTATATCATCGAAAGGGCGATCATCATGTCGGATAACGAAATTTTAAAGGAAGATGATATTGTGTTTTCTCCGATCGAAAATGAATCAACTAAAAGTGGAGACTCCGAAAATGAAACTAAACTAAGTGCTATTGAAAAGCAAACTATTTTAAGAGTGATAGAAAAAAATAATGGCAACATTACCAAAGCCGCGAAGGAACTAGGAATTACAAGAACCGCATTATATAGAAGATTAAGTAAGTATGAAATTTAAGAAGTTTGGTTGGAGTATTTTATTTCGGGCAATCTTTGCATTTGTCTCACTCTTTTTCTTGAGTTATTCTATCCTGCATCAAATTTATTGGCTAACAACTCTTTTAGTTCCAATAATTGCTTTTCAATTTTATGATTATTATAAATTTCAAAAAAAGGCACAGGATGAGATTAAACAATTTGTTGAAGCAATTCATTACCGTGATTTTTCAAGATACTTTGATGTAAAACAAGCACCTATTGAGCTTCAGCCTTTCAGAACAGGGTTCAATCAGATCAATTCAACATTTAAACTCATCAGTAAAGAAAAAGAAACCCAATATCTTTATTTAAAAACAATTTTAGAATTTATTGATACCGGCATCCTATCTTATGATATAGAATCGGGCGACATATTATGGATGAACGAAGCCATAAAAAAAATGTTACAGATTCCTTATCTTAAAAGTATCAATTCTCTCGAGAAAAGAAACTCGAATTTATTTGAGCAAATAATAAACCTCGAACCGGGTAGTAACATTGTAACTTCAATTCAAAAAGATAAAAATGATGTAAAAATTTTATTAACCGCTACTTCTTTTTATACTGAAAATAAAAAATTTAAATTGATCTCTTTCCAAAATATTAATGAAGCCATTGAAGTTACTGAATCAAATGCATGGAAGAAATTACTAAGTGTTATGACTCATGAAATAATGAATTCCGTTGCGCCAATTTCCTCCCTTGCTGAAACATTAAAGAAAAGATTAAATGAATTAGCTCCTTCCTTTGTGAACAAAACGGAATCTTTAAATGATATTGAAACAGGTATGAATACTATTCAAAAGAGGAGTGAGGGACTTTTAAAGTTTACAGAATCGTATCGTAACCTTAGTAAGATTAATAAAGCAAATATCTCCAAAGTTTTTGTAATAGAACTCTTAGAACACGTACAACAATTATTACAACCAAGTATCGACAAAAAAAATATAGTTTTGGAAGTGATCATAAAAGACCCTTTATTATCAATAAATGTAGATCCTGTTTTAATAGAACAAGTACTAATTAACTTGATCTTGAATTCTATTGACGCGATTAAAGATAGCACAAATCCAAAAATTACTATTGATGTAGAATCTACTCTTCAAAATAAAATAACTATTAAAGTGATTGATAATGGTATTGGCATTGATGAAGACGTTTTAGATAAAATATTTGTCCCGTTCTTTAGTACTAAGAAATCGGGTAGTGGCATAGGACTTAATCTTTGTAAACAAATTATGATGTTACACAAAGGATCAATTCATGTTGAATCTGTTCCCAAAAGCGGTTCAGTTTTCTCTCTTCAATTTAATCAGAAAAATTGATATTCTTTTTTAAAGTTTATTTCCTCGAACTCACCTTTCAAATAAGAATATTTTCCGTTCCACATTTTTACAAAGAATAAATGCTTTTGTGTTGTAATTTAGATTTAATCAATCAGAAATAACATGATAAGATTAGAAAATCTAAATAAAACATTTCGCACTGAAGATATTGAGACTTTAGCATTAGATATTAAAACACTCGAAATTAAATCGGGTGAGTTTGTAGCAATCATGGGACCTTCAGGTTGTGGTAAATCAACTCTTTTGAATATTATTGGCCTCCTTGATAATCCTACATCTGGTTCTTATTTATTTAATGGAACTGAAATTGCAAATCATTCAGAAAGACAAAGAGCAGATATGCGAAAAGAGAATATTGGTTTTGTTTTTCAAAGTTTTAATTTAATTGATGAATTAACCGTTTATGAGAATGTAGAATTACCATTATTATATTTGGATGTTTCTGCAAATGAAATCAAAGAGCGTGTACATAAAGTACTTGATAAAATGCAAATTATGCATCGCAAAAATCATTTTCCTCAACAACTTTCAGGTGGTCAACAACAGCGTGTAGCTGTCGCTCGTGCAGTCGTATCAAACCCAAAAATGATATTGGCTGACGAGCCCACCGGTAATTTAGATTCAAAAAATGGAAATGAAGTGATGGATCTTTTAACGGAACTCAATCAAACAGGTACAAGTATTGTTATGGTAACTCACTCTTCTTACGACGCTTCTTTTGCCGATAGAATCATTAATTTATTGGACGGACAAATAATTACAGAAACCTCGAAAATAATTAACCTCCAATGAAAAAGTCGAGATTACTTCGGAACTATTTTAAAATTGCAGGCCGTAACCTCGTAAGAAATAAATTTTATTCCGGTATTAATATTCTTGGTCTTGCACTTGGCATTGCTTGTTCAGTTTTAATTATGTTGTTTATTCGCGATGAATTAACATACGATACGTATCATTCTAAAAAAGACAGAATATATAGAGTTTGCGAAATCCTTGATGGGGAAGAGGGTCAGGGTGAAAACTCAAGTAGTCAACCCTTTCCTGTTGCTCAAGCATTAATAAATGATCATCCTGATTTAGTTGAATCGTCTGTTCGCTTTTTCAACTTTCAGGAAACGATTCATACCATGCAATATAAAGACATTAAAATAAATGAGAAGCGAATTTTTTTTGCAGACTCTACTTTGTTTGATGTGTTTGATTTTCCTTTAGAAAAAGGTAACTCAAACAATGCACTCAATGGTATAAACTCAATTGTGCTAACAAAAGAATTGGCCAGAAAATATTTTGGTGATGTTGACCCAATAGGAAAAATCATAAAATTCGATGGAAAAATAGAATTGATGGTCACTGGTGTTTTTAAAGAAATACCAAGACAATCTCATTTTCATTTCGACTGTTTGATTTCATTCACCACACTTAAACAATTATTAGGCCCAAA
>Ga0206968_10322_pt1 | contig 11211 bp, 7 predicted proteins | sample Alteio_BWOrgHeat_22_FD_153254 | JGI IMG/M metagenome (GOLD analysis project Ga0206968, IMG submission 153254) | Enriched cells from forest soil in Barre Woods Harvard Forest LTER site, Petersham, Massachusetts, United States -... | ecosystem: Environmental > Terrestrial > Soil > Temperate forest >... | reverse complement strand
TACAGCCAAAGCAACATGACTTAAATGATGTTTACTATATATTTCTGGAACTATAATTATAGGACACTCAATTTTTGCCGATAAGTTTACGCCTGTAGTACTGTAGATAAATTTAGAGATTTTGTTTTTAGTTTGCAAACCTAAAATCACATAATCTATCTTCTTTTTCTTTACGAGATCTTTAACGAAAGATTTTAATGTATCGGTCGTGTTCACACATTCAATAGAAACTTTGGGGAATTTTGTTAAAGCTTTTTCTTTTATGTGCTCTAGTCTATGAAGATCGTTGTCTTTAACCACTTTATAGTCTACTATATATAATCCCGAGTTTGTATGAATGAGGGGGAATTCAAAAATATGCAATAAAGTAACAGATGCTTTTGTTTTTTTGGCAAGCATTAAGGCATAATTTAAAGCATTCTCCGACGATTTGCTATAGTCGATCCCAACTAATATTCTTTTTTTAATATTTGAATTCATATTAATTTGTTTTAAATAGGTAATCTAAACTAAAAAATTCCCACTCACCAGGTAATATCAGTAAAAAAAACACCAAAAGCAATCTTGGAAATACGTGACGCATATCCCACACAGGCTCAAGCATCGAAAAAGCCAAGCCTACAATAACCATATCCAGCCCTAAAAGTGTTAACGCAATTGTTTTAAATAAACCAATAATAAGCATTAAGCCACAAGCAAACTCCACAATTGAAGTAAAACTGGCGGCTGTTTTTAAGACCATAGGAGAAATATGAACATTATGAGCATTTGCCATAAAGGCTTCAGTAACGCCGCTAATTTTAACTTTAAAAAGCTTATCATAGCCTTGATAAAGGAAAATAATACCACAAAACATGCGAAGTATCAATTCGGCAATTTGAAACTTGTTAATTATTTCCATACTACTAATTTAATCTCTATTTATTTATAAGGCTTGCATAATTCCACATAAAAACTTACATAATTATTGGTCTGTATTCTAAAACCTGAAGAATATTCAGCTATTTATAAAGGAAGTGCAGCCATTGGTTATCGCAACAGATGCATGAGAAACTTTAATAATTAAATTATAGTACAAGGTTGTTTTTGCTATTTGCTTTAAATATTATTAAACGTTTGAATTAAGTAACATCTATCTTCTTCCTCCGCCTCCTCGCACACCGCCACTGCGTATTTGAAAGTTGCCTCCTGACCTAACTTGAGAACGAACAGGGGATGATCCCATGTTAAATCGTACTGGGTTTTGTTGAGCCGGATATCTTATTGGTTGGTTAAAATGCGGTTGATTAATAGCAGGACTTAAATGCTGGTAGTATTGAGAATTATTTTTTAAAAATTCAGGACGAGAAATATTTTTCCCAAAAATTCCTGTAGTGTTGTTATGATAATCCATTTCAAATTTTCCTAATTCTTTTATGCGTGATTGGCGGTTCGCATCATTGTTAAAATACCCTTTTGGTAAATTAGCTTCGTTAGCTCTTGTCCACTGATGAATTTCGTTATTGAAACCACTTCTTTGAAATCTTGGGCCATAATGTGCATAATTATAACCAACACAATAATTAGAGAAATGTGAATAGTAATAATGATGGTTGGGATGAAAGAAATACCAATGCATAAAAAATGGAGACGGTAATCCCATATAAACAATTCCACCCCCCGGCCCAAAATAAAAGCCGGTATTATACCAATACGGATATGGATACCAATACGGATAGCCATACCAGGATGGATAACCAAACCAATATGGATAAGGTTGAACTGGATAATTTACATTAGGTGTATTTGTGTAAACCTGAGGATTTGTACCCGAAACAGAAGGATCACTATACACATCATCAACTGCATAATCGGGATCTTTATCTTTAATAAATTCTTTTGAAGCATCTTCCATTTCTTTTTTTGCATCCGGATCTTTTTCTAATCCGTTTTTCCAATCTTCCGCTTCTTTAGCACTTTGGGTATCATGGTCTGCTTTTACTGAACTCAGCATTTGCAGAGTGGTCTCAGGATCGGATGAATACATATTGCCTAAAATAACCGACAGATGCATGTTTGATGAAAGTGTATTTATAACATCGGGATGATTAATTAATGTTCGAAAACTATTTTTAGTTTGTTCAGGATAATCAGAAATTATTTTTTCAAATTCAGAATTTGAGTTTTTAGTGATGTTATTAATATCTGTAAGAACCTTGTAATGCTTGTGTCCATATTCCACCGCTAGAGATCTTATTTCTTTTGGATAATGAGAAGCAATAATTTCTAATTCTTCTTTTGATTTCTTTTCACCTGTACTAATTTCATTAATAAGAGCGGGATATCGTGTCAAATTCCAAAATTTCGCTTGTTCGTCTTTGCTGTAATTATCCATTAGATCTCTAAACGACTGACTTGTATTTTTTTGCAAGGCTTCGGTTTGTACCAAAAAATTAGGTTTCTGACAAGCCAGTAATATGTTTGTTCTTAAACTGTCAGGATATGATGCTACAGTAACTAAGGCACTGCTATCATCCTGATTGAAGTCTTTGTTAAGCTTTTGATTAACCTGACTGTTCGATGTAACTGATCCAAACAAAGCGAATAGTAAAAATAATTTTTTCATAAATTTAAAATAGAGGTTATACAAATTTACAATTACAATTTTAGATTAGGAAAAATTGGTTTATTTTGCAATTTGAAATGTAAAAATTGCAAACCTGACAAGAATCACTTCTAAAAACTGACCATCGTCATTCTGAACAAACAACATTATCCTCAACTTTGCTTCAGATAAATAAGTAAAAACATAAAAATTATTAAAATGACAACAACAACATTCTCACATGCAACCGCGCAAACTTCCGGTGCAGAAAATCATTTATCATGGTATGGCAAATAACGTTTCAGCAATTGGTCAGGCACCTACACGCTGGGTGGCAAATATATTTTTAGCAAATTTTATTATTTGCGCAACCTTAATTATTATAAATGCGATTTAGATAGTTTTAGCATGTTTATAATATTGAAGTCTCAACAACCGTTGAGACTTTTTTGTTTTGGACGACTATACAAGTTGTTCAATAGTTTAGACTTATTTAAATACTCTTCTAAATCTTGGAACCTTAATTTTCAATTTTTTTCCTAAATTTAGGTTAGTATATTTCAGAGCATTGAAATGATTGAGTAAATAATCTAAACGTATCCTATGAAAAAATTAACAATCGCATTATCTTTTATATTTACATTTGCTTTTGCACAAAAAACAATCCATGATAGTATTGTTGTTGATGGGAAAAAGTTCTCAGCAAAAACTTTAACCAAAATGGATGAATTGGACAGCATTATAATCGAAGGATACTATAATCTTAAAAATATTTTTGTAAAAAACTCATTTGGAGTTGGAGGTATTGGATTTTGTGTTATACGTACCAAGGTAAATGATGAAGTAACAACAGATGAAATAAATGCGAATATGTTCCAAATTAATTTATCGCTGTGTAAATTAAAATTGGGAGATAAGGTTAAGGTGGTAATAAAATATAAAAGAAAGTGCGCTCCTAATGAGAAACCACTTATTCTTAATCCCGGTGCTTTATTGAAAACGAATAAAGAAGAAACACAACTCTCTTTAATTTACGAAGGTAAATTTATGTGGGAAAATCTTTTTGTTTGCAATCCCCGTGTGTCTAATTCAAATGCATATGGCATTAAAGAAGTATTGATTAATGGTAAAGGACTTTCTTATACTGAAATAAATGCGGATGTTTTTGAAATTAATCTTTCAAAGATGGGATTGAATAAAGAAATTAAAGAAGGGGATAAAGTCAAAATCGAATTTAAATATTTAAAAGGGTGTGATCCGGTTATCATTAATCCGGAGGTATTACATTAGGAAATGAACTCTTCCAAAGTTTCAAACTTTGGAAGAGTTCGCGCTAAAAGAGTGGCATTAGAAAATTGGATACAAATATTTATCCATTTACAATTTCTTACACCCCTCTAAATTATCAACTCCCCAGTTTTTTAATTCTTCTTCCGACCAAAGATCTGGGAAAAAGATTCGACGTTGATATTGCGGGTGCATGTATTTATGCCAATTGCTGCCACCTGTAGCTTCCGCTTTTTTAGGACCACTATCTAAATATTTTCCGGCAGCTTTATAGTGTGCCATCACCCATAATATATTTACGGTGTGATCATAATGACGCATTGCATTTTTAAGATCAATATTGTTTTTTTCAATTTCAGGAAGCGCTTTGTATTTTGTCCATAAGTTTAATGTATTGTACTCTTCCATTTTTTGTAAAAAGAAATTCTTGTATTTATTTTCAAAATTTTGAACAAGCGGACTTTTCTTTCCTGTTTTATAATCTTTACCTGCAGCTTGCCAATACAAATGTTCGTATGCATGTGAGTATGGTGTATTGCGATCGATAGTTGCTCTAAAACGGAAATCAATTAAATTAATAAGTTCGGTAGAACCAAATTCGATTAAACGATATTGTGCGCTTTGAAAACCGCTTGCAGGCGTTAATGCATTTCTGAATTTCATATATTGATCTACATCCATTCCATCTCCCATAATTGTAAATGAAGAACAAAGCATATCAAAATATCTGCTGATACGATTTAAATGCTTTGTAAATTTTGGTGCAGTAACATTTTCGGTATGCGCTACCTGTTCCATTTCCCATAAAATCATTTTAAATAATAACTCATTTATTTGATGGTACATAATAAAAACCATTTCATCAGGCAAATTAGTACGTTGTATTTGTAAACCAAGCAATGCTTCTGTTTGTATATAATCCCAATACGTAATTTGTTTAGCCCATACCAAACCATCTAAATGAACATTTACATCTTGATTAATGGCTGTATATTTTTCCGTTAGCCTTTCTACTAATTTCTCTTGTGCTTCGTTCATACTTTTATTTTTTAATTGTCTCACCGAAAAACTGATGAATAAAATCGTCTATTTTTTCCGGACTAGTTTCGTTTGTAATATTATTTTGTTTAATTAATTCCAATATTATTTTGTCTTGTTCTTTTCCTTTACTCAAAGCAACTTGATATTCAATATCGCTAAACGAAACCATAGAATACATTGGGAAATAGTTGCCCGGATATAACTGTGCCATTCTTCTTTCTACTTTTTGTTGCAATAAAAAAGCAGGATCAGCAACTTTATCTCGCATTACAACATAATTTAATAAAGAAAGATCTTGCACTGCATCACCATTTGGTTTACGAATTGTTTCATATTCTTTAAAAATTTTAGGCCAATCTTCGCTGTGTTTTTTCATTAACGAATACATCACCGAACAATCTTCAAATCCTGCGTTCATTCCTTGTCCGTAAAAAGGTACAGTTGCATGTGCGGCATCACCCATCAAAGCAACTTTTCCATGAGTCCAAGGAAAACAACGAATAATTGCTAACGATGATAATGGATGATCTTCCCAGGCATCTGCAATGTTTGGCATCATCTCAAAGAAATTTGGAAATACAGTTTTAAAAAAAGTATTTACTTTTTCTTTCGATGTTAAATTATTGAAGCAATGTTCATGTCCTTCAAAAGGCATAAATAAAGTGCAGGTAAATGAACCGTCAAAATTTGGAAGAGCGATCAGCATAAATCTTCCACGTGGCCAAATATGCAATGTGTTTTTATCTAATTTATAATTACCATCAGAATTTGCAGGCAATAAAATTTCGCGGTAACCATCTTCAACGTAGTTTTGACTATAAGTAAAACGATCAATTTTTTGCATGGCATTATAGCGAATAGCAGAAAAAGCGCCATCGGTACCAAAAACAACATCCGATTTAAATTCAGAAATTTTCCCTGTTACAGTATTTTTTAAATGGACAATTCCGTTTTGTAGATCGGCACCAATGCATTCTTCATTAAAAGAAATTTCGGCGTTTCCTGTTCTTTCGGCAATGTCCATTAATTTGCAATTAATATCACCACGTGAAACAGAAAAAATTGCCTGTTCATTAATGCCATAAGGCTGATAGGTTTTATTGCCATCTAATGCGTGCATGGTGCGACCAAACATAGGAATAGAAATTTTTCTGATCTCATCGCCAATCTGCATTTCATCGAGAGCTTTCCACCCGCGATATGACATTGCCAAATTAATTGATTTGCCGGCGGAGATTGTGGCTTTGCGCATATCAGAACGGCGTTCAAATATTTTTACATTATAACCCGCTTTGGTTAAATAAACGGCCCAAAGTGATCCTACTAAACCGGAACCTATAATTGTTGCTTGCTTCATATTAAAAATTAGAAAACATTAATAATCTAATATATAAATTATTTCTTGTGTAAAGATAGTTATACTTAAGAGGAGAGTATAATAAAATTATCACTGCATTTTCATTAAATAAAAAAGCAATTCCAATTATTATCGGAATTGCTTTTGCAATAATGTTTTTTGTAATTTACTAAAAAGCAAATCCTAAAGTTAAACCTGCTCTTACGCTTAGCATAGGTAAACCGCTCACTACAACTTTAGCTGAATTGCTTGTGGTTGTAACTACTACAGTTCCTTTTCCAAAACTACCAAGATCGCTCATGCTACCGCTTATATCTGAGTTTAATTGTGCCTGATCTGCTGAAGATAAATTTGTGTTTGCATCTGTGGATGTACCTTCAATTGAGAATTTAGCTCTTCCGGCACCTGCACCTACTATCCACCAGTCAATAGAAAAATGTTTGCCAATGATCCATTGAGAACCAATCATTAATCCAATAGTGTGTCCATAATAACTTGCTTTTACTGCATAATGATTATCATAAGGAGCCCCAGTACTGGCATTAGTCCCTACATCTGTGTAATTTGCTTTTAAAGTATATTTAGCATATCTGAAATAAGGGGCAAAATAAAAACCATGAGGAGCTTGGTGGTTAACTTTTGCGCCGGGATAGAAACGAAACTCAGGAGTAATTGCCCAGCCTCCAAAATTTGGAAGTGAATATCCTGAAGTATTTGCATCAGTTGGAGCTTTAAAAAAATAGCCAGGAATTGAGCGAGGTAATAAAAAACTTAAACCTAATGCACCAGACATGTTTTTATGAAATGCATATTCGTATTGAAACGAAAAATTAGTAAAAATTAATTGAGACAAACTTAGTTTGATAACTTGTTTTGAACCTAGCATTTCAGCGGCAGGTTTTCTCAAAAGAATTGATTTTGGAGCATCTTCTTCTTTTAAAGAGTCTTTATTTTCATCAGGATTTCCTTTATCAGCTTTTAATTGAAACGTGAAAGAAGTCAATAAAACTGATGCTAAGATTAATGTTAGTTTTTTCATTTTTTCATTTTTTACAGCAATAAATATAATAAATAATAATAATATGAATAGTCTGAAATGTTAAAACGGAACAAAAAGTATAATAAACTACTTATCAATAAGATAATGATAACTGGGTATTAGTTGAAACCCTTGAATTACAAAGGATTTAAAGCGTAGATTAACAAATGGTTAACCCTTTTAACTTTCGGTTTTTTTTCGTAAATTTACTTCGCAAAAATGAAGCGACTATTTTCATTTATAATCATTCTACAATTATTCACTAATCAGGAAGCATTTGCCGAATTGGCTAAATTGCCTTTTTTATTTCACCATTATAATGAAACTGCTGAGGAACAAGATTTTTTGAGTTTCTTAAATGATCATTACGCACACTCACAAGATCATAGTAATGATCATGATCATGGAAAATTACCATTTAAACATTCGGATGATGGTTGCAGTCACCACACAGTTTCAACAACACTAAAAGATACAAAAACAGAAAGTAATCTGATCATTAAACCAATTGTTTTCAGTATCGAAAAATATCAGATTACCAACGAACAAAATTTCCCTACCTATTTCAGCAACATCTGGCAACCGCCTAAACTCGTTTAATTTAAATCGTAAGTAAAAGGTTTTACAAAAGTAATAACCTCTCTTTTATATTTAAATTAACGTTTATGTTAAACAAAATTATTTTGTTCTCAATAAAGAATAAACTCATTGTGGGTTTATTTTTGATCGCATTAATTGGTTATGGTTCTTTTCAACTTACCAAACTACCTATTGATGCAGTGCCTGATATCACTAATAATCAAGTGCAGGTAATTACCGTTGCTCCTTCTTTTGGCACCACAGATATTGAGCGTCTGGTTACATTTCCAATTGAGCAGGCCAATAGTAATATTCCGGGATTGATAGAGATAAGAAGTTTTTCTCGTTTTGGTTTATCGGTTGTTACAATTGTATTTGATGACGCAACAGACGTTTACTGGGCAAGGCAACAAGTTTCAGAGCGCTTGCAAAAAGTAAAAGATTTAATTCCGAAAGGAATTGGTGTTCCCGAATTAGGTCCGGTAACTACTGGCTTGGGCGAAATTTATCAGTATGTAGTAAAACCAAAAGATGGTTACGAAAAAAAATATGATATAACCGAGTTGAGAACAATTCAGGATTGGATTGTAAGGCGCCAATTGCTTGGTGTGAAAGGCGTAGCAGATGTTAGCAGTTTTGGTGGAAAATTAAAACAGTATGAAATTTCTGTTGATCCAAATAAATTAAAATCGTTTAGCATAAATATTAATGATGTTTTTACTGCATTAGAAACAAATAATCAAAATACCGGCGGTGCATATATTGAAAAGGGACCAACAGTTTTGTATATCAAAAGTGAAGGTTTGATTGGATCTATTGATGACATTAAAAATATTTCAATTAAAGTTACTGAAAATGGAACGCCACTTCGGATTAAAGATGTTGCTGAAGTTAACATTGGTTATGCCACTCGCTTCGGCGCCATGTGTTATAATGATAAGGGAGAAGTTGCGGGTGCAGTTGTGATGATGCTCAAAGGAGCAAACAGCAGCGATGTGATTGTAAAAGTGAAAGAACGTATTCTTCAAATTCAAAAAACATTACCCGAAGGTGTTGTAATAGAACCGTTTTTAGATCGCACAAAAATGGTAAATAATGCGATTAGCACCGTAGAACAAAATTTAATGGAAGGTGCTTTGATCGTGATTTTTGTATTGGTTTTATTTTTGGGAAATTTTAGAGCAGGGATATTGGTGGCGTCTGTAATCCCTTTGGCTATGCTATTTGCGGTGATCATGATGAATTTATTTGGAGTAAGTGGAAACCTGATGAGTTTGGGCGCTTTAGATTTTGGATTGATTGTAGATGGTGCAGTTATAGTTGTTGAGGCGGTGATGCATCAATTAATGCATGGAAAAAAATTCAACAATGCATTAAATATTAGTCAAACCGAAATGGATGAAGAAGTAAATAATTCGGCTAGTAAAATGATGAACAGTGCGGTATTCGGACAAATTATTATTCTCATTGTATACCTGCCCATATTCACATTACAAGGTATTGAAGGAAAAATGTTTAAACCCATGGCGCAAACAGTTGCTTTTGCTTTGTTGGGCGCATTTATTTTATCGCTCACTTATATTCCCATGATGAGCTCCGTTTTTTTAAGTAAGAAAACGAAACATACAATAAATTTTTCTGATCGGATGATGCAGGTTATTGGAAACAGATACCAAGCTTTTTTAAATAGGATCATCAATTTCCCGAAATCAATTTTATTAAGTGTGATTGTATTATTTATCCTGGCAATTATTACGTTAGTAGGATTGGGTGGCGAATTTATACCAGCTTTAGAAGAAGGGGATTTTGCTGTTGAAACAAGATTGTTAACGGGGAGTAATTTAAATACAAGCATAACAAACACTCAAAAAGCATCTCAAATATTGATGAAAAATTTTCCGGAAGTACAAAAGGTGGTTACAAAAATTGGAAGTGGAGAAATTCCCACAGACCCCATGCCTATGGATGCAGCAGATATTATGATTATTTTGAAAGATAAAAAAGAATGGACTTCAGCACACACGTTTAATGAATTGGCAGATAAAATGAATAGTGTTTTGCAAGATGTACCAGGCCTAAATTACAGTTTTCAATATCCGGTGCAAATGCGTTTTAATGAATTAATGACAGGCGCTAAACAAGATGTAGTTTGCAAAATATTTGGCGAAAATTTAGATACGCTTGCAACTTATGCTAAAAAAATGGGCAATATAATTAGCAGCATTCAAGGTGCAAAAGATATTTATGTGGAAGCTGTAACGGGGATGCCTCAAGTAATTATTGAATATAAACGTGCTGTCCTTTCTGAATATAATCTTTCTATTAATGAAGTGAACAGGATCGTGAATGCTGCATTTGCCGGACAAAGTGCCGGTTTAGTGTTTGAAGGTGAAAAACGATTTGATCTTGTGGTGAGATTAGATAAAAAAATTAGAAACAATATTATGGATATTAGAAATTTATTGATTCTAACTCCAAAGGGATCTCAGGTTCCATTATATCAATTAGCGGATGTAGAAATAAAAGATGGGCCAAATCAAATTCAAAGAGAAGACGCAAAGAGAAGAATTATTATTGGATTTAACATCCGCGGTAATGACGTGCAGACTATTGTGAATGAGTTGCAACAAAAAGTAGACAAAGAAATAAAATTCCCTACGGGTTATTATCCAACGTACGGTGGCGCATTTGAAAATTTAAATGCTGCCAAAAAAAGATTATCAATTGCAGTACCGGTTTCATTAGCGATGATATTTTTATTATTGTATTTCGCTTTTAGCTCTGTTCGTCAAGGCTTATTAATTTATACGGCTATTCCGCTTTCTGCTATTGGTGGAATTTTCGCATTGTATTTAAGAGGAATGCCATTTAGTATTAGCGCAGGTGTTGGCTTTATTGCTCTTTTTGGTGTTGCTGTTTTAAATGGAATTGTTTTGATAGCAGAATTTAACCGCTTACGAAAAGAAGGAGAAACAAATTTGAAAGAAATTGTTTTAAAAGGAACTCAGTTAAGATTACGTCCGGTTTTAATGACAGCTTTTGTAGCATCGTTAGGATTTTTACCAATGGCTCTGAGCAATGGAGCTGGTGCAGAAGTTCAGCGACCACTTGCAACTGTTGTAATTGGTGGGTTATTGATAGCAACATTTTTAACGCTTTTTGTTTTACCAGTTTTATATTTGATGTTTGAAAAAAATAATGGTAAAAGAAATATTTCTGTTTCAGGTGTGATATTATTTTTAATTTTTTTAGGATCGTCAGTTAATGCACAGCAAACACTTTCTTTAAATGAAGCAATTGAATTGGCGCTAAAAAATAATTTAT
>Ga0206968_10321_pt1 | contig 11217 bp, 16 predicted proteins | sample Alteio_BWOrgHeat_22_FD_153254 | JGI IMG/M metagenome (GOLD analysis project Ga0206968, IMG submission 153254) | Enriched cells from forest soil in Barre Woods Harvard Forest LTER site, Petersham, Massachusetts, United States -... | ecosystem: Environmental > Terrestrial > Soil > Temperate forest >... | reverse complement strand
TTGCATGTATTGTTGCTGCATTACAATGTGAAAATGAACAACAACGACAATCTTATTTACGTAGTTATACTACATCTAATTATGAACAATATTTACATGATCAACGAATGTTGTTTTATTTAGAAATGTATGAAAAAGAATGTTATGATCAATACCAACGTGAATTACATAAAAAATCACAACATGCTCGTCATGAAATGTGTGTAACAGATAACATGGATGATTTTATTGCATTGCTTTGTGAACATGTTTGTGATCGATCCGAAGGTAATTATACATTATTGGTGCAAGAATTATTACAAGATCGAAATCAAGAAGATTGTTTACAATGGAAATTAGCAATCTTATTTACAAGTCGAATTTATCCAAAAGATGAAGATGCAAAAATTGTTTGGTATCGAAATTATGATTTGGAAAATTTAAATCGACATCAAAAAAAGTTTTCGATTTATTTATGGAATCGAATTCAACAAGAACGCAATAAGATGGATCTGCATGTGTATCGACCACAAGGTTACAATTCCCATGGCAATGGATTTGATAACCATGGTAAAAATGAAATTCGTTCTGCTTGGGCAGATGATCCTTTTCGTAAAGGACGATAACAACTAAGCCCAATAAATTTGCTAATTTCCATTGTATGGTGGAGGTGGAATGTTTTTTTGCACAATGTTTTTCAATCTTTTTTCTCTTAATTGCAATAGATAATACAATCCAGTAATGGTTGTTAAAATAGGAAACAACACACGAAAATGACGATTTGGGAAAAAATAATCAATAATATCTGCTCCAATGGAACAAAAAAACCCACTAATACATCCAGTAAACATATGTGATAAAGGAGCATTTGGCATATCTTTTGAAATAATGGACGACATCATTCCAATCATAAATCCACAATACGTTGGACAACCATCCGCTATTACCATATCATAATATTTCTCCATAAAAAACACCTAGACACAGATTATAAATCAAGCCAATATGCTGTTCTGACTTGTTAATGAAAACGAATAGAATGCTACCCTAATTGGCAATCACTGTGTCAAAATGTCTAATAAATTTTATTTATACATGTAATTGTAAATAGCACGGAAAGTACCACCCAAAAAAATTAATTGGATTGTCGGTTACGTATATTGTGAAAAAAAATTAGTGGCAAGGTGTTTTTTGATCAGCATTCCAAGCATTTTTTTTTACAAATATAACACGAAAAACAATTTTTTTTTACCAACAAAATTTATACGAAGTATTGTGAAAATCAATTAGTGCTTAATGTGTTTTCCAGCATTCCAGCATTCTAAACATATTTTTCCTTTGCAGACATCACACCACGTATCAATCAAAGTATCTGCATACGTTACTCCTGTTTTTTCACACATTGGGCATAAAACATGTTCATGCTGATCCATACAATCAGTGCAAAATTGTTCGTTGCAGAATTCACAATTAAATTCACTACATCCGTTGCATTCAACACATGGCAATTCTTTTGTTTCTGGCATTTGTGAAACCTAGTACACAAAAAAAATTCTCAAAAATTCGTGAAAAAAAAGCAGCAACAAAAAAAAATTAAACACGAAAACAAAAAACTCCAAAAAAAAATTTTTTCCTTGCAACAATCCAAAAAAAATTTTAGTGCTATATTTTGTTTTAAATGTATCGAAAATCATTTTCGGATCGTTTGGATGCACTTGAAAATCGAGTTTTTGTACTTGAATCACAAAATGAACCTCAACATTTTACTTTTCTAAAACCAAATGGACAAAAATTAATCATTCCAATTCATTCTTGGCCAAATGAACAAGATGCCGTTTATTATTATACACGTTTATTAACTTCAAATGGTATTGAAGCATCTGTTCAAAATTTAAAATGTCTTGGTGTGAACCTAACGCATTCAATAGATGAAATGGATTTTAATGAAGAACAAGAAACTAATTTACCAAAAAAAAATTCTGTTAGATGTTATATACAACAAAATACACGAAATATGGATACAGATTCACAACCTATTTTACAATATAGAAGAGACAATTACAATGATGTACCAACAAAAAACCAAAGACATCAACTAATGCAACAATTGAATTGTCAAGCTAATTATCAACCTACACAATCAAATTATCAATCTCCACAACAATCAAATTATCAATCTAATTATCAACCTACACAATCAAATTATCAATCTCCACCACAATCAAATTATCAACCACAACAACCTCTTTATACACACCAACAAAGATCAGATTCACCTGGAAGTTATTCGAATGAGAAACCAAATACAAATAGTATTAATGAAGAAATGAAAGACAACACAAATGAACAAAGTGTGGAGCATTATGAACAAAAATCACCTACGTATTATGAAGATGATGTACAACCAACTAATGAAAAAGAAAAGTCAAAACCAAATGAACGACAAGAAGAAGAAATGGAAGCTGTGTTACAACATATTTGTAATATGCATAATGGATGTGAAGGAAGAATGAAACATATTTGTAAACGAAAAAAATTACAAGATAATGAATTTTATTTAATGATTTCACATGCTGGATCAAGACAAGGCGAATGGATTGCCTCGATTTGTTTAAAACGAATTCCAACAATTCGATTTAATGGTCCAAATGAACTTCGACGTATTTGTTCTCCAGCAGAACAAAATATTATTAAGCATTATGAATTATTGCGTTTTTCAGGATCCAATTGACATTTATCAACATGTATTTGATTTTTTTTTACTATTTGATTTTTTGGATACATAATAAACAATATAAAATCCAATAACATGCCATAAACCATGAACAATTGCAAATTGCCATTTATGTTGTGAAAAAAAAGAATTAAATTCAGATAATCCAAAACATAAAAATGCAAATAATGTTAATATCCATAATTTTTTATCTTTATAATATTCATGTAAAAAACTCTGTGTTGTAATATATAAAAACAAAATGGATGCACATATAGAATCCAAACGTAATAAATGTTGTGAACATTTTGTAGATGTACCAAATCCAGTTAAATTATGTTTATGAGATTCAAACAAATGGTAGAAAAAAGAAGCAATCATGGCTTGATATACAATTGTAAATGAAATAATATCTTTTTTATGAAATAAATAATGCAATGGTAAAAGAGCCATTACATTTGTTAATGCAACAACTACATTTGCAATACTCTTTGTATGCCATATAACAATCGTCATTTTTTTTTTCATAAATCTTATTTTTTTTCAAGAAGTTTTTTTTATTTGCGATATCTTTTAAAAAAAATCATTCAGCAAAAAATTTAGCAAATTGTTAAATGTTTACATGTCTGTTATATTAGTGAAATCTAAAAATCAATTTTTTGCATTATTGTATGTTGCACCAACTCAAATTTTGTTACCTTCTTGGGACGTTTTACCATTTGACATTGCATTAATTGTTTGCAATCGTTTTTTAATCGAAAAACAAGAACTTCCTACTTTACCAATTTATAACACAACTATCAATTTAAATACAAATACACAAACTAGGAGGTGCAATTATACCAAATATCCTAAATATAGTCATCCTAACAAACCACCTTGTAAAAAAGTTGGATTATTTTTATTTCCTTTGCCAATTGGTATTCGAGCCAATTATTTATCAACAACAGTTCGTAAACAACATGTTTTGATGTGTATGCATTTGAAACCACCACTATGTGATACAAATGTTTGGTATCAAGTTTGTCTTGCTTTTCTTGGATTGTAACTACACAAAAAAATTGATATATCAGTTGTGTTTAGGTATTTAAAAAAATGGAAAACGACTGGCAATCTTTTTGGGATAGGCACAAGATCAAATTTGCAATTGGAACTGGTCTTGTAGTAACTGCGGGAGGATTCATCAAAGGATGTTATAAAGTAGCAAAACCAGGCCAAATATTAGTTCGTCGTGGAATGGGAGTCACTGGAAGTTGTAATATGGATTTATTAGCTCGTGGATTTGCTGTAAAACCATTTCATGACTTAAAAATAGTTGGATTACAACCATTTTTAGTACAGTTAGATGGTTTAAAATGTTTATCAAAACAATATTTACCATTTAAATTACCGGTTACTTATAGTATTGCACCATATACACCAGATGATGCTCCAATCATCGAAACAATTATCATCAATGGAGAAGAACAAAAAATAACAGTATCTGGAGCAGATTTATGCAAACGATATATTCAAAAATTAGATTCATTATCTGAAGAAGATCGCCGACAAACCCTTTTGGGAATTATTCATGGAGAAACCAGAAATTTAACGGCCACGATGTCTATTGATGATATGAATGATAATCGTCAAGAATTTCATGAAAAAGTAGTTCAAAAAATTCAAGAAATTCTATACAATTATGGTGGTCGTATTTTAGGTGCGAATATTTCTGATATTATGGAAGATGAACGTCCAGGACAACAAATGGGATATTTAAAAGCTCGTGAAAGAAAGAAATTATCAAATGCTGTTCAAGATTCAGAGATTGATGTTGCAGAAGCAGAAAAAAAAGGTAATATTGGTAAAAAAGAACGTGAAGCAGAGACGAGGCAACAAAAAGCACGTTTAGAAGCAGAAACGAAAAAAGTAGAATATGAAGCCGAAAAAAAAGTAGCAGAATATCTTGCTGAATTAGAAGTGGTTAAAGCAGAAGCAACTCGCAAAGCAAATGTTGCTAATATCGAATCAAATGCAGCATCACAACAACGAAAACAAGAATTGCAAGCAAAAATTGAACAATTGCGAGCACAACAATTTCTTGAATCAAAAAGAGCTGATGAGTTAACAACAATCAGAGTGCAAGCAGAAAAAACAGAGGAAGAAGCACGTGGACGTAAAGCTGCCATTGTGTTGGATGCAGAAGGACGTAAAACTGCTGCAATCCTCGATGCACAAGGTAAACAAGAAGCAGATATGATTGCTGCCAATGTAAACAAACAAAGTGATGTGTTACAAGCAGAAGCAGATTTAGTTACAGCACAACATCAAGCAACAGGAATTAAATGTTTGGGTGAAGCAAAAGCAGCGAGTGAATTGAATATGTTAGAAGCAAAAGCAATGGGGATGGAAAAATTAAAAAATGCATGTCCAGAAGGCACCTTTGTTGAAACATTAAATATTCAGCATGGTATTCCACAAGCTATTGCAGAAAGTGGAGCAAGGGCGCTTACCGACATGCGGCCACAAATTTATTCGTTTGGTTTTGCGGAGAATGCTGGTCAAACATTGAGTAAATTTGCAGAAGGTGTGCGTAATATTTGGCAAGGACGTAAGTAAAAAATTTTTATTTTCCGGAGTATCTTGTGTCACAATTTGAATTTCTTGTTATATTACCTTTAATTAAAGTTCTATTATAGTGCGATTTTTTTGGGAACCAAAATTACAATTGAGGAAGTCAAAACAACAATAATTCATTTTCTGCCTGTTGACGTGCTTCGATTGGGACTTCAACTAATTTTTGCGACATATAATATTGAAGTAATTTTTTCCTTGACATTTGCCTTCTACCATTAAACAAGCGACAGATAAATACAATATTGGTTAATTCACCAGTTAATGTAAAATGCGGCAATAAATTATCTATGCGTTCGAATGAAAATCGAGCAAAACTTGGCAAAATAGAAAGTGGGAAAAAAGAATAAGCACATCGATATTGCTGTGCTTTTAACTTGATTATAGCATTTGAGCGTATAAGTTTTTTTAATCCACGTAATTTTGATGCTTCTTCTGTGTTAATTCGGTTTGCGTCTAAGTCATGATCTATGTGACGTTTAATCGCATTTCTCAATATTGTTGGCAGATGTGTCGCATCTGATTGTTTTTTTATATGCTGTTTGTCCCACTTTACAAGAAAATTTTTGTTTAAGTTTACTTTTTTCTTCAAAATTAATAACTTCATCAGCAAGGTAGCCCAAAACAAATGTGCTTGTCATAAACATAAATACTGTTTTCCACGCTTCAAACAAACTTGGAATCATGTCGTGTTGGCTAACATTTAACTCTTGCACCTCTAAAAAACAATTTTTGGGAGTATGTTCTTTTTTGTTATTGTAACGATGAATCCCGACTGCATTTGCTACATTCGCTTGTTGTACCATTGTAAAATTTGTGATTAATCCCAAATTGTTTTGTTTTTGTAGTTGTGATTTAATCCAATCAAAATTCAATTCTGGATTTAATTTTTTATAGGGGCTAACTAAACTGTTCAAAAATCCATCTCCGGATTGCGTTTTCGTACATTGTATTTCTGCATAACATGTACGACATGGTCTACTTTTAGAATTTTTTAACCATTCATGACCAGGAGGGGATGAAGCAAAGTTATCTCCATTATGATCAGGCGCAAAAAGTGTTGGTATTCGCTCTTTGAATATTTTACATCTAACACATTGCATCCAAATTTTTCCATCTTCTAATTTACAATTTGGTTTCAATTTTAATTCTTTTCGTTCTGAAAGATAAGTTGCAAGTTTTTGGCGGATAAAAGTGTCGTCTTCATCCCAAGATCTTTTTCGTTTTCGACATTGGGTTGATGGATTTGTTTCTTTTTTCATTTGGGTTTTTTTTAATAATAATTTTTTTTTGATTTTGTTATCACAATGATAATCTTAAAAGAAATATTAATTAGCTTTATCAACGAGGATTTTTATTTTGTCAATTGTTTGCAGTATCACTTACAGTATCAGGCGTCAGAATTTGAACTTCTTGTAAAATACCTTTTCCTTCTAAAAAAGCATTATTAAATAAATTTGCCTGTTTTTGTGTGTCCCACAAAGCTGCATTTGCAAGGTCAGGTGAAATAATATATTGATAATCAGATATTAAATTGTTTTTTTGAGGATGCAAATAACCTAACTCGTCACTTTGGTTCATTTTTAGCAATAAAGTAAATTTGATTAATGCCATTTTTTTTGGTTTTTTTTTTAATAAGATTGGTCACAACAACTTTTTTTTATTTTCTTGCACAATTTGCAATTCATTGTTGATTTTGGTCAAATCATGTGTCAATTCTACTAATCGTGCAGTAAGTGCATTTGCATCCGCATTTGGTGGATCGATACGCAACTTCTTTTGACTTGGTGTAATGTTTGATTTTGCCGTTGGTTGTGACCTAAGACACAAATTTACGTCAAGCTTTAAAAAAAAGTAACCTTTTTTTTGTGATAAACGAAGTCCACGCATCATTTTGAATGTTAAACAATTCACAATCTTTGTTTAAACAGTCTTTTTGCAATCTAATGCGCAATTTATGATCCGATAACCTTTGATGCTCTTGCCATCGTTCTTTTTTCGATAATTGCTCAAAATTGCCATGTTTGAGAGGTGCGTCCTAACACATGCAAGATTTTGCATCTCCAAAATGTAAGCATTTCAAAAAAAAACAAAAAGAAAAAACCGGAAGATAAACCAATGAGGTTTCTTGACATAAACTTCGTTCCAAAATACGTGATTGTCGTACTTGCCACTTTTTGGTACCATCTGGCATTTGTACAGATGTAATTCCACCACATTGACTTGCAATACAAGCTTTCATTGCTTCTTTTACAGTTGCATAATTGGTTTCATCAAATTTGGTATAATTTGGTAAATACACATTTTCCACTGGCATAGTGAAACGCCGAGTGAAAAGATTATGGCACATATCGATTGTGTCCAATTACCTACACACGACTCTACAGCTAAATATACAAATTTTAAAAAAAAAATTGTTTTGTTTATAAAAGAAGAAAAAAATCATGAATCATGAAATTATAAATATGAATGAATTATTGCAATCTATTTTACAACATGATTTAGATCCTCTTTTTGCAAAAGAATTTTTTCATACTCCAGAAAAAGCGAAACAATTTTGTCAATGGTTGCAATGTTATATTCAAACAAGTTTAAATTTAACAAAAAATATGGATATTATTGCATTGACTCGATTAGCAAAAGAAGTTGTTCTTGGTTATGATGTAATGAATGAAATTTTAGTTGCAAGAAAAAAAATAGAATTTAAAGATAGTGAATGGTGCATTCCATTGCATGCAATTTATGAATTACATAGTTTGTTTCAACTTTCTAACTTACATTCGGAACATTTACAACAATTAGTTGGTATTCATATGGAACCAGATTATATGTACATAGTATCGCAACATGTTCCACTTTCCTTTCATTCTTTGTTTCGAAGATGTAATGATCCATTGCCATGGGAATTTGTATTGTTGAAAGTATATGAATTAATTCATGTTGTATCACTTTTACATTCCAATCAGTTAGCACACCGAGATATTAAAAGTGATAATATTTGTTTTAATTCATGTGGAAAATTAGTATTATTAGATTTTGATTGTGCATCGATTGGAGAAATACGTCCTACATTTCCAATTTGTACATTAACAACGAGACCACCAGAATTAATTGAATTTCAATTAAATGGTTCCAAAAACAATGTTTACAATGCATTTGCATTAGATTGGTGGAGTGTAGCGTGTGTGATTGCAGAAATGTTTTTATGTGAACCATTGTTTCCACAAGATAATGAACATACATTATTAGAAGCAATATATGATATACGAGCACAATTAAATTCTACTTCTGGATGTAAATTGTTAAAACGCAAAATGCCATGTAATGTATATTCTTTTATAAAAGACATTCTTACGTGTGAACCAGAACAACGTTGTTTGTGCAAGCTTGTGGAATAAAAAAAAAATTAATGGTTAAAAAAATACATTAAAATAAATAAACATGTTTGTAGGTTACTATTTTAAAAAAAAAGGTAAGATTCCTTTAATATGGATCAACAAACTATATCCATTCAAACTTCGTCCATTCGTCCAGTTCTTCGTCCAAGTCTGGATCAAACGAATCGAGTCTATGTAAATCAACTTTCCAAACCACCAAAAAAAGTTATCATGCTCAATTCAATGGGTCCTTATGCTCAAAGTATTCCTAACGCTAAAAGCACATTGAATTGTGCATGCAACGAATGTCGTAGAGCTTGTGTTATCGCAACCAAAAAGTAACTTGTAAATTAAAAAAAATTGTTGAGACATGCAAAAAAAGGACAAGAATTTTATTATTTTTATTTTCCAATAAACGCATAGTTGTCAAACCAAGTAATATTGTCTGCGACCTTTTTTAAAAGAACTTGGTTCCATTGATAAACTTGCATTTCGTTTTTTGGTTTCTGGTTTCACATCTGGTTCAGTTTCGTCCTCACCTTTGCCATGCACCATAGTAACACACGCAGTAAACGAACAATGTTCCCAAGATTGTTTGGGACAATGTTTACAAGGCTTGCTGATACTGCATTGTTCACACGTAATGCTACCACATTCACATTCATAACCTTGGCATTTGTTTTTGTCTTTGCGTTGACAAAGTTTCACATGACAATGTACACATTTTTTTACATGTTTACTACAAAGCCATGATTTACATACATTACAAACTTCTTGTGATCCACTCACTTTGCAAATGCAACATAATCTCAACAAATTCAATTGGATATGATGTTGATGACTACATTTATCACAATGTTCCACATCTTCCGATTCAGGAGTTAATGTTGTTGCAATTTCGCCACGTCCACATCGTGTACATTCCAATTGTTTTGTTCCCATCATTTCACAACATGGTTTTCTCGCTTGCAACACTGGTTCGCAAGGTTCTTGTTTGCTTTCTTGTTTGCAAGGTACTTGTTTGCTTTCTTGTTTGCAAGGTACTTGTTTACGAGGTGGAAACATATGATGTTTCTCTTTGCATATGAGACAATGAGATAAATATTCACCATCGTCATCTGGACACAAATTACAACAATCCACACCATGTGCTACATCTGCATGACAATGAATGCATTGTGGTCCTTCTGGTATTGGCGGTAATCGCACTTGTGTCATCTCAGACTGCATTGCACTTTGTTTGAACGAAGCAAGATCCTCTGGTTCAAACATTTCCTAAAACAATTCGTAAAAAGTGGAAATCAATGAAATGTGCGTAACATATATCACTGAATTGCACGCAACTATATGATATATATGTATACATATCAATGATATATTTCACTCTCATTCTCTCACCCATTTTTTTTCAAATGTACATGGTAATCATCTAGGAATGACCACACGGCAAAACGATTTAGAAGAAGCGCGAAAAGCAGTATTGAAATTGAAACGAATGGATGAAGAAGCAAGGCGTAAAAAAATTCCTTGTAGCTACAAATGTGGAAAAAATTACTCTGATTTTGTGGAAGGTCTTTATGAATGTGATTTTTATTTTGACAACAAAACCAGATGTTCCGGTTGGACTTGTTGGAGTTGTAGTATGCAATTTAAATGTGGTCTTTGGTGCAAAGATCACAAAAACGAAGGTTTAGCAGCTATACCACTCTATCAACTGGAGAATGAAGAGGCTGTGAATGTGTGTTCTTCATCAAAAGGTATATATGTATATATATAATATATACACATATATTGTGTTTCTTTTTTTAATTTTGTCATCTATTTTTTTTAGGCTCAAAACGAAAATATTCCTTGGAAATATCGGATGGTGTACCAAAACAAACAATGGTTGAAAACGAAGAAGTATATCCAAAAGAAATCATAGATGGATTAAAAACCATTCCTTTGAGTGCTAATTCATCTTTACGATTATTTCGTATTCGTTCTTGTCCAACATCTTTTTTACATGCATGTGCAATGGAAATTCTTGCTTCACGCAAAACATTATTACACGAAAAGCCAAGTTTTAAGTGTTATGGAAAGATATGTCATCAACAACGAAGTGTTGGATTTTTTAGTGATGTTGTAAAAGAGTATTGTTATAGCAATTCTCAATTTCGTGCGAATCCATTAACACCTGGTTTACAATTTATTTTACAAGAAGTAAATGTAGCTTGTGAATCTAAATTTGATGGCATATTGGTAAATGTGTATGACAATGGTAAAGATTATATTAGTCCACATGCAGATGATGAAAAAGAATTGGATCTTCATGCTGGAGTTGTGACTATTTCTGTTGGTGCAGAACGTTTATTTCGAATTCGAGATAAGAATACAAAAAAACTAATATATGAAACACCTCTTGTCAATGGAAGTTGTGTTCAAATGTTAGGTAAATGCCAAGAAGAATTCACGCATGACATTCCAATGCAACGTAAAATCACCGACTGGCGTTTGAGTTATACTTTGCGCAAACATTGCAAAGATGTTTAAAAT
>Ga0206968_10289_pt1 | contig 11287 bp, 12 predicted proteins | sample Alteio_BWOrgHeat_22_FD_153254 | JGI IMG/M metagenome (GOLD analysis project Ga0206968, IMG submission 153254) | Enriched cells from forest soil in Barre Woods Harvard Forest LTER site, Petersham, Massachusetts, United States -... | ecosystem: Environmental > Terrestrial > Soil > Temperate forest >... | reverse complement strand
AACCTAAGCTCCGAACTGCGCACCCGGAGCGGTCAGCCGTTGGAATTCCCCAACTTCACGCGCGCGAGGCGACGATATTTGAGCTGGCTCTCTTTCGTAGCCGACGGCAAGACAACATATCCGACTCGCACCTGGCGAGGAACATCACCGCCCAGAATTGAAGTTTGCACGGAGACGACAGCCACTTGATAAGGAATCTTGCCCACTCCGGGGATCTTTAAGAGTGGGGTTGCGTTGACCAAGTCAGGTTCCAGAGCCGTCACTTTTCCGACGACGACGAGGTCAGCGAGGGCCAACCGCTGCGGCAAACTCGGCTCGGCCAGCGGAACGATGGCGCGGCCATAACTCACTAGAACCGCGATCGTCGTCAGGATCAAAAGCAATCGGAGAATCTTAAACCTTCTGATAGGGTGGCGCATGTAATTCATTCGACAAGGGAATACGGTTTGTTAGCCAATCAAAAATTCGCCAAAGGCCCGATTATTTTATTGACAAAGGAACTGACGATATATCAAATCATCATTGTCTGATAGCTGGACTTGCCTCAACCGGGGGATTCGATTTCTTGAGCGCGGGTCCGGGCCATCGCTTCGAATTTGGGGAATTCCAACGGCTGACCGCTCCGGGTGCGCAGTTCGGAGCTTAGGTTAGTCACTATTCCTTTTTCTTGCCAGACGAGGTGCCGCCATGACGGACACGATTCGCTCGGACCGTGGAGGGTATAGGATCGGCTTCACGCTCATCGAGTTGCTGGTGGTGATCGCAATCATCGCGGTGTTAATCGCACTCCTACTCCCGGCCGTGCAAAAAGTGCGCGAGGCCGCCAACCGAACGAAGTGCTCCAACAACCTCAAGCAGCTCTCGCTGGCATGCCATACCTATCACGACACGCATGGTTTGTTTCCTCCGGGAGCAATGGTGCTGCCGAATGGACCCAGCTGGCAAAACCTGGACTGGACGGCCAACAAGGGAACCTGGCTGGTGTACACGCTCCCCTACATGGAGCAGGGGAATTTGTTTAAGGCAATTCCTAACCTCTACGTGCCGCACTTCGATTCCATGGGAGCGGCCGAGCAGGCGGGCGTGCTGCCCACGCTCCTTCCCTATGGACGCTGCCCGAGTGATGGCTTTAATTCAGAGAACCCGACCAGCAACTACGTGGGGAGCATGGGACCGGAGTGTCTGGACAACTTCTGTAACTTCGAACCGTATCAACAGTTTTGCAACATGCCTCAATGGGGATGGACGACGAGCGCCGACGACGGCACGACCGACAATGCCGGTGACATCCGCGGCATGTTCGCTCGTGCCGGCGCCAAAATTGCCCTTCGCGACGTGAACGATGGGACCACGAATACACTCTTCATTGGTGAAACACTGCCCTCCGAGAACATCCACATGCTGGTATTCCATTGGTATTCCACTTATGGGACCCAGCTCAACTCCACCATCATTCCCATCAACTACCCGGTCGATGAAAATGATCAAAGCTGGTGCGGTGCCAACAGCGGCGGGCCGCAGCATTCCATGACCAACAATAGTGTGTCTTGGGGTTTTCGCTCGCGGCATCCGCAGGGCGCGAATTTTGCTTTCGTGGACGGCTCCATTCATTTCATTACCCAGGACATTGACTACAAGACTTACCAGCTGCTGGGATGCCGTAACGATGGTCAAGCTGTGCCGGCCTTTGAATAACCACCGTGCGCTCACCCCACTCGGCTCGCCAATCTAACACGGCAGGTGACATATCCATGAGAATGCAGACTCTCCGGTGCGCCGCAGCGTTTATCTTGATCACGCAAATGGTTTCTGGTTGCAGCTCGTCGAATAAGCCGGTGGAAGTGGAAGGAATTGTCCTCTTGGACAACGAACCGGTGGCGGAAGCGACCGTTCTCTTTATCCCCGATGGAAATTCGGGCCAGCCGGCTCACGGCTGGACCGACGAGAACGGAAAATTTCAGCTCACCACTTTCAAGGAAAATGACGGAGCGTTTCCCGGCAGCTACAAAGTGACCGTGACCAAGTCCGTTCCTCCGCCCCAGCCGCCGGAGGCCGATCCGGGGGATGCCCAGTCCGTGCTGGCTCACTTCAAAGCCATCAAGCAGCAAAAGAAAGTGAAATCTCCATTGCCAACCATATATGCCAACCCCCAAACCACGCCTTTTCACTACACTGTGCCGGTAGAAGGAAAGGTGACGCTGGAACTAAAGAAACTTCCTAAGTAGTTAAATCGCCTCTATTCGTGAGAAGGTCGAATGAAAGCCAATAGCTTGCCTTGCATCGAGGCGTTCTTACTCCTGTCTTGTTTCCTGCTCGGGCTTTGCGTCTTCCAGGCTCGGAGTGACGAACCCAAGAAAACCGCGCCGATCATTGGACGATGGGACCTCACGGTGAAAAACGGCGAGGAGACCTATCCTTCCTGGCTGGAAGTGAGCCGGTCGGGATACACGACATTGGCAGGATCCTTTGTGGGTCGATTCGGCAGTGCCCGTCCGATATCACGAGTGGATTTTGAAAACGGCCGGCTTCGGTTTACCGTACCCCCCCAATGGGAACAGCCGCAAAAGGATTTAGTCTTCGAAGGAAAACAGGTCGGACCGGGGGAGTTGAAGGGCGAACTCGTGGACGAGAACGGTCATCGCCTGACGTGGACCGGTCGGCGCGCGCCATCTTTAAAGCGAGATCATCCCCCGCGCTGGGGAGAGGCGATGGAGCTTTTCAACGGCAAAGACCTCACCGGCTGGAAGCCGCGCTCCGCTCAAACTAAGAACGGCTGGATTGTTCGAGACGGCCTTTTGGTGAACGCAACTCCCGGCAATGATCTTGTCACCGAGCAAAAACTCACCGACTTTCAAGTTCACGCGGAATTCCGCTATCCCAAGGGCAGCAACAGCGGCATTTATCTTCGCGGCCGATATGAAGTCCAGATCGAAGACAACTACGGCGATGAGCCGGACAGCCACAAGATCGGCGGCATCTACGGGTTCCTGACACCCTGCCTGAACGCCGCCAAGAAGCCGGGTGAATGGCAAACCATGGACATCACGCTCGTGGGTCGTGTCGTCACCGTCGTTTTCAATGGAGAACGCGTCATCGATCGGCAAACGATTCCCGGCATCACCGGCGGCGCCTTAGATAGCGACGAAGGCGCTCCAGGTCCGCTTTTCCTGCAAGGCGATCACGGGCCGATTGAATTTCGGAAGCTCACCTTAACGCCTTCAAATTGACACCGTCGCAAATCTTTGCAGAATAACAGTGTTATGGCTCATTCAACCTCCCCTCACGTCATCGTCATCGGCGGCGGTCCTGCCGGTTCCACCGCGTCCACGCTCATTGCCCAGCATGGTTATAAGGTTCAGCTCTTTGAGCGTGAGCAGTTTCCGCGCTTTCACATTGGCGAGTCGCTCATTCCGGACACGTATTGGGTCCTCAAACGGCTCAACATGCTGCCCAAGATGCGGGCTAGCCGATTCGTCAAAAAGTACAGCGTTCAGTTCGTCAGTCAAAAGGGCAAGCTGTCCGAGCCTTTCTATTTCATGGACCACAAGCCCCACGAATGCTCGCAGACGTGGCAAGTCCTGCGAAGCGAATTCGATCAAATGATGCTCAAGAACGCCGAGGAGCATGGCGTGCAGGTTCACCACGGAGTGCGCGTCTTGGACGTTTTGTTCGACGGAGATCGCGCCGTCGGCGTTGAGATTCAGGACGAAAACAACACCCGAGGCACCGTTCATGCGGATGTTATTGTCGATGCCAGCGGGCAAAGCTCGCTGATTATGAATAAGCTGAAGCTGCGCGAGTGGGATCCCGTCCTGAAGAAGGCGGCACTCTGGACCTATTTTGAAGGTGCGTTCCGCGACACCGGTCGAGACGAAGGCGCTACGCTCGTGCTTCAAACTCAAGGAAAGAACGGCTGGTTTTGGTACATCCCCTTGCACAACAACATTATCAGTGTCGGGGTCGTAGCTGGCTTCGATTATTTATTCAAAGGCCGGGGTGAAAACGAAACCGTCTATCAAGAGGAGTTAGCCCGTTGTCCTGCCGTGCGCGAGCGAATATCGATCGGCAAACAGGTGGATAAATTCCGCGCGGCCAAGGAATATTCCTACCGCTCCCGCCAAGTGGCCGGGGATGGCTGGGTTCTAGTCGGCGACGCTTTCGGGTTTCTCGATCCACTTTATTCATCGGGCGTCTTACTGGCCCTGAAATCCGGGTCGCTGGCGGCCGACGCGGTTGTCGAGGGGCTCAATAAGGGCGACACAACGGCCGCTCAACTGGGCAAATGGGGTCCCGGGTTTATCCAAGGCATGGACCGCATGCGCCGGCTGGTCTGCGAATATTATGACGGGTTCAGCTTCGGCCAATTCGTTCGCCGCCATCCCCACTTCAAGGGCCATCTCACCGATCTGCTTATCGGCGATTTGTTCCAGGACAAGGTGGATGAAGTCTTCGGCCCTATGGATGTCATGCGAACGGAGATGAATGGCGCGGAATAGGACCTCTTAACCAAAGCAAGCCAGGAGCGGGGCGGCGTCCGAAAAATCGGCCAGCACCAAATCCGGCCGTTCGTTGGACAATTCATCGAGGGAATGAAAGCCCGTGGCCACGGCCACCGCGCGAGCACCAATCGCGCGGGCGCAGCGGATGTCCAGCGGCGTATCACCAATCACCCAGATTCCTTCACCATCGACCGAGCCGTTAAATTCGCTTTGAATGACCGTCAGTGCCTCACGAGCCACGTCATCTCGATCCAGATGGTGATCTCCGAAACCGCCAAATCGGAAGTGTTGAAACAATCCGTAATGTTGAAGCTTCAGCCGGGCGCCATCGCGAACGTTGCCGGTGAGCAATCCGACAGCCACGCGGTCGCGCAAGACTAAGCCTTCGAGCAGTTGGGCGATGCCGGGAAGCACTTTGCCAGTATGGCGTGCCAGACACCCCGGCAAATGCCCTAGATAGGCCGTCAGAAATCGCTGCCAATTGGTCGCCGACCACTCAATGTCGTGGAACGCAAAGAGATCCTGAGTAATGGCGCGGTCGGTCCGGCCGCTGAAAGGCACACCGCCGGCGGAAGGCGGAGTTCCGAATTCAGATTCCAGGGCGGCCTCCATCGCTGCCTTGCCCGCACCGCCGCTGGAGAGCAACGTACCGTCAATGTCGAAAAGGCAAATATGCATCTCGGAATTATAGCAGGTGAGTGGTGAGTGGTGAGTGGTAAGTGGTAAGCACAAGCGGGGACGCTTGTGCTACGACCTTGTAAAGCAAGCGTCCTCGCTTGCGGTTTGGCGGGTGATTGGTGAAGTAGACTGCCTTAGAAATCCCTGGCGTAGCCGGCCGTCCAGCCCCCATCAACTACCAAAACATGGCCGTTCGTGTAGGTGTTTTCCGGATCGGCAAGGAACAGAGCGGCCACCGCGATCTCGTCAGGATTGGCAGGCCGGCCTAACGGCACGTGATCCAGCATTCGCTGGACGGATTCATGAAAGAGTCCGTCTTTGCCGTAGAACAATTGCCGCGTGCCTTCGGAAAGCGTGGAACCGGGAGCGATGCCATTGACCAGAATTCCAAGAGAACCCAGTTCGAGGGCCATGGCCCTGGTTAGGTTGACCACGCCCGCCTTGGCTGCCACATAAGCGCATTGCAAACGCAAAGGCACCAGGCCGGCGATCGAGGCGATGTTGATGATCCGCCCGGATTTCTGCTGCCTCATTGGCCGTGCGGCGGATCGACTGACTTCGTAAAGACCGGTTAGATCGACGCTGAGTATGCGATCCCATTCCTGGCGGGGGAATTGATCGGTGGCGACTCGATGTGTCAGCGTGTTGACGCCGGCGTTGTTCACCAGGATATCGAGGTGGCCCCACTGTTGAAGGATTCGATCGAGGGCGGCCTCGATTTCAGCTTTCTGAGTGACGTCCAATCGCAGGGCAATAGCGCCCGGTGATTTTTCCGCCGCGGCTTGCGCGCCTGAAAAATCAATGTCGCTGTAGGCAACTTGGCTGCCGTTCGCGGCCAGCCGATCGGCGATGGCCTGACCAATTCCTCGGGCGGCCCCCGTCACCAAGCTGACTTTCCCTGAAAGATCGGCACGCATAGATCTTTTCCCAAGCTTAAATTCCAGGCGCTTGCGCGTTTTCTACTCTTGCTAGCGCCGCAGCAGGTTCTTCAATCAGCCCCACCACGGTCTGCAACAACCGCGCGGCATCGGCGCCGTCCGCGATGCGATGATCGAACGTTAGATTGAGAGTAACTTGTTCCCGCGGAACTACTTGATCGTCAACCACGACGGGTTGCCGGCGAATTCGGCCAATGCCGAGAATGGCGCACTGGGGCCAATGAATAATCGGCGTAAACGCATCGATGCCGAAAGCGCCAAGATTCGTGATAGTAAATGTGCCTCCTTCCATTTCTTTCATTTTCAGCGCGCCCTTTCGAGCTCGGTCGACAAGGGCTCGAGACCAGTGGGCAACTTCATCAAGAGTCAGGCGAGGCACGTCGCGGATCACCGGAGCCATGAGCCCGGCTTCCGTATCGACTGCTATCGCAATGTGAATTTCTCTTAGTTGAATGATTCGATCATTCCCCCAGCGCGAATTCAGGCGAGGATGGGCGGCCAAGGCGACGGCCGCCAGCTTTACGAAGAAATCCGTGAAACCGGGTGCCTTCTCTCCTTGCCGGGTCTTCATTTCCTTTCGAAGATTCATCAGGTTCGTGGCATCCGCGGTGGTGGTAAGCGTTACCGGAGCTGTAGTGCTCAAGCTATGACGCATGCGCTCGGCAATAATTCGACGGGTAGGGGTTATTCTGGAATCGCCGACCTCACTCTCGTCGCGAATTTTTGCTGCCTTGCAAGCATTACGAACGTCCTCTTCTCGAATTCGCCCTGTCCGTCCAGTTCCTTGAAGATTTCTCCAATCGACGCCCGTTTGCGCGGCCTTGCGGCGGGCGCGGGGAGAAATTGCGATTTTCGTACGTTCGACTTTTCTGGAAGTCGAAACAGGGACAGGACCCTTGACCGCTTCTGGTTTCAAGAGCGTCTCTTGGCTATTTATTGTGGGGACTTCGTTTTCCCCTGGAACTAGCAAATAGCCGATCAGATCGCCAACCTTGACCGGATCTCCCGGTTTCGGCGAGCCTGCGGGAATCCGCAAAATCCCGCTGTCCAGGCATTCCACATCTTCGGTCGCTTTTTCACTTTCTAGGGTAAAGAGACCCTCGCCCGCCTGGATGGGATCGCCATCGCGTCTCAGCCAGCCGACGAAAATACCCTCTTCCATGTTCCAGCCAAGGCGCGGAATGGTAATTGGAATGGCCATAGCGTTACTCGGCGATCAAGTCCCTGATGGCCTGCGTGATCATCTCGACGCTGGGCACAACGGCGGCTTCCAGCGGCGGACTGTAGGGAGTCGGCGTGTGGGCGCCGGTCAGGCGCCGGATCGGTGCGTCCAGATCGTCAAATCCTTGGTCGATGAGCTGGGCGGCGACCTCAGCCCCAAGGCCGAATGGTCCAAAGGCTTCTTCAACGATCAACAGTCTGCCCGTTTTGGCTACGGACTGCGCGATGGTTGTCACATCCAACGGCGCGACGGTTCGCGGATCAATAACCTCAACTGAAATGCCTTCTCGCTCCAACGCTTCACATGATTTTAGTGTCCGATGGACCATCAGCGCCAGGCTTACGACTGTTGCGTGCTTCCCTTGGCGCAGGACGTTCGCTTGGCCAAACGGTATTTCGAACTCCGTGTCGGGCACATCGCCTTTGATGCCGAGGATTTCTCGATGCTCTAAGAAGACGACCGGATCGTCGCAGCGAAGCGCGTGCTTGAGCAGACCCTTGGCGTCACGCGGATTCGATGGAATCACGACTCGCAATCCAGGAAAGTGAGCGAAGACGGAATAATAACTGCCGGAGTGATGCGTCGCCGCCGAGTGACCGATGCCGATGCACCCGCGGAGCAAGATCGGCATCTTCAAACGGCCGCTGCTCATGTATTGCATCTTCGCGATCTGATTGGCGATCTCGCCCAGGGCATCGAGCATAAAGTCGGCGAACATGAAGTCGATGACGGGTCGCGTGCCGGTCATGGCCGCGCCGCAACCCAGGCCGACAAAACCACGTTCACAGATCGGAGTGTCACACAGGCGCTCGGACCCATAGAGATCGTAAAGCCCCGCCGTCGTTCGAAAGTTGCCGCCGCGTTTGCCGATTCCTTCTCCGAGCACGAAGATGGCCGGATTCGCCGCCATTTCTTCCGACAATGCTTCCAGCGTGGCCTGGGAGAAAGTAATTTCTCGACTCGTGGCGTTCTGGGAGGCCTTCGGAATCTCGGCACTGCGAACGGTCGAATCCGCATCATATACATGATCGGCGGCACTCGCGGCGTCCGGCCAGGGACTGCTCTCCGCAAATTGCTGAGCGTCGCCCACAATCCTCTGGATCTCTTTCTCGATCCCCTCCAACTCCCCAGAATTTGCATCAGTCTCGTGAAGTAACAGTTCCTTCAATCGCAAAATCGGACATCGCGTTTTCCATTCCTCAACCTCGTCTCGAGTGCGATAAGAATAATCACCCATGCCTTCGGCATGAGGTCGGGTGCGGTAAGTGCGGCATTCGATTAGAGTGGCCCCTTCGCCATTTCGCGCCCGCTCGATGGTTTCCTCGGCGGCTTGATAGACGGCGATCACATCATTGCCGTCAACCGCGATACTGGGCAATCCATAGAGGGCTCCACGCTCGGCCACGTTTGGATTGGCCGCTGAATGCTCGAACGACACTTCGGTGGCAAATTGATTATTCTCGCAGACGAAGACGGTCGGCAGTTTCCAAATTCCGGCCATGTTCAAGCCTTCGTGAAAGGCGCCGTTGTTGACCGCGCCGTCGCCAAAAAATGCCACGGAAACCCGGCCGTTCTTCAGCAGCTTCGCGCTGTAACCGGCGCCCGCGGCCTGGAGGATGCTCGGCCCCACGATTCCGCTCGTGCCCATCAGTCCGATTTCCGGCGCGAACAGGTGCATGCTGCCGCCACGACCCCGAGAGCACCCCGCTTCTCGGCCGAATAGCTCGGCAAAGAGTTGTCGAGGCGACACCCCTTTGGCTAAGGCATGTCCGTGCCCTCGATGCGTGCTGAAGATGACGTCCTCCATCTTGAGATGAGCGCAAATCCCGACGGCGATGGCCTCTTGGCCGACGTACGTGTGACAGGCGCCGTGAATCAGTCCGCGCTGATGCGACCGGGCCAACTGCTCCTCAGAGCGGCGAATCAGCAGCATTTGGCGGTAAAACGACAGGAGTAGAGTTTTGTCCAATCCGGCGAGGCGGTGCATGGTCTCTTAGTTTACCGCGAGGACCCGCCATAGGCACGCTTTGCTCGACTGGAATTAGGAAAGTATCGGACACGGTTGCAGAACCCGGCCAATTCCGGCTTGAGCCTGGAACGTTTCGGAGTAGACACCCATCGTTCATGCAGCCGTGTTTCTTGAGGCCATTTTCACTCCTTGGCGGCGTGCTGAAGGTATTTGAGCTGCGGGCAAAAAACCGCGGATTGAACACGGAGGCAAAATGATTCGTTTGCACGTGTCCAATCCGCAACTCGACTTTAAAGACTGAGCAGGACCTTATGATTGAGCAGCCTGACTATTGACAGCGCTTTGCGCGATGTCGGTCAATTTCTTGTCGGCCTCCGCTTCTTCATCCAACGTTTGTTGAAGAAGGGAGACGGCTTCCTCGTGACCCAAGTGATTGGCAAAGGTCCGAGCGCAACCGTAGCCGGCAATCTCATAGTGCTCGACTCGTTGGGCGGCCGCGATCAGTGCCGCATCCAAGATTGGTGACCCGTCTCCTTCGCTCATGACTTCCTTGCCTTCTTCCAGGAGTCCTTGCATGGCTTTGCATTTCTTTCCCGTAGGAGTCAAACTGAGACTTTCGCAGATTTTCTCCAGTCGTTGCACATGCTCTTTCGTCTGCTCGAGGTGCTCATCGAACGCTTCCTTAAGTTCCGGAGAAGAGGCGGCCTTGGACATCTTGGGCAAGGTTTTGACAATTTGAGTTTCGGCACTGTAAAGATCCTTGATTTGGTCCAAAAACAAGTCTTCCATCGATTCAAGTTTCATTGATCGTCCTCCGTCGAATTTGGAACATTTCGGGTGCGCTCCAAACGCCATGTCTGGATTTGGAGAATTCTTAACGCAAGTCCTATGCCGTCTGTCTGTCCTGAAGAGGCGGCCGAACGTGCCTCCTGAAGGAAAATGTTTCTCGAAATTAATGCTGAGTTATTGGTTTCGAGCGATGGGAATAATAGGCGCGCTCAATGAGAAAGGGAATGCTTGCCCCGCGACGGGAACTCAAGCTGGTCCAGAAGTCAAACGGAAGCCGGGTTTTTGAGGACTGTTGACTTAGAACCAATCGACAGGTGCTCGGCAAAGAGGAAGAGCCGATGGAGTGATTTGAACCCTCAACCCCCCACTTTACGAAAAACCAGCCTGACATACCCTTGTCAGTGCCGAAAAGCCCGAGAAACCTAGGCGATTTCTAGCACTCTACCCAGGAGAAACCCCGTTTGCAAGCCATTGCGTAGACTTGAGATCTTGCGGAAAACCTCCGTAATCTACGGGCTCCTCCGTACTCTACGGAGAGACCCATCGCGTTGCCAGGTCGGATCATCTGCGACCGATGCCGTAGGGAGGGTGAAGCCCAACAGCAATCAGCGGGGCTTATCGACCTCGGTATCCCGCTGCTTCCTGAGCCGGAATGAATCGCCTATTACTACCCTCCAAGCAGTTCCGGCACAACAATAAACATCTCCCCCGCTCGAACGATGATTGGCTCGGCCAGGTCCACCCAGCTGCCTTCGCCTACGGTCGCCATCGCCAGCAGACCAAGCCGCTCATTAGTGATGGGGTCGATTTTGAAGACCGACACCCGCTGCCCGGTCTCGACGCCCTCCAAGTGAAATCGAGGGATGATCCGGTCGTCGGCAAACCGGAAGGTGAACCAGGGATCTTGGTAAAGCGGCGGCATCCTACTCCTTTTCCGCCCATACCCGTACGTCACCATCCTCATCAACCTCGACATGGATGACGTTAAGGCAACAGCAGACGGGGCAATCCTCGACATACTCCTGGCGTGATCCTGCCGTCAGGTCAATGGGCACCACAATCTCCTCTCCGCAGGAATCGCACTGGTAACTGGTCTCGTCCTTCATCTCTGCGCCTCGGTCTGTGTTGCTTCCTCAATTTGGATGTTGTTCGAGTTACGGCCTTATCCCAACCCGACCCTCCAGCCCGAAGG
>Ga0206968_10317_pt1 | contig 11315 bp, 8 predicted proteins | sample Alteio_BWOrgHeat_22_FD_153254 | JGI IMG/M metagenome (GOLD analysis project Ga0206968, IMG submission 153254) | Enriched cells from forest soil in Barre Woods Harvard Forest LTER site, Petersham, Massachusetts, United States -... | ecosystem: Environmental > Terrestrial > Soil > Temperate forest >... | reverse complement strand
AAGCTGTAAAAGATAAAGGAAAACAATTTGAAATAAAGTGGCTATGTAAATCAAACGACGACCTCATGATTGAGAAAGGTGAAGAGTTGAAAGATATTTTAGATATTGATTTTGAAATTGTACTCTCTTAATTATATGCGCGTCAGTAAGCAATTATTAAATCACTTGAGAAAATCTATTCTGACTAGTTTAGTTTTTACACTCTCCTTTTTAACCGCTCAAAATTCAAAAATAGATTCTCTCAAATTGGTAATTAAAAATGCCAAACATGATACAACACGGATAAATGCTTTTCTTAAAATAGGCTCAATAAAAGCTATCAAACAACATGACAGTGCCATTTTTTATTTTAATGCGGCAAAAATAATTTGTGAAAAAAACATTAATACAGTCGACATAAATAATGTTGAATTAAATAAGTCTTTAAGGAAATTATTTTTGGTTAAATATGGCTATACACTTGAAAATATAGCGTGGTCGTATATGAACAAAAGTGACCCACCAAAAAGTATTGACTATTTTAAAGAAGCTGAAAAAGTTTACACTGAAGCTGACAATAAATTAGGAATTGCCAAAACATACTATGGTATTGGTGCTGCATATTATCAATTAGGTGAAACTGATAAAGCCTTAGCATGGGATTTAAAAAGCCTGGAACTTAAAGAAATGATAGGTGATAAAAAACAAATCGTTAATTCTTTAATGAACCTAGGGATTTTATATGCGCAAATTGGAAAAGTAAAAGATGCTTTTGCAACGTTTGACAAGAGTTTAAAATTAAGCGAAAGTATTCATGACAAACTGGGAATTGGTGGCGCCTTGGTAAATCTAGGTATTCTTTATTCCAGTCAAGGACAGAAAGAAGAAGCCTTAAATAATTTTCGACAAAATTTAAAAATACGTCAAACTTTAAATGATAAGAAAGGTATTGCAAATTCATTCGAAAATATTGCATCTATATATGCCGACTTACGAAAGTTTGACACTGCTTTATATTATTTGAATCAAAGTTTTTTAATATATACTGAGTTAGACAACAAAAGGGGAATAGTTAATACATTAAAAAATCAAGCCTCTATTTATACTGAAAAAGGCGAATATGAAAAAGCCACCTCTTTTTTAAAAAATTGTTTGGTTATAGCCGAAAAAAGCAATAATAAAGAATTTATAAATTGGAGTTATTCGGGAATAGCCAAAAATTTTATTAGGTCCAACCGATTTAATGACGCATTAATTTACAGTCAGAAGAGCTTTAAACTGGCTCAAGAATTAGGGTTCGTTGAAGAAACTCAAACTGCCGCCGATCAACTCCAAACAATTTATCAGAAACTGGGAAACTATAAAAAAGCATTTGAGATGTATCAATTGAGTATTAAACTGCAGGATAGTCTTAATAATGACGAAAATAAAAAGACAAGTTTTAAAACGAAATTAAAATATGATTACGATAAAAAAACTTTAGCAGATAGTATAAGGACAGCAAGTGAGAAAAAATTATCTGCAGCAAAACTTGCTGAGAGTACAGCCAGGTTAAAACAAGAAAAAACGCAACGTCTGGCTCTTATTGGCGGTTTAATTTTATTGCTTGGATTTTCAGTGTTTACTTTCAATCGATTCAAAAATTCACAAAAACAAAAACGCATTATTGAACTTCAAAAAAAATTAGTGGATGAAAGTCAAAAAAAGACAATCGATAGTATTAATTATGCTAAAAAAATTCAAAATTCAATCCTACCATCCACGCAAGAAATTGGTATAAAGTTTCCTCATCATTTTATTTTTTATAAGCCAAAAGATATTGTAAGTGGTGATTTTTATTGGTATCACCATGAAAATAATTTATCTTTTTTTGCAGTTGCTGATTGTACAGGACATGGAGTTCCAGGTGCTTTTATGACTATGATTGCCCATTCCATTTTAATTGAAGTTGTGGTCGAAAAAAAAATAACTGCGCCGGATAAAATATTAAAAAGTCTACATGCACTTATTTTTAAAAATTTGCAACAACAAAAAGGCGACGAATATTCACAAGATGGAATGGATCTTTCACTAGCAATAATAGATCATAAAAATAATTTAATTCATTTTTCTGCAGCACGTAACCACGCTTTTTTAATTAATCACAATGAAGTTCGAACTTTGAAAGCAACTCAAAAATCAATTGGAGGCCTATCTCTTTTGGGAGAAATTGAGCCTGAAAGAGAATTTAAGGCAGAATCGTTTCAAATTAATCCAGGTTCTTTTTTGGTTTTAACTACTGATGGTATTTTTGATCAAATGAGTAAACAAGACGAGAAATTTGGTACTGAAAGATTCAAAGAGATGATACTTAGTTTAAATCCGGATAACCCAACTGAAAACCTAAAAGTTGTTGAATCAACTTACTATCAATGGAAAGGTGAAACGTCTCAATTAGATGACATCTTATTACTTGGTGTAAAATTATAAAAGGCGATCATGTTCTCGAAAATATTTTGATCCAGCTCATTTCTACAATATTTATTGCACAAAAAAGACTTATCAAATTTAGATAAGTCTTTTTTTATAAACTATAACTGCAATGAAACAACTTCTAATTAGTCTTTTTGATAATTCTTGGATGATGATGACGGTAATGACTTACTTTAACCCTTGATACCGGTTTGTCTTCTTCATTCATAAATAAATACTGACATATTTTCCCAATTATTCCATCACCAATAACACCCAAAATTATATAAAAACTACTTGTGTATGCAGATTCGTTTCCTAAGTATTGATTAAATTTTTCGCTGAGGCCGGCGTAGCTCATTTGGCTAACGATTATCAAGCTCATTAGTAAGAAGCTGGATAATACCTTGTTTTTTCTGTTTTTCATAACGTTGATTTTTAAGTAAAACAATCAATTTGTTATATTAAAGTTAAACAGAGATTCTCTTATTAATTTGTCAGTTTAATAATTGGTATCATTAAACTTATAAGTGGTGCTTAAATTGAGAAAATTGACATTTTATAAAAGGAAAACTATCAAGAAAACGAAGCTAAAATACTGCAATCAAAGGCGAATGCCAATAATACAAACATCGTCTTATCCCGACGCTCCTTTGGTCGGTCGGGATCGTGACTTTGTAGTATAATCATAATTGTCTAAAGGCGAATTCCAATTATGCACACGTCATCGACTTGTTCCAAATTTCCTTTCCAATCGGTAAAGCTTTTATCCAAAATTAGCTTTTGCTTTTCGAGCGGTTCTTTACTTATTTGAATAAGCAAATCGTTAAGTTGTTTGTACTTAAATTTTTTTCCTTTCGCTCCACCAAACTGGTCAGCAAAACCATCAGTATATAAATAGAGTGTTTCGCCCTTTTTTATTTCCAAAGTATTTAATTTGAATGAATCAGTTTTTTCACCATGACCAACTGGCATTTTATCAAATGGTAATTCCATAACTGCACCGTCTCTTATTAAAATAGGTGCGTTATTGGCAGCTGCATAAGAGATTTTTGTTGTCTGGTGCATATCACCTCCAATAGAAGGATTCAAGGAAATCAAAATGCCATCCATGCCATCCTTTGCACCGTCTTGTGAAACGCTTTCAATGAGTCGCTTTCTTACATGATTTAAAACCTCATGAGGTTGAAGAATATTTTTTTCGTTGATGGCTTCATTTAAAAAAGAAATATTTAATAAACTCATAAATGCGCCTGGAACGCCATGACCTGTAGAATCACAAACAGCGAGGAAAAAAAGTTCCTTGTTTGAGGTTTCTTGTTTCTTGTTATGAGTTTCGGTGGAAACACCAAACTTTGAACTTGAAACAATTTTTGTCGCCCAATAAAAATCTCCACTTACAATATCTTTAGGTTTAAATAATACAAAATGTTCTGGTAAATTCTTGTTCAAATAATCATTGTGGGCAAGTAATGTATATTGAATTCGCTTTGCATAATTAATACTATCAACAATTTCTTTATTCTTAATACTGATGAGTGTGTTTTTATCTTCTATTTCTTTCTCATAAACTTCAGAGTCACCTTTAAAATATCTAATCACATAAAAAAGCACTGCAAATACTGAGATAAGTGTAAAATACCAATATTTAGTTTCCAATTCTTTCGGAAGATGCATCATAGGCGCATAATTACTTTGATACCATGTTGTGAAAATAAAAGCAGCAACACTCACATAAAAAATGGTATACACAACCCATGTTTTACGAAATAAAATTATTGGAATGGTAGCAGTTGTGATAAAGAAAAAGCGATCTCCCAAATTAATACTGTTATAAAAACATATACTAACTAAACAAATAACGGGTGCAAACGCAAAGAAAAATTTTGAAAATGTAAGCCACCCTCTATAATTAAAATAAGGTGCTAAAGAAAAAGCAATAAAAAAAGGAATACAAAAGTAAAGCATATCGTATATCTTAAATATTGGAGCCATGGAGGCAAACATCACCATCAAAAGAGCTAATACAATACTCATTCGATTAATAATTAGAATACACTTTCGATCATGCGAATTTTTAGAGTGCGAAATACCTGAATAGGTTATTTTTTCAATAAAAGTTGTAGCGAACTTCATGTGTTACTCTGTGTGTAATCTTAATTTATTAGAATTACCTTTCCTATTCAAATATAACATTTTTGGACTTTCTCCCGACAAAATAAACCAAGTTCGTGAGAACTATTTACTCATCAATAAAACGATTATGGTTATAAGAGCAGGTAGCGCTTGTACAAAAAATATTTTTTTGCTGGCTGTTATTGCTCCATAGATACCAGCTATAAGAACACAACTTAAAAAGAAAAGAGAAATATTGAATTGCCAATTTATATCGCTGATAAAAAAAGTCCACATTAAACCGGCCGATAAAAAACCATTGTATAATCCTTGATTAGCTGCCAGTTTTTTTGTTGGGGTAAATAAATCCGGAGCCAGAGAACCCTTAAACGTTTCTTTACCTTTTGTTTCCCAGGCAAACATTTCTAACCACAGAATATATAAGTGTTCAATTGCAATTATTCCAATTAGAACGAATGAAAGTGTTTTCATAATTATTTTTTGTTTATCAAAAATAGAAAGTTTACAGTTAGAAACATAAATTTTAAGTACACTACTTATTCAAACAATTAATTCAGGATTAATTACGTTAATCAATTTAAATTTATGTAGCTTCATTAATTTCAGTAACTTGTATAAAATATTTGAAATGATAGTATGATTATGAAAATAAAAATTGTTTTATATATTGTTTATTTCTTTTTGATAGGTGCAAACGCTTTTTCTCAAATTGACACAGTAAAGCCGATGTTCAAGATTTCATCTTTTTCATTAGGCTTTGGTCTTCTCGCCAATCAATCTCCCGCGATCAGTCAAAGTGACTATAAAAAAATTGCGCCAAATAACAGTTTAGTAAATGCCGATCTAACGGGATATACCAATAGTCCCAGTCTCATAGGAAATGGTTATTTTAATTTAAATATTGGTTTTAATGGTAAGAACAAAAAAACAAATACATATAATTTACGCCGGGAATACAGAGTAGGATTTAGGTTCTATTCGGAAGATATTTTATCAGTAACTTATGATAAAAGTGGGCGGTTCGATTCTTCACAAATAAATTCTTTGCCTTATGCTTCTATTGATAGTTCAAAATCTTACAATTATAATATCACTACCAGAACTTTTATGTTTGATTTTGGAACCATTTATCAAAGCAATCCAAAATTTCTTTTAACCGGATATGTTGGTTATAATATAGGCTTAGGGGCCAATTTTAGTAGTGTAGCAAGCGCTTTTTTAAATTCTGATGTAATTATTAGAAGTGGGTCAAGTTACAAGTACAATTCAGTTAATTCAAAAATAGAAGAAACGCCTTTGAGAAATAGCATAGTAGCAAATGCAACAGTAGTGTGGGGTGCTTGTTTAAGATTATCGAAAACAAAAAAATTCTGGAGTAAATGTATGCTTAATATAGAAGGGAGATTTGGAGTTAATTCACAGAACATTCCAAATTACAAAAACTTCACGCGAATGGTGATTAGTTCTCACTTTGGATTTAAATTCCTTCTTTAAGAATAATAAACAATTTTTGGCTCCATGCCAACATTAAATGTAATGGTAGAGGCCGTGTTAATTTGATCTTCATCATCTTCTTCAACCATTAACGTCAAACTTATTTTATCGCTATTATTTGAAATAAGTGTTTTTAAAAGCATGTTTATGATTTTTAACGTAGAGGTATTATAAAACCCTACAGTTATTTCTATATTCAAAACACTTCCTGAAGCCACTTTAAACTGCTGACCCCATTCTAATATTTTTTCAAAAAAAGTTGGAGGATTTGCCATAAAGGAGTTTCCTTTAATAATTAATTTTTTCTCTTCCGGATTCACCAAAATATATGGTGATTTTTCCCCTGCTTGTATTTCTATCATTTTAATATATTTTATTCGGTTTAAAACTTAATTCCTATAACACAAATATCGTCCATTTGCTCGTAAGTTCCTCTCCAATCTATAAATTCTTTTTCTATTTTTTCGTGCTGTTCGTTAATGTTATATTTACTTAATTCTTCCATAAACACCTTCATTCGCTTGGTAGAGTAACGTTTATTCTTCTCGCCACCAAACTGGTCACCAAAGCCGTCGCTAAACATATAAGCACAGTCCCCTTTTTCAACTGTTAAAGTTGTATCTACAAATCCTTTTACTTCATTCGGAAATGCCCCTCCAATTGAATAAATTGTTGCTTTAAAATCTCGTGCTCCAGCTTTTGAATAAAAATAAAGTGGACGGTTAGCACCTGAAAACATGACTTCACTCGTCTTTTTATTCACTCGCATAACAATAGCATCCATTCCATCGCCTATTCTATTTTCCTCTTCTCTCTTTTTAAAAGCTGAATGTAATTTTTTATCCAACTCATTTAATATTTTTGAAGGAGTTGCATCTTTGTTTTCAATTAAAACCTGATCTAAGAAAGTAGAGCCCAATAAACTCATGAACGCACCAGGTACACCATGTCCTGTACAATCAACTACGGCTATATATGAAAACAAATCCGACTCAGCATACCAATAAAAATCTCCGCTTACGATGTCACGTGGAATGTATAACACAAACAGATCTATTTTTTTATTGATATGATCTTTATCTGGTAATACAGCTTGTTGAATACGTTTAGCATAAGCTATACTCGCTGTTATATCTGAATTTTTTTCATTTAATAATTCGTTTGCTTTTTCAATTTTCTCTTTTTCTAAAACCAATTCGCCGGTTTTCTCACGCACTAAACCTTCTAATTCTAATTTGGCTCTTTTTAAATTAATTGTTCTAACTCTAAAGATCAAAATGATAATTACAATTATGGCAATGGATGAAGAAGCAATAAACCAGATCTCTTTCCAAAAAGGCTTATTAATATGAATACTAAATTTAGCTTGCTCGCTTGGGAAACCATCAGCATTTTCTGCATAAATAACAAATCTATAATCTCCGTCAGCTAAACTTGGATAAGTTACACTTTGTTCATTTGTTGTTCTAAACTTATCTTCAAACCCTTCGAGCATATAATGGTAAGTAACACCTCCAGGGTTTGTTAAAGAAACTCCAATAAAATCAATTGTTACTTCATATTTTTTATATTTTAAAGTAATGAGAGTATCCTCAATTGATAATTCAGTACTATCAGCCGAAATAGATATAAATGAAAATATTGGAGGATTAATGTTGATCTTGTCTTCGCTAGGAGTGTATTTAATAATACCTTCTGTTGTACCCATCCAAATATTCCCTTTTTTATCTTTAAATAAAGCATTGCTATTAACATTGTTGGCGGGCAACCCATTTGATTTATTGATACTTCTAAATGTCTTCAAATTAGAATACTTAATGCTTATACCATTTTTGTGAGTAGCAACAACATCACTTTTGTTAGTTAAAATAATACCATAAATAAAATCAGAGCTTAAGCCGTCTTCCGTAGTAAAATGTTTGAATTTTTTTGGACTCCTATTTTTTTTGTATGAAAAAATTCCATCTCCCTCTGTTGCAAACCATATCTCTTCATCTCTCCCTTGAACACCAGAACTAAAACGGAACGAAGCGCTGGAATCTAAATCCTTTTCCAATTCGATTTCGTTGTTGTAAATATTATACAAAGGTGTCTCTGGCGAAAATACCCATAACCTATCCGTTCTATCCGACAATACTCCTAAGAAATTATTGTGTGGCGCTTTTTCATTTGTTGTGAGTACTTTTTCTACCTCCAACTTCTCATTTAAATAAAATAAACCTTCTGTTGTACAAACTAAGTATCTGCCTGTTTGATCTTTTGTGATATAATTAATTGTTTTATTTTTAAAAATTGGCATCTGATTTTTAAATACCATCTTATTACCGGCAATATTAAATACATTTAAATTTTTAGTAGTTCCAACCCATAATTCATTCGTTAGTTTGTTTAGAAAGCTTGTCCTGATCTCTTCCTCAACTCCTTTAGGAATAAGATTATGCAATGTAGATAGTTTACCATTTGCATTAAACGCAAACACATTTTTATCATCACAGGCAAAAACATTATCAGAATCGTCTACAACTATAGTTCGAATATCATCAAACGGTAAAAAATTATTTGTATTAAATAACTCAAAACGACTGGATAAAAATTGGAATAAGCCACTACCTGTCGTTCCGAACCAAAAATTTTCTTCCTTATCAAAAAATATTTTATTCACAAATAAACTCCGCAATCCATTTCGCTGATTAATTGAATTTTGCTTTTCTATATTATAACTACTATTGTAACGTAACATCCGTAAACCTTCTCCTGTTAATGAGATCCAAGCTTCGTTACTCCCTTTTAAACAAATATCTTTTACATTGTAATTTTCACTCTTCAATTCAGCTGAAAATGTTTTTACAGCTTTGTATTCTTTACCTTCCTTTGAAAATACATCTACACCTACTCCTTCAACTCCTAACCATAATTCATTTTTTGTGGAAATTTCTATACATGTAATATTTTTCCCTTTTGTTCCTTCAATCGTATTTGATGAGCGTGAGCTTTTACCAACATTAAATTCCAACACACCATCTTGACTAGCCACATATAAAATATCATCCTTTATTTTTATTTCATTTATTGGAGGTAACTCTTCTTCTGTAAAAAGTTTAATTACATTATCCTTAATTACGTAAAGACCACCGGCAGACGTAGCATAATAAACATTTTGCTTACTATCTTCTGCAAAAGACACAACTCTTGCTTGTGGGAAATCAGAGGTTTTATATTTTCGGAATTTTTTGTTTTCGAAACTGGAAATACCGCCTTCAAAATGTCCTATCCACAATTTCTGTTTAGAATCAATATGTAATGCACTGCAATAGTTTTCGGCTAAACTATCTTTCTTAGAGAATTTTCTGAATTTTTTCCCGTTAAAAATTGCGAGTCCATCTCCGGTAGCCACATATAAAAATCCTTTAGATGTTTGTACAATATCGTAAACATAAGGTTGTGGTAAACCTTCTTCCTGACCGTAAGCAATAAATTTATATTCTTGCGCAATCGCAAAACTGCTTACAAAAAGAAATATGATTAGAAAGTACTTTTTCATTTAGCAGGTTTAACTCCAATTTTATATTTATATTTTGGCACACCTCCAATTGGAAGCGAAAAGAATGGCATCAACTTACCATATTGATTTGTAATATAAACAGCCACATTGTTGTTCTTCACTTCTTTTTTATTTATGAATTGAATATCCAGTGAAGTGTTTAATTCTTCCTGTGTAATTTCAAAATGATGCTTCGACCAACTGCCTTCTGTCGTTGAAGTAGTCATATCACCTTTTTTACTTACCGAAACAACTCTTACAATTCCTGCATTATCAAAATCAAATACATTTATATCGCATGATACAACATCTTTCGAAATGAAAGGATAAATGTGAGAAACTGATCCCATTTTTTCTTCTAAACGAAAAGTATATTCATAACAAAAAGAATTTGCCCCTTCTACTTTTACATTTTTTTCTTTATTAGACGACAAAAACATTTTATATAAATTTCCATCATCTCCATCTGTACCTTCTACAACCATTTTAAAAACATTACCTCCATATTCAGGTTGTAATTCTCCTTCCTTAGGATTAAACGGACCAAACTCATACCATTGCTCATTGTATTGCGCATCATCTCCAAATGTTTTTCCTGTAATAAACACACCCGATTTATAATTTCCCTTTGGTGATTGACCTTGAGCATCTTTATCAGAATGTGCCCCTTTGCCGCCATAAAAAGAAAACTTTGTTTTACTGTTGAATCCTCCGCCACCTTTTTCATCAATAGTTCCTCCATTATCCGGATCGTACACACGAATGTAAAATGGGTCATTTGATTTTTCTGGTACAACAAAAAAATAAATTTGGATGTAATCATCATCTCCAAAAGAGATCGCAGCATTTTTACTAAATGTAGTTAAATACGGTATTTTTTCGTCCTCTGATGGAATTGCCTGCGCATTTGTTTTGATTACCGATAAACAAGTAAATAAAAACAAGAAAATTATTTTTGATTTTTTCATATACTCAATTTAAAATTACTACGTCTACCCTTCTATTTAATTTTCTACTTCGCTCAGTTGAGTTATCATAAAGTGGATAAAACTCGCCCAAGAATTTCCGATTAACTTTTACTTTCACATAAGGCGTTAATGCCTCTTCAACTGCTAATACTCTTCGTTCACTTAATTTAAAATTATATTCTGCTGTTCCTAAATTACAAGTATTTCCTTCAAGTTCAACTTCTTTTATTGTTTTATTTGAATACTTTTTAAAATAAAAGTCAATTTTTTCCATCTCTGTTGGCAATACTTTGTACGAATCTAAATTAAAATAAACACATAATCCATCCAAAATTGATTCTATCAGTGGGATTCTTTTTTGCCCATTATAAGCCGTTACAAATGAATTAGAATAACCCATTGATAATAAAGCACTTTGCAAATCGAGTGCATTATCCAGTGTTTTTACATCTTCAGTAACATATTTATAAAAGCCATCATCTGTTTTAAATTCTTTAACCGTACCTACACCCAATGCATCAAAAGCACCTTTTGGTTTTTGTGTTCGGTATGCACCAATTTGAACACGATATGCTATTGTTGATTTAGGGAATTCTTTAATAGGTGGTTGCACTGTATTATTTTCCTTTGTTGCTTTTTTAATATTCGTTGTTTTTTCACCAGGGATTTTTGCACTTGTATAACCTAAACTAATTAAAACTTCTTTTAAATCTTTTGCGTTCTCTGGCGTTTTCACATCTTCTGTG
>Ga0206968_10310_pt1 | contig 11440 bp, 5 predicted proteins | sample Alteio_BWOrgHeat_22_FD_153254 | JGI IMG/M metagenome (GOLD analysis project Ga0206968, IMG submission 153254) | Enriched cells from forest soil in Barre Woods Harvard Forest LTER site, Petersham, Massachusetts, United States -... | ecosystem: Environmental > Terrestrial > Soil > Temperate forest >... | reverse complement strand
TCCGGAGTGGCCATTTTGCACCAAGGGGTGATTTTCTCAAAATTGAAATACCTGGCAAAGCTTTCGGTGCTCAAGACAATTTGCGGTTACAAATTCCGAAATCACTTTTTCGTGAAACCGACTGACCGAAACGTGCCGACGTCGAAAACCGGACAGAGGCTCGGATGGGATAGCGTGGCCGCGGCCTGGGCTTCCTGACTTGTAGCTGTCGATATTGATCGCGATTTGTGCCGCGCTTGGATCAAGCATTCGATCACTAACTCAAACGGTCATTACAGTTGGCATATATCTGCTGTCCCAGGGTTTGTGTGTCGGACCGAAACGCCTAAGTCGCCCGCAAATGATTGGACCGGTGAAGGATTTCGGGGCTAAGTGACGTGTACTGACTCAGTTCAAATCCAGTACCCCCGACTGTTTTCAGAAACGAGCCCTTCGGCGAGCACGTCGAAGGGCTTCTGTGCTTGATTTCTCGGCTCTCTCGCACGTCGAACCGAGTTCAATCCGCGCTGATCTGGAATAGCGTGTTTTTGACCGTTTGCCGTAATCCGTTTCGGAAATTGCCCTTCACCTCCCAGACCCAGATAAGATGACCGACGGGTGTGAAGAAGGTTGAGCGGGGTCGTTCGACAAAGGGAGATCCACATGAGTTCGGACAAGCGGTTGGTCTCCGAGCGATTTCCTCGCTCATCGAAGTACCACCCCGAATGGGTCATCGCCAGCGTTAGCGGCGGAGCCAACGCACTGTGGTTAACCGAGTGGCTCGCCGCGGCGCTGGACTTGCGGCCCGGTATGCGGGTACTGGACCTCGGCTGCGGACGGGCAATGTCGTCGATCTTCCTGTGCCGGGAATTCGGCGTGCAGGTTTGGGCAACCGACCTGTGGTTCAGCGCCTCGGAGAACATCCAGCGCATTCGGGATGCTGGCGTCGAGGATGGCGTCTTTCCGATCCACGCGGATGCCCGCTCGCTGCCGTTCGCCGCGGACTTCTTCGATGCCATCGTGAGCATTGATTCCTTCATTTACTACGGGACGGACGACCTGTACTTGAACTACTTCGCTCGGTTTGTGAAGCCAGGAGGCCCGGTGGGAATTGCGGGCGCTGGACTAATGCGGGAAATCGAAAGCTCCCTTCCCGATCATCTTCGCGAGTGGTGGACGCCGGATCTCTGGTGCCTGCATTCGGCGAGCTGGTGGCGCCGGCACTGGGAATGGACAGCCATCATGGACATTGATCTGGCCGACACCATGCCCGATGGCTGGCAACTTTGGCTGGACTGGCACAGGGTGGTAGCCCCTGACAACGAAGCGGAAATCAAGGCGCTGGAAGCTGATCGTGGCAACTACCTCGGCTACGTTCGGCTCGTGGGTCGCCGTCGGGCCGAAGCGAATCTCGAAGAGCCGATCGTGTCCATCCCCAAGCAATACACGAAAAAGCCTTTGCTCCGAAGCCAGGAGCCGTGATTCGGAGGTCATCGTGCGGCCGTTGGAAGCTATGGCAATGCCTAGCCCCGAGTACGGTATGGTAGGCACGTCACGCCTCCTCCACGCAACACGGCTCCCTAATTCTTGACCGCATTCACATCCGTGGGCTTACTGGCCCCACCAGCCGGCCAACCGGGCCCCCAGCGCAATGAGGCCGCCACCGATCAGGAAAAGCGCCCCGAGGAAGAACCTTGCTGCCGTTTTTCTCTCCTCGACCTTGAACAACTTCGAACTGACGCCCAAGCCGGTGAGCACACAACCGAAACCAAGCACCACCACGCCCACTCCCGCTTCCTCCGGTGTCGTCGGGAGGCAGCCAACCGCGAGGACGGGAACAGCTAGAAGGATGACGGTGTGAAACCATCTCATGGTTGCCGCCTTTTACTTTGATACTCGCGCATGCCGAGAGTGCATCCCAGAAGTATTACGGCTTGCGCACACAAGACAAGCCTTATCAGAATGATCCTGAGAACGCGCATGGACCAAGACCGAGCGCTAGGGAGTACATGCTGTGCGTCGGGGATGCTACGGTTTAACTGGTTTTTCTCCTTCCGTGTAGGGCCGAATGCGCACGTTGCGGAAAGCCACCGGGCCGTGGGTCCCTTGGAGCAATAGTGGGCCCTCGGCCATTTCTTTCTTTAGCCGCCACGCGCTGCCCGTCGGCGTTGGAGCTTCCACGTTTTCATGGATCACCTGTCCGTTGAGGACGACCCTGACGAAGCGGGCGTTGGCGACCTTCTTGTCTTTGGAGTCGAAACGAGGGGCCTGGAAAATAATATCCATCGTCTGCCATTCTCCGGCGGGGCGAGCGGCATTGGTGCGGGGCGGGATGCCCTCGTCAATGTGATGATACGCGGGCTCCTCTTCCGCCCTCGGGTAAACGCCCCCGCAGTCCGATCCTTTGGGCTTCTTTACGCCAAAGCTGTCGAGAATCTGGATTTCATATAGACCCTCGAACTTGACCCCGGAGTTGGAGCCTTTGGGGATCAAGAATTCGAGGTGAATTTCGACGTCCCTGAATTTCTGTTTGGTAATGAGGTCGTCGGTTCGCCCCTTTCGGCCATTGACAAGAATGCCGTGGCCGGGCTTGGCCTGCAACAATCTTGGATTCTTGGATTCAGGTTCCGCGCTGGCCGCACAAAACCAATCGCCGGTCGGGATTGCCCAGGCTTCCAGGGCTTTTTCGCCGGAGGAAAGATCGGTCCAAGAATCAGCCATTCCGTAGCCGGCCGCAGCGAAGAGGAGAATGAAAGCCAACAAACCACGATGCCATGAAGTTTGAATTGGTTGCTTCCAAGCCGCAATCGGGTCCTTAACAGGGTCGCTGCTCATCGGTTGCTCCTTTCCACAAATCCCTACTTAAAACGGCTCAAACGTGAATCCCAGCGGGTTCGGCTGTCCGAACCAATGGGATAGGTCGTAGTACTGCATGTATCTCAGAGCGCGTAACTGCCTTCAAATCAGTTGAAAACCGCGTAATTTCCGGGGTTTTGAGGCGTAATCCAGGCGGAAACCAGTTAGAAACCAACTTCAACTCGGCGGCAACGTAGCAGTTCACGTAACACCCCCTCCGAAATTCATGCGTCGTCAACCTATTAACCTATCATCCCCAAGTACACTCTTCGGATCGCCGCCACGATGTCGTCAGTGTCGCTGCGGGTGAACTTTGGGTGCAACGCGACGCCAGCGAAGCGATCTAATATGGCGATGGTCCGTGGGCAGCAAGCTGCACCATACTTGATGGATCGGCCACGCTCCGAAGTAAATGACGGCCAAGCTGGATGGACGGTCACTTTCCCCTCGATATAAGGCTGCACGGGCAGAAGAGCCGAACCGCTAGGCGGGCTCGCCGGGACATTCTCTGATTTCATCACGGTCAGGAAGCGGTCACGCCGACTCTTGGTCTCAAGATCAAGAAAAACGGCCGATCCCATTTCCCCTTTCGCGTCGGGTCGGAGACGCAAGCGCAAACCGGGCAAGTCTCCAATGCCTTCGTAGACGCGCTGAGCGTTAGCTTTAAGCGACTGGACTATGCGATCCAGCTTTCGGAGTTGAGCCAAAAGCACACCTCCCGTGAACTCGTTCATCCGATATTGGCTACCTGCAAATGGTGAAAGTTGCGAATGGCCTAGCCACTCCTCGTGCGGCTGGCGTAGCAAGCCCAGGTCATGAAACCTCGTTGCCCGATCGAACAATGCGGGATCGTTTGTGACTACGGCGCCGCCTTCGCCGGCCGTGATGGTTTTGTGCAATTGCATGCTGTAGATGCCGATATCGCCGAGAGAGCCGACAGGCCGCCCCTTGTAGTTGGCTCCCAAGCTTTGGGCGCAGTCTTCCAGCACGCGGATCTTGTGCTGGCGGGCAAGCGCCAAAATGCGACCCATGTCGCAGGGATTACCTTGAAGGTGAACCGCAAGAATCACCTTGGTCTGGGGCGTGATCTTCTTCCCCAGGTCTTCCGGGTCGAGGTTAAATGACTCGTCGATTTCAGCGAAGACGGGGAGAGCACCCGAAAGCACAATGGCATTAAAGCATGAGTACCAGGTCCAAGCCGGCAGAATGACCTCATCACCTGGCCCAACCTGGAGCGCAGCAAGGGCCGTCGTCAGCGCCGCGGTGCCCGATGTGACCGCCAGCGCGAAGCCAGTGTTCATTCGCTTAGCAAACTCTCGTTCGAAAGTCGCAACCTTCAGTGGTGGCTGAGAACCTGGGCCGTACCAGCGAAAGGGTTGGCGGTTGTCGAGCACCTCCCGCACTTCTTGCTTCTCTCGCTCGTCATAGTACTGAGTGCCGAAGTACCCGGCCCTCAATGGCGTCGTCCGCACGGGCTTTTCATCACTCCTCGCCGGGCCGGAACAGGCTTGGGTTGCCCCCGCGGTAATTGCTCCTGCCAGGAACGTTCTGCGATTCATGGTATTCCCTCCTTTGGTACGGACTCATTCTTGTCGGCAGGCAAATTATACAGGCCAACTGTCTGTGGGCTCTGTCTAATGGTCAAGCATGTTTTGAGATTCCTGAGAAAGCCAAGCAAGTCGCCGCGGGCGTTCCGGGAGGAAATCTCTCACTTTAGATGCTAAACAGAAGGGTCAATACGTTTACCATATCTATCAGCCCATTTTTCCTACCTCGATCCCCGTCGACCGTAATCTCAAGCGGTAACGGCGGTTGAATCGTTTCACTGACCGATGACTTTGGCGATGAGGAAGGCGGCTGCGGCAGCTGATTAGCTCACCGACCAGTGCGGTCTGCCACGCACTGCGGAGAGGGCGTGAAGTCGTGAATTGAGTCCAAGCTGAATGCGCATTTTCCGATTGGTGCTTCGCCAAGTAATCGGCACTTCATTTTGGAGTTGCGCACCTTCCCAAGACCGCGTTGGTTCCCCTTTCTGGTCCAAATCCTCTGGATCGAGACGAACATGCAGCGGAGCAGCTCGCGGCGAGGAAGGGTGGAGGCGAATTTGTGTTGCTTCTCTGATAATCTCCCGTACAATTCCCCTCGCGCAAACTCGCCGGGCACAGCAACGTGCTCCTCTTGCCTATGCGGATAGTTTCACACTCAGGCCAATTACTCGGCTTTTCCTTCGCACACCGACGTGCATCAGCCAATCGTCGGAGGAATGCGTCATGAGTCGCGCTCGTCTTTTTTTTTCTAGATTCTTCCAAGTCAAAGTCCGGCAATCCTCGCGGCCAAGGCAGCCGTCGAAGGCGATCCGGCGGCGCCGCCTGCACTTAGAAAGCCTTGAAGACCGGGTGCTATTTTCGATTCAAGCGATTTCCGTGGCGGATCCATCGCTCCCGGCGATCAGCTCTGGTGCTCAGATGGTTACCGGTGTCAGTAATGACGGACGCTTCGTTCTCTTCGAGAGCCCGGGGGGGAATTTGGTCCCCGGCGATAACAACGGCGTCAACGACGTCTTCGTCCGGAACATTCAATCGGGAACGACGGCGCTCGTGGATGTTACCCCCACGGGAACAAGCTGCAATGCAGGAGCGGCCGATTCCGTCATGACACCGGATGGCCGTTATGTTGCCTTCGATACCGGAGCAACTGACTTGACTTCGGACGCCACCAATAGTCATGGCAACGTCTTCGTCCGCGATCTCCAAACCGGTACGACCCGATTAGTGAGCGTGAACAGTGGTGGAACGGGCGGCGGCAACGCCGATTCGTCGCTCCCACAGATCACACCCGACGGCCGCTATGTCGTATTCCTCAGTCAGTCCACCAACTTGGTGCCGATATCGATGAGCCAAGGATATAATCTCTTCGTCCGCGACCTGGTAGCGAACACGACAACGCTGGTCACCATCAACACGGCGGGCACGGACGGGAGCAACGGACGCCCCTTGTTGAACCCGGCCGCCCTCATCACTCCGAACGGGCGATATGTAATCTTCAGTTCGGATGCAACGAACCTAATCAACGGATTTGGCGATGGCCTTCGTCAGAACGTTTTTGCGCGCGACTTGGTGGCGGGCCTGACCATCCCTGTTAGCATCGCCAACTCGGGCAGTGGGAGTGGCAACGGCGACTCGGACATTACTTCGATTAGTGATGACGGGCGTTTTGTCCTCTTTGAGAGCGCTTCCACCAACCTGGTCCCCGGGAAGACTAATAACCAGTTCGATGTCTTTGAGCGCGACCTTGTCGCCAAAACAACCAGCCTTGTCAGCGTCAACCTCTCGGGAGTCACCGGCGATGCCGATTCGTTTCATTCATCCATGAGCAGCAACGGACGCTTCGTCGCCTTCCAAAGCTATGCCAATGACCTCGTCCGCAACGACACCAACAATAACAACGACATTTTCGTCCGTGACATGCTGGGCGGGACTACCTTCCTGGTAAGCCAGAATAGTACGAGTACCGGCAGCGCTAACGGCTATTCGGACCGTCCGGTTATCAGCTCGACCGGCAGTTTCGTCGCTTTTCTGAGTTATGCCACCGACCTGGTAAGCGGCGTGACTCTGAATGGTGTCGAGCAGGTATTTGTGCGCAGTTGGGCGTCGGGCTTGACCTGGTTGGTAAGCATCAATCAGAGCGGGACTGGGGGAGGAAACAATACTTCGCAAGGGTCGGTGCTCGTTAGCCCGAACGGCTCTTTTGTCGCGTTTCCCAGTCAGGCGACGAATCTTGTTAGCGGTATTTTGAGCAACGTGGGCGATGTGTTTCTGCGGAATGTGTCGGCGGCCACCACGACGCTCGTGTCGGCCCGGGATCCGTCTCTGCCATCGGTCACCCCCAATGGCCCTAGCTTTATTGATATTCCGATCCCCCACAGAAGGAACGTGAGCAGCGATGGTCGTTACGTAGTGTTTACCAGCTCCGCCAGCAATCTGTTGCCGGGCGATAACAACGGCGCTTCGGACGTCTTCGTCCGTGATACCTGGAATGCGACCACGACCCTAGTAAGTGTCAATCAATCCGGGACCGGGAGCGGCAACGGCCCGTCTTACGATCCGAGCATCAGCGCCGACGGGCACTGCATCGTCTTCACCAGCACGGCCACGGACCTCGTCAGCGGCGCCAACAATGCAGCGATCGAACAGATCTTTGTCCGCGACCTGATTACTGGCACGACTACCCTGGTGAGCGTCAACGGTGGCGGCACCGGCGGCAACGACGCCTCCAACGATGCTTTCATCTCCGCGAACGGCCGTTACGTGGTATTTGATAGCGCGGCCAGCGACCTGGTGGCCAACGACAACAATAACACCGTCGACGTATTCGAGCGCGATTTGCTCAACCAGACTACGGCCCTGGTTAGCGTGAACATTAATGGTACAAGCGCCGACTCGAGTTCCAGCAGCGCGGTCGTGAGTCCCGATGGCCGTTACATCTCGTTCCTCAGCTATGCCAATGACCTGATATCTGGAGACACCACCAGCCAGCAAGAGGTGTTTCTCCGCGACATGGTAACCGGCACCACCCTGATAATCAGCGTGGATAACAGTGGTGTGCCAGGAAATGGTTCTTCGCAACAACAGGTTATTACTCCCGACGGACGGTACGTGGCCTTTGTGAGTTTCGCCAGTAACCTGGCGCCGGGCAAAAATGTCTTTGTTCGGGATGTTCAAGCCGGCACCACGAAGCTTGTGAGCGTGAATAAGACGAATACGGGTCCCGGAAACGGAGCTTCGCAAGACCCGGTCATCAGCGATGATGGGCGCTACGTCGCCTTCGATAGTTCGGCCTTTGACCTTGTCAACAACGACAACAACAGCGCACCCGACGTGTTTCTGCGTGACCTGGTCAACGGTACCACGACGCTGGTCAGTATCAACGCCAGCGGCACCGGCAGCGGCATCGGCATCGGGTACCCGTTGGGCGGCTCTCAATTTCCGGCCATCAGCGCCAATGGCCGCTTTGTTTCCTTCATGAGCTACGCCAACGATCTGGTTCAGACACCCACTTTCCTGAGCAACATTTACGTGCGCGACCTATCCTCCGGGATCACGGCGCTATTAACGCCAGACAACGACAGTTATGCAGCCGACTCCGGTCGTCTCAACGGATCCATGATGACGCCCGACGCACAACACGTCGTTTTTTCAAGCGATGGCAATTTGATGGTGCGCGGCGATTTTAATCAGTCCACCGACGTGTTTCTTTGGAGCAACAGCGCTGCCAGCTTGCTTGTCGCCGGCTATGCGTCACCGACTACTCCGGGCGTCGGCGGCAGTTTCACTATCACCGCCAGGGATGCCGGCGGCAACGTGGCTCCTAATTACAGCGGCACAATTCATTTCACCAGCAGCGACCTTCAGGCCGTGCTGCCGGCCGACTATACTTTCACGAGCGCGGATGCGGGCCAGCACACCTTCAACGCCACGCTCAAAACAGCAGGCACCCAGTCGCTGACGGCAACGGACACGGTTACCAGCACAATTACCGGCTCGCAAATGGGAATCACCGTGAGTCCCGCGGCGACCGCTTCATTCGTCGTTGCCGGTTATCCTACACCTGTGACTTCCGCCACTTCGAACAATTTCACGGTTACCGCGAAAGACCCTTATGGCAACACGACGCCTAATTATACCGGCACGGTACACTTCACGAGCAGCGATGCCAAGGCGGTTCTGCCGGCGAACTACACCTTCACCTCCGGCGATGCTGGCGTACACATATTTTCCGTGACGTTAAGAACGGCCGGTAGCCAGTCCATCACCGCCACGGACGCGGTGACCAGCAGTATTACCGGCAGTCAAACCGGCATCACCGTCAATCCAGGAGCGACTCATCATTTGGTCATTAGCTTTTTCCCTTCCAGGACTACTGCGGGAGTGGCGCAAAACTTCCTGGTCACCGCTCAAGACCTCTATGGCAACAGGGAGACCGGTTTCACCGGCGCCGTGGCCTTCATGAGCAGCGACGGGCAGGCGGTCCTGCCGGTGAGCTACACCTTCACAAGCACTGATGCCGGCGTCCACATCTTCTCCGCGACTCTCAAGACCGCCGGCAGTCAGTCCGTGACGGTCAAAGATACGACGACCACCAGCGTGTTCAGTGGCACCCGGTCCGGCATCACGGTCACTCCGGCGGCGGCGAGCCAGTTGCAGATAAGCGGCTTCCCCGCTTCGGTTACGGCCGGCACGGCCTATGGTCTGACCGTCACCGCGCTTGATCCTTTCGGCAACATCGCTACCAGCTACCGAGGAACGGTCGCCTTCACGAGCAGTGACAACGCGTCGGCATTGCCGGCGAACTATCCGTTTACGAGTGCCGATGCCGGTGCGCATGCCTTCACGGCGACGTTGAACACCGCCGGCACGCAGTCGATTACCGCCACCGATACGGTCAACGCCGGCATCACCGGAACCGAGTCGGGCATCAACGTAGTGGCCGTGCAACCGACGGCCGGCATCTCCGGACCTTCGGCTGGTGTTCCGGGGCAACCGCTCCCTTACACTCTCACCGCCAGTGAGTCCGGACTGGACGCCAGCACCGTCTACTTTTACAGCGTGCAATGGGGAGATGGCGCTCCGGTGCAGACGCTTTCCGGCCCTTCGGGGACGCAGGTCGTTCATGCGTTTCCGACCCCAGGCACGAGTGCCATCAGCCTGACCGCCACGGATCCAAACAGCCATGCCAGCGTCCCGGCTACGACGAGCGTCACTCTCACCACGACGCTCATGGAAACCGATCCCTATGATGGAACGCTCACCGCTCTCTATGTCGGCGGCACCACCGGCAACGACACCATTGCCATCACTCCCGTATCGGGCGGCGGCGTCAAAGTGGGCATGAACTTTGTCAACTACGGCAGTTTCTTCCCCACCGGCCACGTGGTCGTCTATGGTCAATCGGGCAATGACATCATCAAAACGGCGGCGCAGTCCATCGGCGGGATGCTGACTTATGTCAACGTGCCGCTCTTGATTTTTGCCGGCAACGGCAATGACATTCTCAACGTGACGGGGAGCAATGTCGGCAATGTCTTGGTCGGCGGCTCCGGCTCGGATCGGCTCCTGGGGGGCCAAGGCCGGGACATCCTGATCGGGGGCTCGGGACCATCGACCCTCCAAGCCGGCAGTGGCGGCGACATCTTGATCGGCGGCACCACCTCCTTCGACAACAACGCGGCCGCGTTGGCCGCGGTCCTGGCCGAGTGGAGCCGAACCGACGTCGACTACGCCACCCGCATCGCTCACCTTATGGGCACGCTGACCGGCGGACTGAACCACAACTCGGACAGCACGACCTTTTATTATCTGAATCCGAGCACGGTTCAGAACGACGGCATGGTCAATAATCTTTTCGGCGGCCCCGGCCAGGATTGGTTCTTCGCGGGATGATGGATGTGATTTTCAACAAGACTTCAGGAGAAGTCGTCACGCAAGTTTAGTGGCGGCTCGTAGAGCCGCACGGGGCAATGATAACAGCAGCCGCGATCTGATGCTAAATCAAACTGGCATTACCTTTGCCATAAGACTGATCACCGGGCTGACCACGGTAACCAAGTCGACCGGCTGGAGTATTTTTTAGCGCGACTCACGGGACGGAAGAAATCCAGCAAAAAGAGTTTCTTGATGGCTGCGACTTCATCGACCTTCAAGATATGCCACCCGAGGAATTCCGCCTAGAACTTCAGTCGTGCGCCGGAGTCTTAGGCGGCCTTCACGAAGATCCCATCACGAAATGCCTATTCTTAAAGCTCAACTAGATAGACACTTGCGACCATTTTGGAAAAAGTTTTCCTTAAGGGTACGGCGTTCGCTCTTAGAGGAGACGGCCGCGAGAGAAGATGACCTGAGGTATGCGGCCGATTGAAAACGAGACACGTAGTCGGGCAACGTCGCCCGGCTCGCACCCGACATCGCCCAGGGTGCATATGCACGACCTGTTCGCCCAAGCAGGCGCGTCGCCCTCAACCGGAACGCCGAAGAGGGCCCTTCCCCGCCCAGGGAAGGAAAGCCGATACAGAGGTCAAGAGAGTCGAGTCGCCCTCGCCCAATCCGCCCAGCCCTTTATCCTCTCGATCTCTTGACCTCTGCTCTCGGCTGCAAATACCTCGTCCCTGCATGGCCCAAGTTTTCCTGAGGAGGTTTCGACCACCCGTTGTCCTTGCCAAAATTGGCCGTTCGCCCTTTGATCCCACACCCAGTCGCGCAGTCATTTCACCCAGGTGTCCGCGCCCTAGCCTGGAGCGAAGAGAGATTGTTTCCCTCGCCTAGGAAGCACGTCGGCCACAGTATCCAAGAGAGTTGATTTCGCCCTTCACCCCTAGCCACCCTCCTCTTAAGAGGCACTAGTCAAATAGGATAAACACCTTTACGGAATAAGGTGTCCGCGGCCGGTTGATCGCCCGATCCTGCCAGACCGGCTGCTGGAAAACCATGATGGATCTCTGCTGGATCAAAGTTGAACCGGCGGCTGGCAGCTCGATGAGGTAAATGACTATGTTGAGCAGCCGGCTTGCCCTGGTCGCCAATGATGATTCTCTGACTCAATCGCTTCAGGC
>Ga0206968_10307_pt1 | contig 11449 bp, 10 predicted proteins | sample Alteio_BWOrgHeat_22_FD_153254 | JGI IMG/M metagenome (GOLD analysis project Ga0206968, IMG submission 153254) | Enriched cells from forest soil in Barre Woods Harvard Forest LTER site, Petersham, Massachusetts, United States -... | ecosystem: Environmental > Terrestrial > Soil > Temperate forest >... | reverse complement strand
AAGGCGGCCAAATCAGAAAAACTGATTGGCGACAGCACCGAAAGCTGTATCCGCAGCGGAGTTTTGAACGGAGTTTTAGCAGAAATGGAAGGGACTATAGAAAAATACAAAACAGAATACCCCGGCCTGGGTGTAGTTTTATGCGGTGGCGATATTTTGTTTTTTGAAAACAATCTGAAACCTCCCATATTTGCAACCCCCGATCTCGTATTGAGCGGTGTGAACAGGATATTGCTTCATAATGCAGTGTAGTAGAAGGGTTTTTCCCGCACTTTTCATTTTATTTTTTGTTGCACTCAGTGCAAGCGGGCAAGTTGCGTCCAGCCCTTTTTCAAAATTTGGCGTTGGCGAGCTTAACAATGGTGGCATAGCCCAGAATCAAGGTATGGGTGGGCTGGGAATTAGCAACCCAACCGGCTGGTATTTGAACAACATAAACCCTGCGCTTCTGGTTTTCAACCGCGTAACCGTTTTTCAAGGCGGCATGCAGATGGAAAAAAACACTGCCTATGACGGGACAAATACACAAAGCTTTGCAAGTGGAAATCTGAATTACCTGGCCATAGCATTCCCTGTGATGGCTGGCAAGTGGACGACCTCTGTAGGTACAATGCCTTATTCATCTGTTAGTTATAACCTCAGCTACCAAACTTTAATTACGGGAAGCAGTAACATACCGATGAATGTTCAGGAAACGGGAAAGGGTGGTATAAGTCAATTTTATTGGTCAAACGGAGTAGCCCTAAACAGATATTTTTCTTTGGGCGTTAAGGCCTCCTATCTGTTTGGCGCCATCAATATCAAAGACTTCAATACACTGAGTGGGGTTGCAGTAAATAATTACTCGGCACTAGTATCCCAATATTCATTTGGTGGCACAAACTTCACCGGGGGGATTTCTTTTCACAAAGACTCACTCTTTAGAAAGAATTATCGATTAAACATTGGCTTAATTTATTCGCTGAGAACCAATACGGGTGTCAAGCATAAAGCCACTACTGAGTCAATTAGCTTATCTGGAGTGGTCATCGACTCAACCACTATTTCCAATTTAAGTGCAAAATTTACGCTCCCGCAAAGTTTTGGAGCTGGTATCTCATTTGGCAAAATTGACCACTGGACTGCAGGAGCTGATTTTACTCTTCTGGATTATAAGAATTATGAATCTTACCAGATAAAATTCCCAGATTATAACCAATATTCACAGACACGGGAAGTTCCCACTACTTCTTACAGGGCTTCCATTGGCGGAGAGATTATACCTAAAGGCGAAGACTATACAAATTATCTCAATAGAGTTGCCTACCGCGTGGGTGCCACCTATGAACGATTCCCCTTCCTGGTCAATGGCAATCCTCTGACTGACATTGCCGGAACATTTGGATTTTCCTTACCGGTAAATGGCTTTTCTACCGTTGATTTGGGGGTAAGAATCGGGCAGCGCGGAATTGTTTCTCAAAATTCTCTTCAGGAAAACTATTTTAGGATTTATTTTGGCATCACTTTTAACGACCGTTGGTTTATAAAACGAAAATTCGATTAACCTTTACTATGATTTAACCATTACCAGTATGAAGCTTAAAAATGTATTTCTAGTCTTGGCTCTTTTAACACTCAACATGAGTGCGTGGTCACAGTGTACCGAGTACAAATGGCCGCAAGACCAGACCACCGCAGAAAAGTATGTTGATGCGTTTAAAGCCGCTATAAAAGATCAAAACTATAAGGCAGCCACCGGAAGCCTGAAGTGGATGATGACCAACGTTCCGCAGTGGCATTCGGATTTATACGTGGCCTCCATCGAAACCTATGATAAACTGGCTGGCCAGGAACTTGACCCTGCCACCAAGCAAGGATATGTAGATTCATTGATGATTGTATATGATCTGCGTATCAAAAACTGTGGTGATGAAATGAATGTGCTCAATCGCAAAGCCATTTCCGCCTATAAATACAATGGTCAGAATAAGGATAAAGTAGCTGATGTGCTGGCTATTTTCGATAAGACCTATGAAGTGAGTGGCAACAATGTGATGGACAACAATCTTGATGCGTACATGGGCATTGTGAAAAATAATGCAGAAATGCTCAAATCACTGAATGAAGATCAGGTGATGCAGCGCTACAATAAGTTGATGGAAGTGGTGGACAGTAAAGTAAAAAAAGCCCAGGAGCAGAATAAGACCAGTGATATTGAGAAGTATAAAAAAGTGACTTCGGCCATTGATGCTAAGCTCGCCAAGACCGTGAAAATGAATTGTGCCTTTGTTAAGAAAAACTTTGAAGCAAAATTCAAAGCTAACCCTAGCGATATAGCTTTAGCCAAAAAGATCTATAATGCAATGCTTAATGACAATTGCCGGAACGAAGCCACGTGGATTGAAGCTGCCGAAGCATTACACAAAGCCTCACCCGATTTTGCTATCACCAATGAATTGTGCTCACAATACATCCAGAACAAAAACTTTGATAAGGCAACACCTTTGCTAGCCGAAGCACAAACTTTGGCAAAAACGCCTGCCGAAAAAGCTTCTGTTGAAATTTTGAAAGGCGATATCGAATTTCAAAAGGACAATAAAACCGGTGCCCGCGACATCTATCGTCAAGGATTAGTTACCGATCCGACTTGCAAAGAGTGCTACGAAAAAATCGGAGACCTTTACAGGGCGTCAACTACCGATTGCTCAAAGAGTGCAGGATCAGCTGAAGAGAAGCTGGTTTATATAGCTGCATTTCAGATGTATTTGAAATCAGGGGATCGCGAAAAAATGGAGCAGACATTAGCTCAATACCCTACTGCAGCCGACTTGACCAAAGCCAACTGGAAAGCTGGTGAAATCAAGAAAATTGGCTGCTGGATAAATGAGACTGTGACAGTAAAGGCCAGGAAAGAATAGACTTTAGCACAATAGTTGCAAAGGCTGGCGAGGAGCCAGCCTTCTTTTTTTAATGAGAAATTATAAAAGTCCATTTGCTTCATTCCGAACAGCGGGTTTTCTACTAACTGTGTTGATCCCCGTTTCTTGCTCAACAAAGCAAGCTGAAAAGGTGGTTGCTTACGAAGGGCCGTTGCGCCAGGCCGAAAACATCGTTATGCACTACACCGAAAAAGAGAAGGTGAAAGTGATGCTGCAGGCTAAAAAAGTGAACGAATTTCAAAATGGCGACCGCGAATTCCCCGAAGGCATCTATCTGGAGTTTTACAATGAGCTTGGCAAAATGACGTCTACCCTGCGTGCCAACACTGCTTTCTATTTCAAAGAAGAAAAAAAATGGCGTGGCCGGGGCAAAGTAGAAGTGGTAAACCTTGAAAAAGGAGAACAATTGAACACTGAAGAGCTTTTTTGGAAACCTGATACCAAGAAAATATTCACCGACAAATTTGTTACCATCACCCAAAAAAATGACGTGATCTATGGCACCGGGCTATTGGCCGATCAGGACCTCTCCCACTATTCACTTAAAAACACCTCAGGGAATGTAGAGGTAAACGAATAGAAAGCCAGATTCTGCGAATCCTGTTATCTTTGCGCCTTCATGAAATTAGTCAACTCGTTGCTGCTCTCATTAGCGACAGCTTTTATCATCATCGGCATTTATGAAATGATGGCCTTGGGCGTCGGCAAGGGCTATTGGGCAGTGATGCTTTCCATCGCCTTCTTTTTCCTCTACCTCTATCGCAAAAGGAAATAGCATGGATACCAGTCTTTTACCGCTCATTTTCGCCACCCTTGTTTTTTCCTTTTTCTTCTCAGGAATTGAGATTGCATTCCTTTCAGCCAATAAACTCCAGATTGAATTACAAGGAAAACAAGGTAAGCCATGGGGTTTGATCATGGCCAAATTTTTAAAAAACCCTTCTGCATTTATCGGCACTACACTCATTGGCAATACCGTAGCACTTGTGCTCTTCGGGATATTCATGGCTCAGCTAATCGATCCACTTCTCGATTTTTTACCTCCCAATCTGAATGATGAGGTGATCCACCTGATGATTGAAACTTTGATCTCCACATTGTTTATTCTATTCACTGCAGAATTCCTGCCCAAAAGTCTGTTTCTCATTAATCCCAATCTCGTACTTGCTACGCTGGCAGTGCCTTTCAATATTTTTTATTGGTTGCTTTACCCTCTGACTTTCACCATTGTCGGGCTTTCTAAAATAGTGATCACCAAAGTAATGGGTATTGAATATTCGGAAGTAAAGCCGGTGTTTGGCTTAACCGACCTCAACAACTATTTGAAGAACATGATGAAGGTGCGGCACGAAAACGAGGATATTGAACTTGATAAAAAGATATTCCACAACGCGCTCGAGTTTAAAACTGTAAAAGTCCGCGACTGTATGATTCCACGTATGGAAATCTCTGCTGTAGGCATAGACGAGGGCATTGAAAAGCTCAGAGAAGCATTTGTAGAAAGTGGTCATTCCAAAATCTTAATTTACAAGGATACCATTGACGATTTGATCGGCTATTGTCACTCTGCTGCGCTGTTCAAAAGACCTGCTCGTATTGAAGATATCCTCACGCCATTGATAATCACCCAGGAAACAGCCATGGCTAACGCGCTGATGGTACAACTGATAAAAGAGCGCAAAAGCGTTGCGGTTGTCATGGATGAGTTTGGCGGCACGTCAGGTATGGTGAGCATGGAAGATGTTATTGAAGAGATCTTTGGCGAAATTGAAGATGAGCACGACAACGACGACCTGGTAGAACAAAAAATTGATGAGCGCACCTTCTTGCTGAGTGCACGTTTGGAAGTAGACTACCTTAACGACCATTTCGGGCTCAACTTGCCAATTGGCGAATACGAAACCCTGGGGGGCTTGATTTTGGCTTTCACCGAAGACTTTCCCAAGCAAGGCGACACTGTCACAATCCTTCCTTTCACTTTCATCATCTTGAAAATCGAAAAAAGGAGAATTGACACAGTGAAAGTGATCTGGGACAAGGGCAGTGCCCGTGCTTAATTTCATTTGTACTAACTATCTGGTTTGCAGGAGGTTTATATTCATTGATCGTTTTGGCGAATACCAATAACGGTTTAAATTTGCACTCCTTTTTTCGGGTAAACTGACCAAAGGCGGGAACTGGTCCCGGTTTTTTGCAAAACACTGATCAGCAGTAAAAATTAGTTTAAAAATTATATTCCTGAATTATGGCATTGATTGGAACTCTTAGGACTAAGATGACGAAGTTTGTGGTAGGCTTTGTTGCCCTCGCCATGGGCGCATTTATCGTGGGTAGTGATCTATTTGGAAGTGGCCCCCGGTCAATTTTCGGTGGAAACCAAAATAACGTGGGCGAAATTGCCGGCAAAGACATCTCCCGTGATGAATACCAGGCCGCCGTGCAAGAGCGTGAAAACAATTATATCCTTTCTGTCGGCCGCCAGCCAGGCGAACGCGAAAGGCCTACTTTACAACAGCAAGCCTGGGAGATGCTCGTAGTACAGCATGCTTTGCGCAACCAGTTTGAAAAAGCAGGCGTGCAAGTGACCACCGACGAAATTTGGGATATGGTGCAGGGAAAAAATATCGATCCGGGTGTTAAGCAATCTTTTACCGATTCGGCCGGCAACTTTGATCGCAAAAAAGTCATTCAGTTCATTAATAATTTTAATTCTCCTCCTCCGGTAAACCAGCAAATGTATGCGCAGTGGTCAGAAAGCAAATACCGTTGGGATGTTTACAAGAAAGACTTGGGCTTGGGCCGCGAGCGTGTCAAATACGAAAACCTGCTTATTAAAACCAATTATGTAACAGCTGCCGAAGCTGAGCGTGATTATCACAGCCAAAATGGTGTGGCTGAAATTGAACGGAGGATACCGGCGTTTGTGAAAAAATATTTGGGGGATCATGACCGGGACAATACGCTATTTGAAATCCAGCCTTTATCAGAAATTCATTATGATGAAAATTATGACAACTATAACTACAGCACGACCAGCCGTCAGATGTTGATGGCTCTTGGTGTGATAGGCGTGTTTCTCATCATTACTGCTTGCATTAACTTTATCAACCTAGTCACTGCTGAAGCTATCAAGCGCTCCAAAGAAGTTGGTATTCGCAAGACTATGGGCAGCTCACGTGGTCAATTGATTGTTCAGTTTTTAGGAGAGTCGAGTCTGGTTACTCTGTTTTCGGTATTGCTCGCAATTGCGTTTGCCCAGTTGGGATTGAGTTTCCTGAATCCGTTCCTTGACCTAAGCCTGTCTTTGAATTTCTTGAGCGATGGTGCATTATGGATATTCCTTATATCAGTTACCGTTATTGTAGCACTTCTTTCGGGGCTTTACCCTTCGCTCATCGTGTCGGGATTTAAGCCCGTCTTCGCGATCAAAAACCAAATCACTAACAAGAACTCTTCAGGCTACAACCTTAGACGAGGACTGGTGGTATTGCAATTTTTTATTTCGCAGTTCCTGATTATCGGTACGACGGTACTTATCAGTCAGATGAATTATTTTAAAAATAAAGACCTTGGATTTAGAAAAGACGCCATTCTTACAGTGCCTATTCCTGAAAATCAGCGGTATGGATTTCAAGATGGCTCCAGTAAAATGCGAACACTTCGCGAAGAAGTTTCGCGGCTCAAAGGAATTGAGTTAGCAAGCCTTAGCAATACACCACCATCTTCAGGCTCTGTTTCTTCCACGGACTTTCAAGTAGAGGGGAAAGACGAGCATTATGGCACTCAGGTAAAAGCGATTGATGGTCATTATTTAAGCCTTTACGATTTAAAGTTGCTGGCAGGTGCTAGTGTACTGGATTTGGATACTGCACAGGGTTTTGTTGTGAATGAAAAACTGACGAGTATGGTTGGATTTACCAATCCCCATGACATCGTTGGCAAAACAATCAAGATGTGGGGAAAGAAATTGCCCGTTGTTGGCGTAGTGCAAAATTTCCACACAGTTTCGCTGCACGATCCCGTGGAAGCTACGGTTATGCTTAACCGTATCCGTAACTATGAAACTCTTTCTCTGCGTGTGAATCCAACAGACGTTCAAGCAACAATTAAAGAAGTTCAGCAGAAATGGGAAGCTACTTATCCGGACTTTATTTTCTCGTATCAATTTCTGGATGAACAGATCAAAGAGTTTTATGAACGTGAACAAAAGATGTCGGTACTGCTGAGTGTATTCACTTCGCTTGCAATTTTTATTGGCTGCCTTGGGTTGTTCGGGTTGGCTACTTTCATGGCCAATCAGAAAACCAAAGAGATTGGTGTGCGCAAAGTTTTAGGTGCATCCGTGGAGAGCATTGTGTTTCAGTTCTCCAAGGAATATGTAAAGCTAGTGATCGTTGGTTTTTTACTTGCTGCGCCGGTTGCCTGGTATGTAATGAGCCATTGGCTAAATGACTTTGCCTACAAAATCGAGATTGGCCCATCCATTTTTATAGCAGGTTTGGGCATCTCGTCAGGGATTGCGTTGATTACGGTGAGCTATCGATCGCTGAGAGCAGCCACTGTTAACCCCGTAAATTCTTTGCGAAGCGAATAAATCCGATTTTTTTGTTTTTAGCTTTGAAGGCTTAGAGAAAGAGCAATATCTTGAATCATGGCCTACAACGAAAAACTAGCCGACCGTGTACGCGAAGCTCTCGAAGGAGTCAAAAAGGTGGAGGAAAAGAAAATGTTTCGAGGCATTACGTTTATGGTTAACGGTAAGATGTGTGTAAGTGTGGGTGGCGATGAGCTAATGTGCCGAATCGACCCAAGTGTTTATGAAGCTGCACTGGAACGTGGTGGCTGTCGCCCGATGATACACGGAGGCCGGACTATGAAAGGTTTTGTTTTTGTGAACGAACACGGTTACAAATCTCCGAAAGATTTTAATTACTGGATCGGTCTGGCACTTGAGTTTAATAAAAAAGCCAAGGCCTCAAAGAAAAAATGACTTTAGTGGATTCCATATTATTTTCTCCACCATTTCTCTGAAATCACTTTTAGCATTTCAGCATGAATGCCCCCGGCTGCACAAAGTTCTCCTCCAAACAAGAAATTGTCACCCCCGCGGAAGTCAGTTATCTTACCACCGGCCTGCTGCAAAATAAAAGTGCCACCGGCTACATCCCAGGGTTTTAAATCGTATTCAAAAAAACCCTCCAGGCGACCGCACGCAACGTACGCCAAATCAATTGCTGCGCTGCCGAGCCTTCGGATTCCATGAGTCTGTTCTAAAAATGTTTTAATGATTTCCAGATATTGATCTTTCTTCTCAGTGTGATAGTATGGGAAGCCAGTGGCCAGCAGGCTTTCATCCATGCTATTAATCGGGGAGATGTGAATTTCAGATTGATTGCAATAGGCCTTCCCACCTTCAATGGCGTGAAAGCATTCTTTGTGACTTACTTCATAAACAATTCCCAACACGGGGTTGTTGCCGCGCATCAAAGCAATACTGATTGCGAAAATAGGTAAGCCATGTAAAAAATTCGTAGTACCATCGAGCGGATCAATAATCCACTGATATTCATTTTCTCCTTTTGAATCGGTTCCTTCTTCTGCCAGAAAACCGGCTCCCGGCACAATTTTCTTTAACGTATTGACTAATTTTTTTTCTGACTCTTTATCAACATAGGAGACCAGATTGCTAAAGCTGCCTTTCTGTTCAATTCGGGCACGGTCGAAATGTGTGCTTTCTGTCCGGATGAAATCAGCAACTTCATCGCACAGCGCAATCACTTCTTTTTCTATCGTCACTAAATTCATTCCGTTTCTATTTGGCCATTACAATATACGTTGTTGGCTATGAAGAGGATATTATTTTTCCTTAATCGTCATTTGGCGGGTTTTTACTCACTCCGCTCACTACTATTACAATTTCGCCCTTCACTTCTTTCTTTTTAAAATGTGAAAGAACATCCGTTACCGCGCCTGTAAAAGTCTCTTCATGAAGCTTAGTTAACTCCCTGGAGACCGAAACCGGTCTGTCGGCCCCAAAAAACTCATTCATTTGCTCCAGCGTCTTTATCAACCGATGAGGAGATTCATATAAAATGATAGTCCTTTTTTCGTCAGCCAATTCTTTCAACAGGGTTTGCCTTCCTTTTTTGTGCGGCAAAAAACCTTCAAACACAAAACGATCAGTAGGAAATCCTGATTTTACCAATGCAGGGACAAATGCTGTAGCACCCGGCAGGCATTCAATCGCGAGATTATTTTTCAAGCATTCGCGCACCAGCAAAAACCCTGGGTCGGAAATCCCTGGTGTGCCGGCATCACTCACGAGCGCCATTGTCTCACCGCTTATTAATTTGTCGATAATTGCCTGAAGCGCCCTGTGTTCATTAAAAATATGAAAGCTTCGAAGTGGTCTTGTGATCTCATAATGTTTTAGCAAAAAACCGGAAGTACGTGTGTCTTCAGCAAGGATTACATCTACCGATTTTAAAATCTCAAGGGCACGTAACGTAATGTCGCCAAGGTTGCCAATGGGAGTAGGCACAAGATAGACCGACACCTGAGGTTTCTCCATTAACCTAATTTATCGATCGCTTCTGCCAGTTTGTGATCTTTGTCTGTTACCACATCGCCGGCATCGTGCGTTGAAAGTTCGAGGCTCACTGTATTATAGACATTGGTCCACACAGGATGATGATCCATCTTTTCGGCAATCAATGCAACGCGAGTCATAAAGGCAAAGGCTTCAGAGAAATCCTTAAACTTAAATGTTTTTGTAAGGCGGTTGTTTTGCTCAATCCATTTCATAGGTAAGAGAAAGATAAAACAAACTTAGGCAAAATGAAAGTTGGTCAAAGAGCGATGATACCCTCAATACCTGATGCTGCCCGATAGACATCAATCACGGCATCACTGCCCGGCATCATCATCTGAATAGTGACACTGGTGTAGTTGCCATTCTTCGAATGTCTCTCTGTTGATTCATGTAAAGGAAAAAGCCGTTTAACCTCTTCTTCCTTTCCTTTAGGCACAATAAATTTGAAGGTATAGAGCGCAGGCCAGATATAGTGCTCGTCTAGTTTTTTGCGAAGTGATTCTGCCCAAGTGGCGTCCATAGTTCGGTAATAAAAAAGCCGACAAGGCGCAAAGCCCTGCCGGCCTTTTCATGAAGTTGCTTAATAAAATTTGTAACGTTTGTCCTTAATGTCAGATCCCTCTTTGATAGCATCAGCAATGTTAAATCCCGATTTGTCGTTCAGTTTTTTTAAAAGTTCATTTTTGAACATTGCATAATCGCCTACTTCAGGGGCAGTTGTCTTATTTTGAAGCTCCAGTACAATCACTCCGTTGTCTCCGGTAAAGGGAGCGGAGCGTTTCCCATTCTCCAACGAGAATACCTTACCTACAGCCGCAGGATCGAGGCCAGCGCTTGGCAGGGAGTTGCTGTTCATTTTTAAATCACTTGAAGAATTTATGGTAGCATCAGTACCAAAGCCTTTCGCCATTTCATCCAATGTGCCTTTTTGAGCGCTCAGTTTTTCGACGATCTTTTTTCCTTTAAGGATATTGCGCACAGCCGGAGTGATCTCTTCTTTTACCTGGTCGAATGAGCGGTATCCTTCTTCGGTTTCTCCGGTCATCACAGCAACCAGGTAGTTGTCATCAAGATCAAATACTTCCGATATTTTTCCTTCGCTGCCATCGCGGAAAAGCCATGTCACCACTTTGCGGGCATCGTCAAGATTATTCACCCGCTGATCGTTGGTGCTCAGGTTGCGGGCTTCTAAAACATTCAATTTTTCCTTACCTGCTTTTTCTTTAAAGGCTTCTATTCCGGAAATTCCTGCAGCAAAAGTCTGTGCTTTTAAAAAAGCAGCATTGTGTGTATCATCGCTTGGAGTGATTTTTAATTCCACGGAAGCAACGGTGTACGAAGAATTATCTTTTAGGGCAGTAACGTCAATGATGTGATAACCAAACTGAGTTTCGACTACATCTGCAAGCAAGCCTGTTTTCTTTGCACTGAAAACAGCGTTTTGAAAAGGCTTTACCATTTGACCCGACGTGAAATAACCCAGGTCACCTCCACGGGAAGCTGTTCCATCGGTGCCAAACTCACGCGCTTTCGCTGCGAAGCTTGCACCTGCTTTGATTTCATTCAAAATTTTGCGGGCCTTGTCTTTGGCAGCTTTTTTCTTGGCGTCAGTTGCATCATCCCATTTGATGAGGATGTGTGATGCTTTTGCTGTGAAGACCGTGTCTTTGCCGACTTTCACAATTTTAATAACCCTGTAACCATCGTTTTCTAAAAATGGTCCTTCTACATTGCCGGCAACAATTTTATCCTTGGCAATAGTTGACGGAAGATTGGAGGCGTTAAATTTTTTGTAAGGATTCTGCCCTTCTGTATTCGTTACTGCAAAGACCGAGTCGTCAGATACAGTTTTGAAATCGGCTGCGATTTTTTCGGCTTCTGTTTTGATCTTGGCAGAATCATCGGCCGATGCAACCACAGGAAAAGAGACATAGCTAAG
>Ga0206968_10306_pt1 | contig 11518 bp, 18 predicted proteins | sample Alteio_BWOrgHeat_22_FD_153254 | JGI IMG/M metagenome (GOLD analysis project Ga0206968, IMG submission 153254) | Enriched cells from forest soil in Barre Woods Harvard Forest LTER site, Petersham, Massachusetts, United States -... | ecosystem: Environmental > Terrestrial > Soil > Temperate forest >... | reverse complement strand
GTGCAATAACAAGATTTCGATGCATCAACATTTGGAACAATGTGATTGTAAAAAATGGATTTGTAGTAATTGTATTGTACCATTTGAACTTGCTTCTAATATTTTTTGTGCAAAATGTCGTGCATTTCATTATTATACTACGAAATGGGAAGCAAAATTATGTATCAAATGCAATCAAACTCGTATTCATGGTATTGATATGCCACAAGTTTTATGTGGAACAGGATTGGATTGGAGATTGTATTGGAAAAAATGTAATGTATGCAAGACCGAAATGTGTAGTCATTGTAAAATTATTTGTGGTAATACATACGAATGTGGATTTTATTTTTGTTCTACAATATGTCGTGATCAACATGTTGAAGCTCCACAATCAGCTTGGAATACGTGTTCTGAATGCAACGAAAAAAAATATTTACCAATCAGAACTGAAAAATGTTCTGGTAAAAATTTACAATATTGGGAAACTTGTCCTGATTGCAACAAATTGATTTGTGATTCGTGTGAACACATGCATTGTACAAATTAAAAATAACATATTTTTTTTATTTATTGATGACAATAAAAACAAATGTAACTTTTATTTTTTCCTTGTGACAATAAAAATGAAAAGCACAAAATTTTTTAATTTTTTTTGAGGGGGGAAAACGTGAAACACAATTTTTTTATTTTTAAACTTTAACCCCATTTTCAACTTTAACCCCAATAATCATCTTGATCCATCATGGAATCAAATAAACAAGCACTAAAAAACGATAGTGCAGTAGATACCATAAACGTATTTATAATTCTGTCACTCATTGTGAGATGACGAAATTGGGAACAGTTGGATTCTACCATTTGACATTGTAAATCCAATGTAACTTGGTTTTTATTGCATTTGTATTCCATTTTTTGAATTTGTTTGCAATTCCATCGACCTTCTTTTTGAAATGCAACATCGCTTACTAAATGTTGTTTATTATGTTTGCAAAACATGACGACATCGGTTGTGTTTGTATAATTATTACAAGAATACAAACCAATATTTACTTTGTGAAAAAATTGAGTGCAATTTATAATCACTTCTGAACCATTAAATGCACATGGTTCGCTTTTATCTTTGATTGCAATAGGTCCAAATGTAAAAAAAATCAATGCTATAGAAATCCAAATCGTGCAAAAACCAATTCCAGTTACTTTCATTTTATTCACCTAACATGCAAAAAAAATATCTTTATTACAAAATTCGTTGCAAAATTTTTTTTTGGCTAATGATTAAAAAAAAAAATTAACCGTTTTTTTAATACCATTTGGCACCATTTAATACAGTTTTTGTAATTGCAAATCCAGCAGCTCCTAATCCAACGGTTGCCATCAACCATCCAATAATTCCAATTTCATTTGCACGAGAAAATGGCGCTTTGCATTTATAACCAGTACACATGGATGCAATAATCCCGACTCCCAAAGCAAAACCATCTTGTGTCACATTGATTTTTCGTAATCCTGGCATTTTTTTCAAGACCTAAAACACATTTATTTCTATTGTAAATCAAGCTAATATTATTTTTGAATGTATTGTAAAAATTAAGCTAATATCTAGTTTCGAATGTATTGCAAATCAAGCCAACTACACAAATGACTACAACCATCTACATGAAAATCTCCCAACAGTAACACTTTTTTATCTGTTTGTCTAACATGCGCAATATGACAGAAATCAGAAAAAGATTCAAATTTACATGCACAATGTTTTCCTCTGTAGATCAAAGGTAAATCATCATGTTTTTTTACAAAACCATTTAATATGTTAATAAGGTCTGATATGTTATGTTGTGACATATTAGGAATACGATCACGAATTTCTCTTTTCCATTTTAAATCTAATTCGCACAAATCTGATTTGGTTTCTTCTTGTACACTCATTTTCTTAACTTAAAAGACAAAAAAAACTTTTTTTGAATTTTGTATTTAAAAACAAAATTGTAGGACAATGGATCACTTTTCATTACCAATAAAAGGATATTTTTTAGCAAATCATGTAAAAGGATGCAATCAAATATTTGCATCCATAAATGAAGCAATGTCTGCTTGTATTGCATACAATGGTGGTGGTATTACTTCAATTTCATTGGATAAAGTAGAAGGTTGGGAAGTGCGTGCATCGTCTCAACTTAAAAAAAGTCCGTTCAATGAAATTTCCTATCTTTGCTTGGACAAAACAAAGGTACATTCAAGAGAGATTTTTTAGCAAAAGTAAACGTAATAATTTTTTCTTTCTATGTAGACACAAAAACGAGTACGATTCGATCTCAAAAAGGTAGTATCATCATTATGCTTTTGAAATTTTTTTTTAGGATAATATGTCCAAACGATTAAAATGTCAAACAAAACAAATGCAAAAAGCCACACAACTTACAGAGCCAAGCACAACAGAAATAGAAACATACAAACAAGATGTAAAACAAGAAATTGAAAAAATAAAAGAAGAAGAATTAGTGAAAATGAAATTAGCAATGGAACAAGTCATTGAAGTAGCTAAAAAAGAAATTGAAATGGTTAAAAAAGAAGAATTAGAACGTGTTAAACAAGAAATACAAATATGGAAAGAAAATGAATTGAAAACAAACAAAGTACTCGCAAAGCCTCGTACGAAAATATTCGCAGAGCCAAGGCCAGTTACGATATCAAATAAACAAAAATAGAAATGCAAAAACAAAAAATCCTTATAAAACAACAAAAAATAAAAGAAGAAGCAAAACGTGTTGCAAACAAATATCAAAAATTGAATACGGAATTAAAACAATTGAATCAAGAATTCATGCAATTGCAACAGGTGTGATAAAAATGTTTTGGTTTTTTTTTGATGTTTTAATGTTTTAGGAGCAAATCGAACAAGTTGAAAAAGTACCTCATTTGGAACCAATTGTTGTTAATTAAAAATTTTATTTTTTACATCCCGTCTTGAAATTTTTTTTTTGTCCCGCTTTAAAAATGACTGAAGTTCGAAAACTCATGGAATGTCCTCAATGGATGGATGCACATACCAGTTTTGAAATAGTATGGGAACCAAATGATGCTTTGCAACAAATTATCTCTCAACTGGATTTGCAACAGGTATATAATAAATATGCGCACGTGTATATATGTATATTATATCTATACATATGTATTATGTATTTTTATTATTTTTTCGATGTTATGTTTTTATTAGGTACCATATGAAGTATCCTCCAAAAAATTCAAAGTCAAAGCAAGATTGACTTCCTTTGTAGATTATTGTGATTTTACTATATGTTTATTTGCTCATAGGCATGATAAAAATAAAATTATTATGGAGATGGATTGTGAAATGGGCTCAAAAAATTTGTTTTTTGAAATCATGCGTATGATTGCAAATAGTTTTCATGTTTTTTCTAATACACAATTAGAAACACAAACCAAATTACAAAAACAAATACATGACATGAAACATGATTTATATCCAATCACAAATGTAAGTGATATGTTATATAGTAATAGTGCATTAACCAAAGAAGAACAAGTTTTATTATGGAATCAAACATGTACACAATTGGTAACAAATGATTGTTTATTAGATATGCAATTTCAATTGTTTCAAGCATTAACATTATTAACATTTCAATTACCATTGTCATCCATTTACCATTTAATTGATACAATACCTCTTCGTAATATTATATTAATGGCTGTAAAATCAAAAGATTTAGAAATTGTTCGATTTGGTGGTATGATACTGGAAGAAATACTTCAAATCGATTCATGCAAAGAAATTTGGAAAGAACCATTGTATTTATTATTTCATTTATATCAATATGTGCCAAAAACATTTCGAACATCTAAATTATTAAAAGATATTATACGATTGAATGAATTATGGAATGATTGTAAACATCCATTGTTTTTTATATAAATGCATCCTTATAGCTACGTTCCAGATGAAAACCTTCAAACGAAGCATGAATTTCACGATGTAAGATACTGTCTTTTTTACTTACATTTATTTGTACAGTTGGTTTTATATTGTAAGTACTAAATGTTTCTAGATTCAAATTTCCATGCATTGCTTCCATAAATAAATCCAATTCCAAAATTAAATCACATATTTGATATCCATTTGTCGATGAAAAAATACTATCTTGATTACAAAGAAGGTGATGTAACTGAGTAGATTTGTCAAAGAAATGCATTAATACAACTTTTACATCGGATCGTGCTAAAAGAATTTGGCCAACAGGCATATGTTGCAACGAAGGCGGATAATCTTTACATTCTGCAATAGCACCAATAATTGCTTTACGTAATTCACGCTCAACATAGTTTGCATAATTTGATATTTGATTTATATCTTCTTTGGACGAACAAATCCCCATTAACTTCAAAACTAAAAAAAACAACTTCTTTTTTCAAAACCGATAATGACATAATGTAAAAATAACTCGCATGGCATCATTCATTTGAATACATATGTGAATTTGTTTTGTGATTACATCAACAACAAAATTACAATGAGATAGATTGGATGCTAATGTACTTAATACTTTAATATATTTAATACCATATTTGGATTCAAATGTTATTTGTTTATTTATATTTAATTGTTTACAAACTTCAATTTGTCCATTTTCACCTTTTGCTTGTAATAATAATAAATTATTATGCAATGATAATTGAATTATTGCATTACAAAGACTTAAATTCAATAAAGAAGATAATAAATCTGCAATGACATAACGAATCGAAAAATCAATTGTTTCTATTTGAGGTGTAATATATTGTAAACAAGAATCTTGTTTAAATGGAATGTTAACTAATAAAACTTGTGTATTTGGGTCAACAATATGAATTGGTGTTTGATTTCCAAATCCAATTGCTAATGCTCTTTTTTGATTTGGAATTAAACTTAAAAAATGAATAGCTTGTTCACTTTCTAAATCAATTGTTGTAATAACAGGACATGCTAGTTCGGTTTTGTATTCTGTACAATTACAAACTACAGTTACTTGTGTAAGATAGAAGGTATCCATACATTTTATTTGAAGATCATTTGAATTAAATTGAAATTGAGCAAAACCATTTAAATCTTTTCGTGATAACATCACATTGCGCAACGATTTTAAATTATCAAATGACAAAATTTTGTAATTCATTTTTTTTGTTGTAAAAAAAAATATGTGTGGATGTATATATCTTTTTTTTGAACATGTATTGTTTCGTTGTAAAAATTTTTTTTTGGTTTTTCTTTATGTTGTATGTTGTTGTCTCTGAAATTCTTCTCTTGTAATACAATTTGCAATTTCTTGTGTTAATTTTTCTACATGTGCATTCAATTCTGCAACTCGAAAAATCAAGATACAAAGTAAAATACCAATCAAAGCAAATAATAATTTATATCCTGTTCGCATTGCCTTTTTTTTCCCGTTCTTTTTTTTTCGTGAAAATGATTTTAGTTTGGAAAAAAAAATTTAAAAAGAAAAAAATACAAGTGAATCGAATAAAGGAAAAAAAAAAGCATAAATTTTTTTTAAAAAAAGATAAAAATTAATGTCTTTACCTTCTCCAACACCAACATTATTAGCAACTTATCGAGCCTTTGCAGATCCTGAAAAAATTTTATCGGAAACACAATTAGAAGATCGTAAAGTACGTAGTCAAGCTAATTTACTTGCACAAAAATCACGTGAACGACGTCAAGCAGCTGTTGCAAGTCGTAGAAGAGAATTAGATGAAGTAGAAATACAATCACAACCAAATCAACAACCATTGTTTGGTGCACAACCTATACCATTTGGCACATTTCAACCAACACAACAACCTTATCAATCACAACCTTATCAACAAACACAACCTATTTTTGCACAACCTATGCAACCTATTTTTGCACAACCTATGCAACCTATATTTGCACAACAAACACAACCTTATCAACCAATACAACAAACACAACCTGTATTTGCACAACCAATACAACAACCACCTATACAACAACCAGAACAGGATTTTGATCGTGTTCCACCAATATTAGATCATTTTCCAGATGAAGATGTAAAACAAACAAAACAAGATACAAAAACAGATGTAAATCAAACTAAAAAAGAAGAAGATAATGCATCTGAATTACAAGAAGCAGAACGATTAGCAAATGAATTACGAGAAAATGAACGTCGTAAAAATGAAGAAAAAGTGAAACAAGAACAAGAAAAACGTCGTTATTGGGATTCAAGAGGAGAATTTGTACGTGAACGTGCATTAGCAAATGCAAGTTCAGTGTTAGTAATGGGTACAAGTTTATTTGAAAGTGTTACAAATGCAATTAATTTTCATTTATTACGTACCAATGGATTAGCAGATAATATTGAAATTGCATTGGAACAAAAGAAATTTGATTCTTATATTGAAGAAATGGTATCAATTGAATGGATTAAAGAAATATTAGGTAGTGCAAGTACAGGTGCACTTGCTTTATTTGCAAATATTATTATGCATACTCATAAAGATAATATGCAAGCAATTGAAGGTGGATATCGTTCTACAAAACCAAAAAAAAATGGAAAAGAAAATAAACAAGAAGAAACACAACACTGTTCTTGTCATAATTGTAGTAATGTCACATCTCATCACAATTGGAATCCAACTGCACATCTTGGAGGTGGTACAGATTTAGAAAAAGAATTTAAAGCACAACAAGAAGCACAACGACAAAAAACCTATCAAGAGGAGCAGCGTATTATGCAAAGTATCCAAAAAGAATTGGAATCCAAAATTAAAAAAGAATTGGAAGAAAAAACAAAAGAAATTGACAATATGTACAAACAAGCAATGGAAACAAGAATGAAAGAATTAGAAATGCAAATGAGAAAAGAATGGGAAGCAAAGATGAAACAAGATACACCAAGTCTGCCATTGCCATCGGCTCCTTCTTATGATAGTGTACATACATCTTCTATTTCTGCTAATACTACTTCTTCATCCTCTTCTTCCTCTTCCAAACAAAATGAACCGCAAAAAAAAGAATTGAAAACACAAGAATTACCTCAAAAACAAAATGTATCACAAACTATAACACAAGTAGTAGATCCTGTTTTAAAAACACCGCGACCAACTTTTTCATCCCAAACAACATTTACACCTTTAATTGCACCACAACAAGTGCATTTGGCAAACAAAATTTTAGGTCAAATGACACAAGAAGCACCAACTTTTGCAGAAAAAGAACCTGATAGTTTGGGATTGTAAAAAACAATTTTAAATCAAGTACAAATAAATTTTTTTTAATGCGTAAACATTTTCGCCTTCAATTTGTTAATCGACCTCCTTTAACCGATATTGGACCAAATGATATTATTATCATTGTAGTACCAGAATGTATAAACTTACCTCAAATCCATGTACCAAAAATAATTAAATAAACAAAAAAAAGTTTTATTATTCATATGGTTCCTCTATTCCTATTTTGAATTGTGATGCAATTTCACCGCGATAATCACTTCGGTCTCCTATTTTGACCCAACCATCTCTTATTAATCCAAGGCGAATGTGTCCTTTTGGATCTTCTTTAAATCGCCAAATTTTCGTTACTGATGTATCCCAATCATTTCTCCATCCAATAAAATGAACATGATATTTGTTACCATCTCTTCTACCAAGAATTTCGATTGGTAAGAGATTTTCTTCTGTGTCTCGTGCCAAAAGAATAGGCTTATCAAGTGAATGCAATAAACATTGGCAAAGAATATCTTTGTGTAATTTTTTCAATATTTGAGGCGTAAATAAATATTTCTCTAACATGAACAGTTTTAAAAATTCATCATAGGCTATTTGTCGAATATCCTTTTTAAAGTCACCATCGAGAACTGTCTCTTCTGTGTCTTCGCCATTTTCTTCCGTTGAAATTCCTTTCGTTTCTTCGACTTGTGATGATAATTTATGTTGTGGTTGTAATGGATAGAGTGTGTTTAAAAAATCAATTGTATTTTCTATACTTTTTGCTGTTGATACTAATTTTTCCAATAGGGTTGATTCTAATTCATAAAAATCATATTCCATTGCCAATAACCATAATTGATGTAATGTCGTGAATCCAAGACTTGTAGGAATTGATACATCCAATCGAGAAGAATAAAATGATTGTAAAAATAATGTTACCAATGATGTTTCTTTTGTTAGTATCATGTCTTCCACTTTTTCAATTGCACGAAATACCTTTGATTTAGCTTTCAATATTTGGGAATGAACATAATATACTTTATGTTCTTGATCATAAATTTTCCAATCCCATGTTTCTTTTGGTTCTGGACGAAACACAATGACTTCTTCCGACATTTAAAAACCTAAAACATAAATCTAATTTTTTTTTCCTTTTGACAGTTATAATAAAAAAATTTTAGCACACTTTTTTAAAAAAATGCAAAACGAATGTGAAATATGCAATCAAACATTTACATCTAATTTACAACTTCAAATTCATGAAAAAGAAAATATATGGAATTTTAATCATTCAATCTGTACATGTGGTCTGTGTCGGGTTGGCCAATTATGTTATTTTACAACATTTGTAACAAATCAAAATATATCTGCATGCATCAAAACATGGTTTTGTTGTGGAAAGAAAAAAGATATGTAGGGTATTTTAAATGCAACAAATAGTAGTACCAGTCGACGATAAAGCAGAAAAGTTATATGTAAAATGGGAAGAAGAAGTAACGATGCGATGTACAAGACTTTTGCAAATAGATTGGGAACAAGTGAAAAAAGAAGTCAATGAATTTTCAAATATGCATTTACTAAATCTGCAACTACAAATTAGTGAAATAATGACACAAAAAGGTTTTCAAGTACAATGGCTTGATGGACAAGCAAAAGTAATGGATACGAAAGAATTATATGATCGAGCAAAGTGTGTACCCAAATACAAAATTGGTTTTTTAATAGAAGATAAGTATGGAATTACAATGAAAAAAAAAGAAGCTTTGGATTATGTGAACGAAATGTTATTGGAAACAAAAAACAATTCTGGAACTTTATTTTTACTATTATTTATTCAAGGTAAATTTTGGGAATTGTGTTTTTGTTTGGTTTAAAGAGGTATTTGTTTTTTTCCATAAATAATACATATCCAGTGTTCGCTTCCGCTAGTAATAAATCCAGCTTTTTGAAAGGATTCTAATACTGCATTTTTAATAGGATAAATATGTTTTACATTGTCATTCCAATTTATACTTATTGAATCACCATTGTACCAATCCCGTCGTTTTTTATCTAATTCGGCATTTATTTTGTGAATCATGTCATTTTTCCATTTTGTCCATTCTGTAAACGTTATATACATCTCACATGCAGTTTGTACACGGCCATTTTTCCATTTATGGCGCAAATTAATATCGGCTTCTTGTTTTCCTTTGAACAAAAACATTTTCGTTTTGGGATTGTATTCACAATCAAATCCATTTTCTTGATACAAGTTAACAATATCCATCACTTGTTCTGGAATGGATATATAAAACGAAAAATCTTGACCAGAACCCCATTCCAATGTTTTATTTGTTAAATATTCCTCAATCGATTTCTTTGTTTCTTCAAATAAATGGCGTTGTTCCAATTGGCTTGGACGAAATGGTATTGCTTCTTCCATTCAAAGTTTGTTTTGCTAAAAAAAAATTTTTTGCTTTGAAAAAAAAAAAGTTGGACGTTGTAAAAATGTTTTTACATTCCATACAACATGGATCAACACAAGCCTTGTTTGCAGCATTGGATGTAATTCGTAATGCTTCCAAAACAGTACAAATTTCAAGTTATTATATAGAAGCAAATGGTAAAAGTGCTCAATGTTTATTTGATACATTACTAGAATGCAAAGCACAAACCATTCAAATTTTAACTGATTATTCTCTTTGGGAAGCATATAAAATACATTCCTATTTACAACGCTTTGCATGTATTCCAAATGTAGAAATAAGAGGATGGAATCATTTATTTATGAATTCCAATCATGGCAAATTTATTATTGCAGATAATGAAGATGTTTGTATTGGTGGTTATAATTTTCAAGAAGCATTTTTTATGGAACCAGGTGCATGGAATGATGTTGGTATGGTTATAAGTTCCAAAGAGATTGCTTCTAGTTTAACAATGTATTTTAATTCAATGTGGGAAAAATCTAAAATTTTTACTTGTAAAAATGTAAAAACAAATTTAATATGTCCAAAAGAAAGAAAAGGAAGAGAAAAAATTATTGATGCAAGTATCACAAAATATCAAATGATAACACAATATCCAAATCAATGGTTTTTACATTCTCATAAATCAAATGCATTTTATCAAATTATAAATTTATTATCACGTGCTCGTAAAACAATATGTATATTATGTCCAAATGTGATTGATTCTTGTATTTGGTCAATTCTTTCAAACAAATTAAAAGAAGGAGTTAAAATTAAAATTATTACCAATCAAAATCAAAATCGACCACAAACTTTTTTTACAATTGGTCAACAAGAAGAAACTTTTTTTCAAGGTAAAAAAAGAAACTATTCTAATTTACAAATTCGATTTTCGAATACTGGATTAAAACATACTCGATTAAAAACAAATGGTAAAGATTGGGTACATGATGTAGATCATAGTAAATATTTTGATATAGATAAACAACATTTTTATATTGGTTCGTTTAATTTAGATGCAATGTCATTGCATGCATGTGCTGAAATAGGTTTATTAGTATTTGATGAACCACAAGTAACATTGGATGTTCATCGTTTTTTATTTCATTATTGTTGGCAACGTTCTATAGTGTAAAAATGTTTGCTTATACATAAAGGGATAAGTTTTCTAAATCAGGTAAGACATAATCAGCAGGTGATTGAAGTAAATTTTGAAAAGCATTTGGTCCTTCTGCAGAATAACCATGAATACCAAATGTAAGAATACATCGTTCTCCTTTTGCATTTCGAATGGATTTACCAACGTTCATATCAATACATGTATCTGCAACAAATACTGCTTCTTTTACTTCATATTGTTTCATACCCATTTCAATCATGTCTTTACGTGATATATACCAACATGCTTTAATGTCTTGATGTGGAGTTAATTGTGTTTTACTTGTACTAGTGTTTGCAGTGAATTGATGTGTTGAATTTGTACACATACCCATATCAAATTGCAATCCTTGTTTTTGTAAATCAGAATAAATATGTGCAAAGATTGCTTTTGAAAATCCAGATGTTAAAATCACTTTATGTCCTGCTTCTTGTAAATGTGTTAATGTATATTTGCTATAAGGTAATGCTTCTAAAAAAGATGGATTTTCTTCCAATACTTCCAGTTGTAAAATAGGATAAATTTCTTGTAAATATCCAATGTCCAAATCACGTTCTTTTTTGTTTTGCATGTTTAAATGACGGTTTCCTAATACACGAATATGTTCATTTTTTGATAATCCAACTTCTTTTTGCAAATCACCAATTGATAATTCAATTCCACATCCTCGAAATAGTCTTTGTAATGCAACATGTCT
>Ga0206968_10305_pt1 | contig 11555 bp, 15 predicted proteins | sample Alteio_BWOrgHeat_22_FD_153254 | JGI IMG/M metagenome (GOLD analysis project Ga0206968, IMG submission 153254) | Enriched cells from forest soil in Barre Woods Harvard Forest LTER site, Petersham, Massachusetts, United States -... | ecosystem: Environmental > Terrestrial > Soil > Temperate forest >... | reverse complement strand
ATTTAATAGTTAAAAGATTTTGTGAAAATCCAAAAAAAAAAATTCTTGGAAGAAATGAACGAAGAAGTTAAAAACGAGAAAGTTAAAAACGAAAAAGTCAAAGACGAGGAAATCAAAGAAAATTCAATTGCTAAAATACAACAATTGATTTCCGAATGGCAAGAAGAAAAAGATCCTGATTGGGTATGTAAGATTTCCACACATAAAAAGAATGCAAATAATATTGTTATTCAAAAATATGATTTAGCAACAATGGAAGAATATGCTCGTGATCAAGGATTGGTTTTTTTATGTGAAAGTGTTTTGGAAGTAAAACCTGCAATTTATGTATATCGTTTAAAAAAAATGAAAAAATTGCATCATAGACGACGTCTTCAACTTGGTTAACTTTTTTTTTAAATGAATTTTAAAAATGTTTGGCTTTTGTAAATAATATGTTACAATTTTTTTTTTACATGATTATTACTTTTTTTTATTAAAAAACGACTTTTCAACTCTAATCTGATGCAAGTTACATATTTGGTCCCATCAAAGCTAAATGTTACATATTTGGTCCCATCAAAGCTAAATGTTACATATTTGGTCCCATCATATAAACTTGTGGCAAGGAAGAAGCAAATTGTGTTGGAACCATATCACTTCGAGACGAATCAAATAAAATAATACGCATGACAAGACGTGCAATCGCTTCTTTGCCTTCATAAAGCTGTGCCGTGTGCAATGTCATTGAATTCATTTCAATTGGTATTCCATCTTTTGTTACGATATAATCTGTCAAATTTTTTTGAAACAAGTCATGTCGCCAAATATAAGTCCAATCGGAAGAAGAAATAGCAATTCCAAATGGTTTTGTATAAATTTTCGTTGATGGTGCACCAATCGATACTAAAAAAACTTTATCTTCTTTTTTTGGTTGTGAATAAAAACCATTTTTATCTTTTGGTACAAAATCAGCATGAATACCAAATGGATTCATATTTTGTCCTGCACGAATGATACTTGCACGTACATCTAATCTTGCATATTTTAATTCTTCTTTTGATACACGTTTGGAAATCAGATTAATAAATTGTTGACACAATGGACCAAATTTAGCAACACCTGGTCCTTCCAATGGACTATGTTCAAATGTAGTTTCTTGTAAAATATCAACTTTTTCTGTATCTAATTTTTCTAATTCTTGTACTTTTTTATAATTAAAATGTAGTACATTGCATTCAAAAGTTATATCACCGTAAAATTGATTAGCACGACAAGCACCTTCAAACCAAGGAAATGCTTGTGTATTACATGTAACTTTGTCAAGATTGGAGATATGTGTATATGATTCTTTTAAAATACAGATAAGACGTGGAATTAAATTTTGACCTTTTCCACGTGGTAATGTAAATACAATTTGTATTTGCATTTGATTTTGTGTCATTGTGTACAATGCAAAACCAAGATGTTGACCAATGTTATCTACAACTAATAATAAATGACTACTTGTTAATAAAGCAGCTTGAATTGTTTCCATTTTATAATCTGTTTGACTCCAATCTATTTCGTTTACTAATATTTCTTCATATTCTTTACGATGTAATGTTAAATCAATATATTTTAATTTGCATTCTTCAATCATTGGCAATTCATTGGTAGGAGGTAAATAAACTTGTTTTTTAGGGATTTGTGCAATTGTTTTGTCAAACGTGAACCCACGTGAAATACATGGGCCTTTGATCCAATCAAAATTATAGGTGTGAACATATTCAATTTCAGGTAAATAATCCATTACATAAGTAAGTAATCTTCCCACAATCATATTTCCTTTACCAGCAGGTAATGTAAAAATCGATGTTATTGCATTTTTTTGGATTGTTGCAAATCCAGCAGGTAAAGGGATAACACGATCAGCTATATAAATTCCAATCACGGATGTAGCTTGTTGAAAGGCATCTTGTATTTGTTGCAATGAAAAGGTAGAATATTTTATAGTTTGATCATTCATAGCACTTTTAGCCATCGTTTGCAAATGTTCTGCATGCGCATCCAATCCGTCATGAACACAAATGGTAAATGATTTTAAATTTGGTAAAACACAACAAGTTTTTTGCATTTCTTTTTAGATTGACAAAAGTGTCCTAAACACATCTTAAGCTACATATTTTTCTTTAAAAAAAACCAAAAAAAATTAGACAAATAAAAAAAATGCAAAAAAATGTACAAAAAATAGCATTTGGAGATGGATCCAGTTCGGAAGAGGAAAAAACAGATGAATCGGATCTTTCTTATGAAGATGAAGGAGATGAAGGTGATGATACAGAGGACGACACCACTGATGATGACACAGATGATGATGAAATAAAAGATAATCAAGATAAAAAAAGAAAACATGTAAATAAAGATTTAAAACAATCTAAAAAGCAAAAAGTGGAAGTAATATACCAAACACCACCTATTTTACCTACTAATTTGCATCAATTATTATTATTATCCAAACATTGTCATGACAACAATTTAGTTACGTATCGGGACTGCAAAGGTTTAGACAAAGCTTATTTTCCTTTACAAGAATTATCAAATTTAATTGGACAATTCACCATTAAGCAACAAATTACAGAATTAATTATTCGCGAATTGCAACGCAATGAATTAGAAACAGTTGAATTACCACATATATTATTATTTGGGATAGCTGGATTGGGCAAAACTTCAATTATATCAGTTTTAGCCGACATTAAATCATGTATTGGTACCATTCGTAAGAAAAAAGTGATTTTTGCACATATGCCAACTAGTTTTATTGCTGATGTACTAGGTAAAACAGCACAAAATACATGTAGATTATTTGAAGAGGCAAAAAATGGTATTTTAGTGATTGATGAATTACATAATATATCTGATAATCGACACCAATTTTCAAGTGATTCGTATTCAAAAAGTGCAGCGGATGTGATGTGTTCGTTGTTAACACCAACACCTCAAAAAAAAGTGGAAACCACAGTGATTGGTTGTGGATATGAAAAAGAAATCAAACGAGATTTTTTTTCATTGAATCCTGGCTTAGCATCCCGTTTTCCAACGTTATTTTTTTTACAACCATACACTTCAGAAGAATTACGTTTAATTGCCATGAAAAAATTACATGATCGTAAATTACAAGTAGATAACAATATTTTACCAATTGAAATGTTTCAAGATTTAACTTTATTTCCTGCATTTGGTCGTTCGGTAACAGTGTTTGTAGATCATATTATTTCCTTGCATGCGTTACATGTGTTTGGTAAAAGTCCAAAAAATATTATTTCAAAAGAAGATGTCGAACAAGCTTTTTTACAATTTTCTAAAAAAACATAAATATTATACATTTTTATGATATCTAAAAAATAATTCCATTTTTTTTTCTTGACATTCTTTGCATGTGTGAGCCGAAAATATGCCTTTTATTGTTTTTACATTAATATGTCCTATAAATGCTTTTTTACATTCGTCGCACGTAATGATAGATGGTGTGCCAGGATCGATGATGCCGTTTCCATTTCCCATTTTTTTTTTTGAACTACTAACTTTTTTTCTGGGAAAAAATAATTAATGAAAATTTTTTTTTCGTTAAAGTTAAATCATGTGTTAGGTGTTGAAAAACAAGTAACTAGTTTGCGTTAACACATCAAAAAAAACAATGTGTATTTGTTAAAAAGCGTTTTACACAGTTTTTGGTTTATTGAAGTAAAAAGTGGTCTTTTATCACTTTTCGAATTGAATTCGCAATATCATTCAACCCTATCATTCCTTTGTCAGTAAATGTTGGTTTTAAAAAAGAACCGACAAAACGACTTAATCTGTCTCCTAATTCTTTTTGCAAATAAACTTGCGTACCATTATGATGCAATAAAATCATCACTTGTGGTGGAATAACAATACATTTTTGTTGTTGTCGAGAAAATTTTGTTTGCAATTTAATTAAACTTACAATACTGTAAAAAACAGAATATTCTTTTTTGCACAGTAAATACATCCAATCTACCGTTAAAAAAGGTTTACACGCATGTTTCTCTCCTTTAAAAGAATATACAATTTCTTTTTCTGTTTTTGTTTCTGGTTTAAGATTTGCATCTCCAGATGTAAGATTTGCATTTCCAGATGTAAGATTTGCATTTCCAGATGTAAGAGTTGCATCTCCAGATGTAAGAGTTGCATCTCCAAATGTGACATTCATTGGCATTTGATCAAAATCAGGGAATGTTTCAAAAAAAGGTTCTAATGAATGCAAGATTTTTTGGGTTTCAAATAATCCACGTTCGTTTTCAGTATGTGTTTGTAAATGTGAATTTGTTTGTAAATTTGTTTGAACACTTGTTTGTAAAAAAGGTTCATCTAATTGTGTTTGACTTCCAAATGTAACATTTGGTTTGTCTTCGACAATAACACAAGGTGTTAAAATGATATCAATTAATTCACTCACTTCTTGTCTTTCCACTTGTGTTAAACCAGATAATCGCAATAAGATACCTTCTTTATCCATTACAGATTGATGTTTTAAACATTCTAACTGATTGAAATTTAATTTCCAATATTTTTCCAATGCAGCATCAATATCGGTGAAGCTTACATCTGGTTGATTATATTCTAACGCCCACTGTGCTGTTTCGCCTTCTAATTGAAATTTTTTATATTTATTTCGATCTTCCATAATTTGAGCCATTGCATGCTCAATCTTACAACGAAGTTTTTTTTGACGAACTTCTTTTTGAAATGCTTCACGAAATGTATCCAAGGCCATTTGCGGGTTGCCTAATAACAAAATTCAAGAAAAAATTTTGTTGGTTAAAAAAAATTATGGTGCACAGGTACGAAGAAATTTACATATTTTGTGGTTGTTGTGCATTTTTACGTCTTATGTTGCATATTTTTTTCATTGTTACGGATACAACAGAATGCAAATATGTCTGCGTCTGGAATTTGTATTCGTTCATTGGGGATATTTTTTTCCAATTGTTTTTATTTTTTTCACCACGTGATGTATGGTCTTTAACACGAAAAATAATGTATCCTATATTTGCATTGTTATTTACAATTGGTACTCTTGTTTTTTTATTGTACCAAAATACTAATGAAACGGATAGTTGTAAATACACAGTTAATACGTGTTCGATTCTTTTTTTAACCGATGTTATATGGTTGTGCACATTGCTTGTTTTGTTACAATGTTTTAGTATTTCATTTTATTATCGACAACCTATTTATGAACGACAAGAAATGTATGGTAACTTGTAATGTGATTTATAACTTATATTTTTGAAATTATCGTATGCCAAAAAAAATGAAGGAAAATTTTTTACTTGGTTAAATAATATTTCGGAATTGTTTCTGTCTCATACCAAGTTGTTTGATGTAATTTTGAAATATCTCGTTTTGCCTCTTCGATCCATCGGGAGCATACTATTTTTTGTGCGATATACAATAGTTGATTAATAGCAAATGAATTACTCCAATGTGACATGTTTTGTTCCAGTTCGGAAATATTACTACATGTCTCTGGAAAATCTCTTACAAAATCTGCATGTATTTCAAATGGATTGCGACTACCATTAAATCCGTTCACATACTTACAATACCGATTGTATTTTGCCATCGCAACGGTTGTTACTTTTTGATCACATAAATTCAATAATTCTTGTTCCAATTCTTGATGAAACGAATTCGTCCAAATTCTTTTTGTCATTTTTTTTTCTTAACCTAGACATTAAATAGTTTCATCTAAGACAATGGAACCACGTACAACACATTCTTTAATTGAATTTGATTTGCTCAGTTTTTAATGATTAAATCATTATTTTTTGGTTTTTTTTGTTAAAAATAAATGAAAAAACCTTGTTGGATTTTGAAAAAAAAGGATATACATTTAAAAAAAAACTGAAATTAAAATGCAAACCAGTGTTACGGGAATTAAAAAAATAGCTGTCCTAGATGGAGGCGGCGTCCGTGGCAAATTTACACATGGAATATGTACTTTATTAGCGTTCAACACTTCTGATGGTAAGTTATCAAAAGTCTTCGATTTAATTGTTGGTGTTTCAGTTGGTTCTTGGATTGCTGCGTTAATCGGCTTAGGCATGATGGATTTGAAAGAAAGCTCCAAAACAGAATTAAAATCAAATAACATACTCTTTTCGCAAATAAATGACGTATTTCGAAACGAAAATGAATTTGGATTATTAGCCAATCCAAAATACGACGGTGTTGGTAAACATGAACTTTTACACCGAGTTTTTCATCGTAAACAAATGAAAGATATGCTTACAAAAGTTGCGATTGTATGCTTGCGATTACAAGGTAAAGTTGAAATTTTTCAAAGTTGGAATCCAAAACATCAAGATTTATTTATTGCAGATATATTAGATGCATCAAGTGCTGTGCCTGTTTATTTTCCAGTGGTAGAAATTCCCAATTTTGGTTACTATGCAGATGGTGGTATACGTGCGAATACACCTTTAAATCATTCGTGGTTACAAGCAGATGAATTATGGCCCACTTCTACATTACGCATTTTATCTATTGGAACACAAAATATATGCGAAATAGATATAGATGAAGATTTTAAAGATTTTGTCAAACACATGGGTTTATTTGCGTGGTTAGCATTTGGTATTTTCGACGTGATCAGCGGCGCTGCGGATGATTCGGAAATTAAAATGATGCGTCGTATTCTTGGTTTACATAATTTTTTACGTATTTATTGCGACTGTGGAAGTATGCGATTAGATGATATTTCATTGGAAGCAGAAGCAAGAATGCAAAATTCAATTAAAAATACTTGGTCAAAGGATGGTGCAAATTTATTACGATTTTGTGGGATAAAATAAAACATATAATTCTATTCCATCCAAAAAGGCTTGCGTTTGCGAACGCGACGTGTTTTGTTGGTCACTTCATTCCCAGTCATTGTTTTAGTAATAGTATTTTTCAACGTTTCAATATTGGTTTTACATTCGGTGTCTTGTATTGTATTGTTTGTTGTTGTTGTAATTGGTTCCAAAGTTTTATCATCATTTTGTGTTGGCAAAATAGCAATCGGCCTTCGCATACAATATTCACAAAGTTGAGACAAACTATTTGGATCTAAACCGCACTCACATTCACATTCCCATTCCAATTTACATTCATTTTGTTCCATACCTAACAAATAAATAATAATCGAATTTTTGTTTTTATTTTTCATACAACTTCATATCGTTTACATGAACTTGTACCAGAAAGTAAACTTGTATTTGTATTTCCTATTCTATCTGGTTTTTGTTTATTGGAATTTTGAGGTTGTTGCTCTTTTAATGGTTGTCTCCTTGTCCAAAAAATATAAAAAAACCCAACCAAGCAAATCGCGGCTAATATAAAAACCATCATGGAATTATCTTTGCAATATTGAACTACATTGCGTATAATATGTTTTTCTTCTACTTTGACTTCTGCCATTTTTGTTTTAAAAAGTCTTTTTTTTTAATAAATAAAAATTATTTCAAAAATTTTTTTTTCGTAGGTAAACTTTTTTTTAAAAAACAAATCTAGAATTCTTCTTTTTTTTTTGAGTTTGCAAAAGGCTTTTTGTTTGTTTTTTTTTTTAATTTTTCAGATATATTTGTGCAGGTCAAAAAATTTTTTATATATCAAATGAATTGGGCAAAGTTGCGACAATTTCATCGAAATGCACCTTATACACAAATTTTAATTCGCACACCGCATGTGCAAGATTTATATGATAGACATAAAGAATATTTAAAAATGCAAAAAATGAATATGGCAGATTATATTAAAAACAAATATTTAAAAAATAGATGCACATGGGTAATTGTTCGCAATTCATTTCCATATGCTGTAACAAAAGATATTATTCACAAGATTTTATGGTACACACAATCCTTATCGCAGGAGCAAATAAGTCAAATTATACAACGACATGCAGAATGGGAACAATCAGATGTTATTTATTTTGAAAATCGAGAGTATTTAAAATCAATTCCACAAGTAAAGCATGTGCACATTTTTTTAAAAAAAATCACACCTATATTGTAAAATTTTTTGCTATTTATCCATCAAATCTTGTTCCAAAGGATGTGCATCTACATTTAGAATCATTTTTTTACGAATTTGTCGTTCTTGATACACACTTACATTAATTACATTGGAAACATCCACTCCTGTTACCTGACCTAACACTACTTCTCCACCTGCTAATTTGCATAATAACGCCAAACGTCCTCTTGCTTCACTTGTTTTACATAATGCAATAACAGAATCGGTTACTTTACATGCTTCTACTAATTGTAAAATAATGGCATGCAATTCCGAAATATATGTTTCTTGATTAACAGATGTTTGTTTTTGCATGGTAAAATTTAAATAAATTAACATAAATACAGATGCAATCACAAAACACAATGCAAGTGTTTGAATATGTCGAAAAGATGACATATATATTCTTAAAAAAATTTTACACAGTCAAACTTTTTTTTTCTTCTTTTTTTCCCTTTTTTTACATTTACATTTGAATTTTTTTTTCAAAAATAAGTTATTACACATATGTAATGCATAGCAAAAAACTGAAAATAAATTTTTTTATAGGCTAAAAGCTGTTATATGTTGTCAACACTACCAACTTTTTTATGGGATTTTATTGTGACTTTTTTAAACAAAACAGATTTGGTAGCATGTTTTACTTTATCTAAACTTTTATCAACCAACAAACCATCCACATGGAGGTTATTACTTTATTATGAGTTTGTTACAGCAAATGGAATTCATGCTGCGTATCAAATTTGTTTAATTGAAAAATTAGATCCTAAAAAATGGTACAAAGAATTGAAAACAGATTTATTAAAAACAGATGAATATATTCAAATTTTAAAGAGTACTTTTTTCAAGGATGCAACAGCTGAAAAATCACATACAATACCAGATACGCTTGTAATTCAATTGATGTTACAAAAATGTATTGTAAATGGAGATGTATATTATATAATTGATATTTTACGAGTCTATCGTAACTATTGGAAAGAAGAACATCAAGTAAATGCGGGAATACAGAGTGAAATATTATCTAAATGTTTCGAATATGATAAATGGGCATACATATTAATGAAACAAAAAAAATTAAAACCTTTTTCGTGTTGGGAAATGTGCATAGCAAGTTTTTATCACCATGAAAATTATGATTATGCTCTTTGGTGGTGTGAAAAAGGATTGGAATTAAAAGAAAATGTAACATTTACTCGGATTTTTAAAGACCATGAATTTAAAGGAGCAGAATGGATTCATTATCAACAATTATATGAATTAGGATTATTGCATTTTCCAAATGAAAAACATTATGTAATGTTATGGTGGGCAACCTATATCGAATCCAATTTACTTCAAAAATTATGTATCTTGGATAATATAAATCTAAACATAACCAGCGATACAAACAATAATGACTGTCTGGTAGAAGTATGGAGAATAAAAGGCAATATATATAATAGATTAAAAAATCATGAAAAAACATATCAATGTTACAAACGAGCCATTTCATTGATTAAAATACATAAACAAGAACATTTAACACTGTATTTTGCAATATTGCATCAATTAGACAATTTGCCTTATTTTAAAGATTCATTGTATTATCTTAACAAAATAGAGCAATTGTCATTTCACTTAACAGACGAACAAGTACAATTGTATATAAATCATCAATTGTTTACATATATTGCTTTACGAGATATGTCAAACGTACAAAATCTTGTTACCAAATACAAAGATATCTATCCCAAAATAACCAATCCTTTTTTATGTTTTTTACATTATAAACAAGATAATATAAACGAATGTATTGAATGTGGTGAACAAACAAAATTAGGAGTTAATTTTCAAACACGTTATTTAATTCGATCTTATATTCGTTTACAGAATTATAAACGTGCAAAAGAATTGTTGGAATTGTATTCCACAGAAGAACGAAATAATATTATTTTATTAGAATATGTATTGTTTTATGTAGCTATACAAGAATGGGAAAATGCTTTTTGTTTTTGGAATGAAGTCGAAAAAAATGTGAAAAAAGAACATGAATCGTTTGATTTTGAAGACACATATAACTTTGTAGAATCTTTGTTATCTTCTCACGTTTTAAAACATATACATACCACCAAGTAAAAACATCTTGTTTACAGATGCAAAAACCAAGCAAATGCGCAAGTGATTGTACTAATTTTAATTTCCAGATATATTTTACTGCAAGCAATATTTGGCACACTCAATATGCAAGAGGAAAATGTATTGATTGTGGCAAAGATTTATGGATGTGGAAAAATGTATCGCATCCAACGTGGCAGCATTGGAAACTTTCGGAATGTACTCACGATATTAAAGTGGAAGAAACAAAAATAAGTTACAAGAGTCATAATCCAAACACAGATTATCCGATGCATCTTATGATAATTGCTTTAGTTACATACAAACCAATTCAATATTGGGTCGAAGCACCTGGACATTGTCAAATTTGCTCCAAAAAATTTATTATGACATCCGAATACGATTCTGTAATGGAACAAGGCCAAAAAGTTACGCAAATTCGTGGATGGGTTGTGAAGGGTGATGCTGTTCCACAAGGCTAAAATTACATATAACATTTTTTTTTGGCACACAGTTTTGAAAATGTTTTTTAATACAATACAAATGATGTTCCATATTTTTTGTTATAAGAACTCACTAAACATTGACATGCAGCACCTGTTTCAAAACAATGATTGCCAACACGAAGTACGCCACCTTCTTCCAATTCACAATTCAATTTTTTTAATTTTTCATTGTAATACAATATTGGAAATGGTAATTTCATTTCTTCTATCAAAAATTGTTGCAATTCAATTAACCAGGAAGGTTGTCTAATGTCTTGATCTAAATTTTTTTGCATTTTTGTTAATTCCTTTTTCAATGATTCCAATGGTTTTTTCAAAGCCATAATTTGATCTGTTACTTCTCTATCTGCTTTTTCATGTTGTAATTGTAATTCTCGTTTTTCCAATTCATATTGTAATTGTAAATTTTGTTTTTCTTTTGTATGTTGCAATTGCAAAGTTTGTTTTTCCAATTCATATTGTGCTTGTAATGTTTGTTTTAACATGTTAACCATTTTTTGCAATTCGTGAATATGATCTTGTTCTAATTTAGCAAGTTTTTCATGTAATACTTTTGATTTGGTTTGTAATTCTAGAGTATTATCTATTTTTAAGATATCTAAACCAAAATTAGTTAATTCTTCTTTCCATAACGTGTACAATCTAGTTATTAGTTGTTGAATACAAACGGTTTCCCATTCTATTACATTTTGTTTTGGAGATTTGATATTTAGTGTTTGAGATTCTACATTGGTTTGATTTTTTAACATGTATTTGTAATACAAAACGAATACATAGTATCTTCCTCTTTTACCTTCATTTCCAAAAAGGAATTATTGTTGTGGGTATCCTGTAAATAATGAGATACAACATAAATATCGCTATCTGTGACTGCAAGTGCAATAGAATATTCGTTTGAATGCCGAA
>Ga0206968_10304_pt1 | contig 11750 bp, 11 predicted proteins | sample Alteio_BWOrgHeat_22_FD_153254 | JGI IMG/M metagenome (GOLD analysis project Ga0206968, IMG submission 153254) | Enriched cells from forest soil in Barre Woods Harvard Forest LTER site, Petersham, Massachusetts, United States -... | ecosystem: Environmental > Terrestrial > Soil > Temperate forest >... | reverse complement strand
GACTGAACGTCATACTCCTCACTATTATATTATCAACGGCCCTGATTTTTTAATTGAATATGACAATGTTGGTTTTCAAAATGATGGTAATCACATTCACGCCATTCTCAGGGAAAAAGAAAATGACTTCGGTGCTGACATCTTAAAGAATCATTATTTGACAAGCGATCATCACAAGAAATAATTATCCTGTGAATTCAATCGCCCGACTTATAACAAAAACTTATTCCATTACTTATTAGCTATTGTATGAAGAATTCGATGCTATGCTTGTCTACTTTGGTGTTATTGGTTTGCACGTCTGCAAAACCTCCAGCTTATCAGTTGTACAAGTACAATTATGAAAATGTACTTGGTACTTCATTCGAACTGAAAGTAAATACAAGTTCAGAGAAAACGGCAGACATAGCAGAACAGATTGCATTGGAGGAAATTGATCGCTTGAACGATATTTTAAGCACCTACAATAGCGACAGTGAAATCAGTAGATGGCTGAAGACTAATAATACTGCCGAGAAAATCTCTTCTGAACTCTTTGAAGTATTTGAGCTTTTTGATCAATGGAAAGAAAAGACTAATGGAGCGCTTAACCCATCAGCTGCTGTGGCAGTCAAACTTTGGCAGATAGCCGCCTCGAAACAAATACTTCCTGGTGAGGACGAATTGAACGCAGCCATCGTAGTTATGAACCAACCACAATGGAGATTGAATTTTGAAAATCATACGGCCATACATCTCACAGCTCAGCCTCTTGTATTAAATTCTTTTGTAAAGAGTTACATCATTCATAAAGTATCAGACAAAGTAATGAGCATCTCCGGGGTGAGAGGAGCAGTAGTGAATATTGGCGGTGATATTGTTGTTGCCGGAGAGCAGGCGGAAATCATCCGTATTGCTAATCCGATGGCCGATGCCGAAAATGACAACCCGATAGCCTTGCTGAGCATGCAAAATAAAAGTATTGCTACCAGTGGCAATTACCGAAGAGGATTTCAAATCAAAAATCAATGGTACTCTCATATACTGAATGTACGCACCGCAATGCCGGTTTTAGAAGTTATAAGCGCTACTGTGATTGCGAATAATGCTACCGATGCAGGTGCACTGGCCACTGCCTTTAACATTCTTTCCCCACGTGAGAGCTCAACATTGGCAGGAAGCATCCCTGGCGTTGAATATCAAATTGTTTTAAAAAGCGGTGAGGAAATTGTGAGCGAAGGATGGAAGAAGTTGGCAATTGAGATCAAGAGTACCGTCGCCAAGAGTGATAAATCTGAAGAGCAATATGAAGCCTCCATTGATCTGGAACTGGCGAGATTTGAAGGACGATTCCACAGACCGTTTGTGGCCGTCTGGGTAGAGAATAAGAAAAAAGAATCAGTTCGCACTGTAGCTGTCTGGTTTAATAAACCACGATGGCTGCCCGATTTGAAAAGGTGGTTTAGCAAAAACCAAAATGTTGCTGAGGATCATACCGCTCTTGGTTCCATTAGTAGTGCTACGCGTTCGGCCGGAAAATATAAATTGACTTGGGATGGACTCGATGATACAGGCAAAGAGGTGCCATCGGGCAAATACACTATTTACATTGAAGCAGCTCGCGAGCATGGCACTTATCAATTGATAAAACAAGATATTGATTGGAGAGGCAAGCCAACGCATTTTGACTTGGATGGCGGCACGGAAGTAACGTCGTCTTCCATCGACATTCATCTGAAGACGGGGAATTAGCGTTTTAATTTCATGGAGCATTACAAACGGGAATTCGCCTCATGGACGCGATGGCTACATATTTATCTTTCCATGTTCAGCTTTGCGGCACTACTCTTCTTTGCTGTCACTGGCATTACCCTCAACCATTCCGGTTGGATTGAAGGACAACAAAAGACAGAGCAAGTGAAAGACAACGTGTCAATAGCGTGGGTACATCCGGATTCTGCAAAAGTTAACGAACTAAGAGTGGTGGAGTACCTTCGCACTGCTCATCAAATCAAAGCAGCATTGACTGATTTCCGAATTGAAAAAGGGGAGTGCTCCGTATCTTTTAAAGGCCCTGGTTATGCTGCTGATGGTTTCATTGAGAGGGCGACTGGTCATTACGAGTTAACGATTACGAAGTCAGGTGTCATCGCAATTATGAATGATCTTCACAAAGGCCGTGATGCCGGTACAACTTGGGCGTGGCTTATCGATGCAAGTGCGACCTTGATGATTCTGGTTTCACTTACCGGATTCTTAATGATATTCTTTCTGAAGAAAAAACGTTTTAGTGGATTGTTGATTGCCGCTTTTGGAGCGATTGCGGTAATCGTGGTTTATATGCTATTAAAATAACAGTGTTTGAATTTCTACTGAAATTCAAACAAGGTTGGATGTTAACCGTTCACCTTCAATTCTGCGTCACCACCTACAGGATATCCTGTGCAAGTCAACACTCTTCCGTTTTCCATTTCCTTGTCGAGAAGAACTTCATTTCGTGACATCCAGATTTTCCCGCTTAGACACGTAGCCGCACAGGTGCCACATCTTCCTGCCTCGCAGCTGTAAGGAAGCTCAATTCCTTGAAGTTTGGCCGTCTGCAAAATAGTATTGGGATATTTTACCGCAAGTGAAAATTTGTTTCCCTGATAGGTAATGTTTACCTGATGCTGATCTGTATCGGGCGGAAGTTCTTTAGGGGTTGGCTTATCCGTATTGAATTTCTCTGTACGAATATTTTTAGCTGGAATATTTTCGGTAAGCAGTGTGATTTGTGCTGTCTGCATATAATCATGCGGCCCGCAGAGATAAAAAATCGCTTTTGATTTATGAACAACGTATTCATAAATCAAATCAATCAATACGGACTTACTCAATCGAGCGCGAAATAAATTCTTGTTACTGCTGAATAAGAACACCAGCGACAACCGTTTGGGAAACCGCTTCCCCAATTCACAAAGCTCTTGATAGAAAATCGTTTCCGTTTCTGATCGGTTGCTATACACAAGTACTACGTGTTGCGTGCGATGAAACAAAACTTCTTTGAGAAGAGACATGATTGGCGTTATACCGCTTCCGGCTGCCAGAAAAAATAAAGTGGCGTCTTTCGATAATGAGTCGGGCAATGTGAAGAAGCCAGCCGCTCCAATGGTCTGAATGGAGTCTCCTACTTTTGCGTGATCAAACAACCATCGTGAAAATTCACCATTGGGAATGCGCTTAACGGTTATCTTAAGGTATTTATCTAACAAAGGATGTGACGACAGTGAGTACGATCTGCGTATGGAAGATGATAGCGGATGCAACAAAGTAAGAAATTGACCCGACTGGTAAATTATCGGATTGCCAACAGCTTTCATCACAAACGATTTTGTATCAGAAATCTCCGAAATAATCGAATCAATAATGAGCGCTTGCGTGGCCACCTTTCAAAGATAGGATAAATGAATTTTAAGAATTGGTTGTTTGGTTTCCTAAATGATTGTTTGATGCAAGGTAATCTTCGTGAGATTGAAAGTGCGTTCTCAGCAACAGGAGTTCAGGGATCAAGATATCTCGCAACCCTCAGCAGAGGGCAGCGATGATCAGGCTCGGTCATTTCTCAAATACCATAGCCACATTTATTATGGAGAATTATTGAGTAGCCAGAAAAGTAAGCGCCGGGAGAATTTTGAATTATTATAAACCAAATTCTTAAAGATATTCTGCAATCAATCTTTTATGCAGCGAATAGAATAACCAAATTTAAAACTGGCAGGACCACTAACCAGCGCATGTCCGATGCCGATATTAATGGATTGCATTGATTCCCCATTGTGTTGAGTGGAAGTCCAGAAGTGGCCGCCTATGCCAAGCGCATCAAATTTTCCATCGGTTCCAAAACGAAGCCCACCCGGTAGTCCATTGAAACCGCTACTGTTGGATCCGTTCCGGTTAGTGCCCGAGACTTCTTGCCAAAGTGTTGCACTCTTGAGTTTATCTCCGGCCTCGCTTATTCCACCTAAAGCAGTTGCTGCCGTTATCCATTCAGCTTTAGAAGGAACATGCCAGCCCTTTGGTATCAATCCTCGCGGATCGGCGGCTGCAAACCAATTATACAAAATACCATAGGTTTTGCCTTTCTCTGAATCGTTTTCATAGTAGCACCACGCAGGACGTTTTTCATTACCAGCTTTGATCCATTCTTCGTCTGACTGTACTTGCTCAATCTTGGTTCCGTCTGCAAACGTGGTGACAGCAAGATTTTTTGCCATCCATACTTGCGTTCCAATTGTTACGACTGACTCAGATAAAGCCGGCTGTGCAAAGGAATGTGAGGGCAAAAAGTAAATGAAAGTAGAAATCAGAAGAAATGTTGCTGGCTTTTTCATCGGGAAAATAAAATTGTTTTCGAATGTAGAGAATATCTCTGATTGTTTTGAGAGCGGAATTGAATTTTCACTGGAAGTGACTAAAACTTTTACCTAACTTTAATGCAGTGTCCTGTTTATCTGATATTAATATCAACAAGACTCCGACAGAAAACTGACATCTTATTAACAACTGGCAATGGCAAGAATATTCATTACAGGATCAGCTGACGGATTGGGACATCTTGCAGCAAAGTTGCTGGTCGATGAAGGTCATCATGTTGTTTTGCATGCACGTAATGCAGATCGCGCGCAAGTGGCGCTGGAAAAAGTACCAACTGCAGAAAAAGTTTTAATAGGGGATCTCTCTGATATCAACGAGACTAAAATGCTGGCCGCGGAAGTTAATGCAATGGGCTCCTTCGATGCAGTCATACATAATGCCGGCGTATACAGAGCATCAGATAAACAAATTTTTGCTGTCAACAGTCTGGCTCCGTATATTCTTACTTGTTTGATTCAAAGACCCAAGCGTCTGATTTATCTTAGCTCAAGCATGCACTTGCACGCTGATGCAAACCAGAAGAGTTTAAACCACCACATCGATAGCTCAAATTACTCCGACTCCAAACTACATGTCATACTATTGTCTATGGCGGTAGCGCGCCAGTGGCCAGAGGTGTATTCCAACTCAGTTGATCCCGGCTGGGTACCTACAAAGATGGGCGGACACGGTGCACCTGACAATCTCGAGAAAGGTTTCCAGACACAAGTGTGGCTTGCTATGAGTAACCATGACCAGGCCAAAGTAAGCGGAAGATATTTTTATCACCAGAAACAAAAACATTATTTACCACAAGCTGACGATGTCGATTTGCAAGAGAAATTTCTTGCCATGTGTGAAAAGATCAGCGGTATTCGTTTCCCTGCCGATAAGACTTGACATGAGAGAAGAGGAGCTACAAATCGTTACTAAAACCAATTAGCATATGAAAACAATAATCTTAATAAGCTCTTTTGTAATATTAATTGGTGTAACCTGCAGGGCACAAATAACTAATGACGCCGCCAGTTCTTCACAGGAGAAAATCGTGCGCCTTGCAAAACTCGTTATTGATCCTGCTCAATTGGAAAAATATAAAGCTGCATTGAAAGAAGGAATCGAAACGGCTGTGCGCTTAGAGCCTGGCGTGCTCACATTGTACGCTGTTTCTGAAAAAGATAACCCAACACATTTCACAATATTGGAAATCTACGCAAGTGTTGAGGCTTATAAATCACACTTGCAAACATCACATTTTTTAAAATACAAGGCCAGTACCAAAGAGATGGTAAAGTCACTCGAATTGGCCGAAACTATTCCTCTTGTGCCTGGAATGAAAATTAAATGACAGGATAACTGAAATTTATTGAAAGAGATGTAACTCTAGTCTAGTTGATCCAATTAGCTTGATCATCCCTAACGATCAATTGTTTTAAGGTCGACTAAATGTCTTCTCCATAATTAGAAGTGTTGGCAATCGAGGACTACCTTTGCCTTTTATTTTTTATGGATAACAAAAACAAGTATTTCAAACTCATTTTCATCCTTGGCTTACTGACTGCCATCGGTCCGTTTTCTATCGACATGTATCTTCCGGCTTTTCCTGCAATAGCAAAAGGTTTGAATACCAATGTTGCACAGGTGATGTTGTCGCTGTCCAGTTTTTTTATAGGGATATCGGCAGGACAATTGATATACGGCCCGCTGCTGGAGCGATTCGGAAGAAAAAATCCGCTGTATGTCGGACTTGGCATTTACCTTCTCGCCTCAATAGGCTGTGCATTCACAAGCTCGGTTGATTCATTAATCGCATTTCGTTTCCTTCAGGCTCTTGGCAGTTGTGCAGGTATGGTGACTTCACGAGCCATGGTGCGTGATTTGTTTGAGGTAAAAGACAATGCCAAAGTATTCTCTTCATTGATGCTGGTGGTAGCTGTATCTCCAATCATTGCGCCAACGGTTGGCGGGTACATTACCGCAGAGCTCGGGTGGCGCTATGTTTTTGCTGCCCTTATTGTTGTGGATATCGCAATTCTCGCTGCTGTAATTTTTTTGCTGCCCGAGAGCAAAAAACCTGACCCCAATCATTCATTAAAACCCGCAGCGGTCACAAAGAATTTTGTCAGTATCCTTATTCACCCACAGTTTTACATTTATGCACTGACAGGTGCCGTGGCCGCCTCCGGATTATACGCCTACATCAGCGGTTCACCACAGGTGTTTATTGAATTATTCGGAGTGAATGAAAAACAATATGGATGGATTTTTGCCATCATAGCTATCGGAGTCATTGGCTCGAGCCAGATTAATAGCCTGGTGTTAAGGAAACACACAAGCGAAAAAATCATTCCGGTGGCGCTGATGTTCCAAAGTATCATAGGAGTTATACTGGCTGGTCTGGCATTTTTTAATTTGAGCGAGTTATTCACTACCATCACGCTGATATTTCTGTACTTATGTTGTCAGGGTTTTATCTTTCCCAACGCCTCAGCACTTACACTCGCAGCCTTCGGGCACAATGCGGGTAACGCGTCTGCTTTGATGGGCGCCATTCAGATGGGCATTGGTGCAACAGCTTCCGCAGTAGTGAGCTTTCTTCAAAATAACACCGCATTGCCCATGTCCGGTGTGATGGCTTTCTGTTCGATTACTGCTCTTTCTATTTTCATGATGGGAAGAAAAATCGCTGTTCAACAACCTACCCGGGAAGAATTGGAAGAAGAAGATGTTGAGATGATTAGCGGACTATAACGGTGTTAATGTAAAGGCATTCGATGAAGTCATTTTAAAAAGTCCGAGCCTGAACTTTTTTTGTTATTTTTATTTAACACGTACAAGTATGCAAAGTATTTTTATCCAATATGTCTATCTCATACTAATTATTCTGGCTCTGGTCATGATTGCCAACAAGCTTCGGCTGGCGTATCCGATTGTGCTGGTGTTGGGGGGATTGGCACTTAGTTTTACCAGTGCGTTTTCCAACATCACCATCGATCCGGATTTAATCTTTTTTATTTTTCTTCCTCCCTTACTTTATGAAGCAGCGTGGCAAATATCATGGAAGGAATTCTGGAGATGGAAACGGGTCATTATAAGTTTTGCATTTCCCATTGTGATTTTGACTTCCTGTGTGGTTGCCTTTGCATCGTATGCCTTCATTCCCGGTTTTACGCTGGCTCTTGGTTTTCTGTTGGGCGGAATCGTATCTCCACCCGACGCCATTTCTGCAACCACTATTATGCGGCAGGTGAAGGTGCCAAAGATATTAGTTAGCGTTATCGAAGGCGAGAGTCTTCTCAATGATGCGTCATCACTTATTGTGTTTCGTTTTGCTTTGGCTGCAGTCATTACAGGACAGTTTTATTTCTCACAGGCGGTTGGCAGTTTTTTTTTGGTGATTGTCATGGGAACATTGATCGGACTCGTGATAGGAATGATTTTCTATTGGATCCATCGTTGGCTACCGACCACGCCCAGCATTGAAATCGTTTTGAGTTTTCTGGCTCCCTATTGCATGTACTACTTCGCTGAGCGCTTTCACTTTTCGGGAGTATTGGCGGTGGTGTCTGGCGGGCTGCTCTTGTCAAGCAAACGCCAGCAGATGTTTACTTACCAGGGCCGTGTACAGGGATTGAATGTATGGGCTACTATTGGTTTCGTTCTCAATGGAGTTGTGTTTTTATTGATTGGTCTTCAATTGCCATCGATTACCAGTCAGGTTGAAGAAGTAAGTTTGGGGCAAGCGATTGGGTATGGCTTGGCAATTTCTTTCGTGCTACTTATCACAAGATTACTCAGCACATTGGGCGCAGCCCTTTTTACCCGGTTTATGTCGCATTTCATCACTGTGGCAGATCGAAATCCAGGGTGGAAAATCCCGGTGATTTTTGGTTGGGCCGGAATGCGTGGCGTGGTTTCGCTTGCAGCTGCGCTCTCAATACCAGTGCTCATGCAGGACGGTCAGCCTTTCCCTTATCGCAACCTGATACTCTTTATTACCTTCATCGTCATTCTGGTTACATTGGTAGTGCAAGGTCTCACTCTTCCATGGCTTATCAAAAAAATAAATCCTGCAGATAAATACGCCTCTATTCCTGAGTTTGAGCAGGAACTTGTCATTCAAAAGAAAATCGCAAAGTATTCACTTCAGTTTTTGGACGAAAAATATGGCGAAGATGCGCGCCTCAATGAACATGTCAATAATTTGCACGCACGACTGAAAATTGATCTTCTATTTTTTAGCCGGGAAGTTGAGGAAATAAAGAATGCCGGAGGAAACGCATTGACGAACTTTCAGCGGATTTATTTGGAAATGCTGGAACAGCAACGAAAGATGCTTGATGAAATGAATCATAAATCTGAATTTGACGAAGAATTAATCAGGAAATATCTTTCATTAATCGACCTTGAAGAATTTAAAATCCGCGAAAAGCAATTGCAAGAGATCAACCCATCCTGAAAGAATTTAAGATATACTATTATGAACGCATCTGAAATCAAGAATCCAATCTTTCCCAAAGGAGAAAAAGCTCCTGCAGATTATTTCACAGGCACAGCATGGGTAAGGTTACTGGTGCCAAACGATAAAATTCTTAATACTCAAATCGGAAATGTAGTGTTTGAGCCGGGCGCCCGAAACAATTGGCATACACATCCTGGAGGGCAGATACTTATTGTCACACACGGTGTTGGGTATTATCAGGAAAAAGGAAAGTCAATACAGGTAATTCGCGAGGGAGATGTTGTTACCATCGCGCCAGATCTTGAACACTGGCACGGTGCGTCACCCGATACCGAGTTCACACACATTGCTATCAATGGCAATACTCAAAATGGAATTGTTACGTGGTTGCAAAGAGTAACCGATGCAGAGTATAACAAACTTTAATTTTCTTCAAGATTTTAAGGAATTTTTATGAGAAGATGCCAGCCGGCTTTCTTTCAACATTGACCTTGACATTTCTCTGAGACTTGCATTACGCAATTATTTCTTTCACACTTTCAATAAATGCATCTATCTCATCGAGAGTGTTGTAATAATGCGGTGAAGCTCTAACAACCCATTTTATACCTTTTTCATCAAAATCAATTACTCCAAACGCCCGATAACTAGCCACTACGTTGATTTTTCTTTTTAGCAACTCACTTACAATCAGTATCGGATCTGAGTCTTTAACCGTGAAAGTAACCAAACCTCCTTGCTCTGGTCCGCGGTCTAAAACTTTTACCTTGTTTATTTCTGATAATTTCTGACGGATGATTCCTGAAAGCATTTTCACCTGATGCCAGATTTTATCTTCTCCGATATTTCGACAGTATTCTATTGCAGCTTTCGTACCCATCACGGTTGAATATGCAAATTCCCAATCTTCAAATCGTTTTGCGTCTGGCTGCTGTTTGTATTTATCTTTTTCGATCCATTCGGCTCCTCTCATGTCGATGAACATAGGCTCCAAGCCAGCCTGCAATACTTTATCTGAAATATATAAGGCGCCGGTGCCCCGAGGTCCTCTTAAAAACTTTCGAGAGGTGACACTTAAAAAATCACACCCAAGCTTTTGCACATCTAATTTCATTTGCCCGGCAGATTGGCAGGCATCAAGAATATACCATGTTTTATCGGGATACTCTTTAAGATAGTCACTGAAAATTTTAGCAATAGCATCCACCGGTTGCACTAAACCCGAATTGGTGGGAATGTGCGTAATGGCTAATAACCTTGGAAGATGCTTGCGAAGTTTCTCGCCCAAATCATTTAGATCAACACCGCCAATGTGCGCATTGTTGATATGCACAATTTTAATTCCCAATCTTTTTTGGAGCGATAAAAATTGAATCTGATTTGATACAAAATCGTCACAATCCGTTAAGATCACATCGCCGGCTTTAAACGGTATAGAGGACAAAGCCCGAGTAAATGAATCTGTTGCACTTGCAGTAAAGGCAATGTTAGCTGGCTTGCAGTTAAATAATAAAGACGCCTGATCATAAAATGCTTTCACTGTATCCGCTCTCAGAGCTGATGCTTCATAGCCACCTATTTCCGATTCTAATTTGATGTGATTGAGTTGGGCCTCTGTAACTATATCGGGCATTAACCCTGAGCCGGCATTATTAAGATGAATGACATTTTTTGTACCTGCGGTTTCATTCCTGAATTTTTGAACTTCTTCTACAGTAAAAACGCTTTGAGAAGGAAGTATAATCTGATCGTCTGGCTTCATTATTTTTAGATTTAGATAAATTATTTTTTGACTGCAAAATTAACGGGAGTTAGCAGGGTAATTTTCGCGTTATATCAAACACTACGGGTTAATTCTTTTAATTTGGCTTTACAAACGAATAAATTATGTATACGCCTGATGAGTACGATAAAAAAATATTGCGCCTGCTTCAGCAAAGCAATAGGTTAACAACAGAGAATATAAGTCTAAAAGTGAATTTAAGCCAAAGTGCCGTTCAGCGTAGAATTGCAAAATTGCGAAACGAAAAAATTATCGAAGCGGGTGTTTCCATTATATCGGCTTCAGCAGTTGGCATAGGCATCACTTGCATAGTTGATGTGGTATTACATGAGGGTAGCTCAAAAACCATAGAAAAATTTAAGCAGCTTATGCAAAACTGTGCGGAAGTGGCTCATTGCTATTATGTAACAGGCACATACGATTTTGTACTGATAGTAAATGCTGTGGACATGATTCATTTTGAAGCGTTTTCAAAGAAGCAACTTATGGATAACCCAAATCTTAAGCACTTTTATACACATGTTGTAATGGATAAAGTGAAAGTAAGATATGGGGTTATGGTTTAGCAATTAAGTATTGTACTTAGTCATCGACATTTAGCTTTGTCGATCATAATTTTTTCTGTGCGTTTGTCTGGCAATTTTCACCTTTCTGTTAAATCATCCAGTCCACACATAATATCCCCGCCCTTTTTAAATCAAAAAATCTCAAAATAAATTTGCGTAACTCAAAAGTTACTTATAGTTTTACGTAACTTAAAAGTTACTCATTATGCAGAAAGAAATCAAAAACGAATGGATTTATGCGCAATCTCCAAACGAAGTTTGGGAATATCTCACGCAGGCGGAGCTAATCGCCCTATGGTTGATGCCGAACAATTTTATGCCAATTCCCGGACACGAATTTCAGTTTCAGACAAAACCAATTCCACGGTTTGACCTGGATGGCATCTTCCATTGCAAGGTGCTTGAAATAGTCCCATTTCAAAAACTGATTTATAGTTGGAAAGGCGGCCCAGGCAACGGTAGTTTCACACTTGACACAGTTGTTGAGTGGACTCTCGAAAAATATGGAAAGGGTACAAAGTTGTTCCTCAAGCAATCAGGTTTCAAAGAATTTAATCTTTCAATCTTT
>Ga0206968_10303_pt1 | contig 11773 bp, 11 predicted proteins | sample Alteio_BWOrgHeat_22_FD_153254 | JGI IMG/M metagenome (GOLD analysis project Ga0206968, IMG submission 153254) | Enriched cells from forest soil in Barre Woods Harvard Forest LTER site, Petersham, Massachusetts, United States -... | ecosystem: Environmental > Terrestrial > Soil > Temperate forest >... | reverse complement strand
CGGCTTAATTATTTTTTCTTTTATAACTTGAATTATTCTTAATGGAAGTAGAGATGTGAAAAAATAACCTAATTCAATTCTTTGAAACCCGGTTTCAGTGATGGTTCTTATTAATGATTTATTTGTATACCTCCTGTAATGCCCTAAAAAATGATCATGCGAACAAAACAAACCCTGATACGCCGGCACCGTTATCAATATCTTTGTATCATTTGTGATGGAAGTGTTTTTGTGAAGGTCATTCAAGAAATCGATGTCGTTGCCGATGTGTTCGATTACGTCTAATAACAAAACAAGATCGGCGTTGCCTTTAATATGTATACTTGCTTCATTAAGTGACTTAAATAAAAATATTTTTCTACTACCAGCATCGTTTTTGAGCTTTAATATAATCTCCTCTGTAAAAGCGATATCGATAGCGTAAAAATTTACTTTTGGATAAATGTCACTCAGTTTTGAAATGAGATAAATATCGCCGCAACCAATATCAAGCACATTGAAATTTTCGTCGTTCCTTATTGTTTTTTGAAGTAATTTATTAACGATCTCTAAGCGAGCAAGCTCCCATGGATGCCGTATTTCAATTTCGCTTTTTCTATTTTTTACTTCTATTAGATCCATTTACTTCTTAAGATAAAATCATTTTTTGGATGATAGAGTTCAAACCGGGTATTCTAAAAAAATTCACGTTCATAAAGCCTGAGAAAGAGAATAAGGTGCGCTTTATTAAGGTAGCTTCTTTAATGATAGAGCTTGCCATTATGGTTTCTTCAAGTTGCTTCATTTCACTCTTGGAAATGTTTTTTTTCTTGAAATTATAAATGATCTGTAAATACGTTTGATAAATAGTCCCCATTAAATATTTTTTTAATTCAATAGATATTAATTTCGAAAATTTATCACAATACTTAATTGCTGAATTGACCCATTTAGTGAGAAAAACAACGGATTCAAAATTTTTCCGTGCTTCATCAATTCTGTAATAACAGTCGGGTTTGCCACCAACTATTTTTAATTTTAACTTCGCGTCAATTAATGCTCTTGTATTTAATTCAACGTCCTGCAATCTTTCGAATGATTCATCGAAGCCTCCAAGTTCTTTTAAAAAATCGGTTCTCCATAAAGGCTGTAGAATTGACCAAGGTAAACGGTGAGCTAAAAAATCTTGTAAAGGAGTTTTAATTTTTGGGGTCCATTGTCTTTTATCATCACCAATATTCTTATAAAAAACTCCCATTGAAAAAATTAATAAATTATTTTCGGGAACACTTTCCGCGCACCTCAATCTATTCTCAATGCAAGTCGAAATTAAAAGATCGTCCGCATCTAGAAAGATTATGTATTTTCCTTTAGCCAATTTTAATCCCTGGTTTCTGCATGCGTTAGCACCTTTATTCATTGAGTTCTCAACAAGTACTATTCTTTCATCTGAAAAATTTTGTTTGATCTGTTGTATGGAACCATCTGTTGAGCTGTCATCAATTATAATGAGTTCCCACTTAGGGTTAGATTGCGTTAATACGGAGTTGATAGTCTCCCCTATCATAGTTCCTTTATTATAGCTTGCCATTATGATTGAAACTTCAGGCATACTCATTTACGAATGACTCGAAATCTATTTTCTTTAAAAATTCTTTTGTGATCGAATCGAATGTGTTTTCATTTATTAATCCATCACTTATCATTTTCTCGTTAGATTGTGTACTTAGAATTTTTAACAGATCTGTTTTATCCATTAAACAAAATCCAAATTTCTCCTTTTCAATTTTTTGAGAAACGAAACCCATTGGTCCAATATAAATATATGGTTTTTTGTAAGGAAGAAATTCAAAAAATTTACTGGTTAAGTAATTCTTATTATGTTCAGCGAGAAGAATAATGATGTAATCTGCCTTACTAACTTCCTCAAAAATTTTTTCTCCAATTAAATTAGAAATTTTTATAGTATCCGAATTCCTGGTAAATACATCTTTCTTATCCATATCGTTCGTGTAAATGGTTATTTCTGGAAGAAAATCCGGAGCGTTTTGTTTGATGTGATCAATAGAATCATTTATTAATTTAAGATAGATGTCACTACCAAGGTATAAAGCTCCGGCATAAACTATTTTTATCTTTTTATTCTCAACTTTTCTATTTGTGATCACATCATCCGGATCGAAAGCGTGCTGAAGCTCAATAAACTTAGCGACTTTTCGCTCCTTACCTGTGTAGGTCTCTTTTATTTCCTGAAGTAAAAATCCATTTGGTGCAGTTACTATATCTACCTTTTCAAAAACATAATTCTGTTTTTGTAATTCATAAGATCTTCTTTTTTCGGTAAGCTCCTTCATTCCATAATTTTGTGCCTTTATCCAGGGATCCCTATAATCGCAAATAATTTTTATGCTCTTAAATTGCTCACGTAGCATAGCTGTATAATATAATAAGTTGAACGGAGCACCAGTCACAAACACTATATTTATATTATCTTTTTCGATCACTTTTTTTGCCAGTGTACAAAATGCATTCTCAACACCAATAGTTCTATCGTAAATTGTTCCTTTAAAACACACTTCTAAAAAGAATTTTGCCACTCTAACTTTTATTTTTCTTAGTGGGGATGAATAATCGTTTAGCCATTTCACAAGAAAATTTTCATCGCAGTTATACGTTTTGATCTTTGAATATATTTCTGTACTTATCCAATGGAAGGGTTCATGCCTGCTTGAGGGCATGTTACTTATAACGGATACTTTATAATTTAATTTTACGAAACTTTTTGCAAGCTTGGCCCATCTTCTTCCGCCAATTGATCTTTTCGGAGGAAATTCCCAACACACAATCAAAATATGTGGCGATTCAATTTTCAAACTTATTTAGTACAGTTATCATGTGGTCCAATTGTTCTTTAGTCAACTCCGGAAACATAGGTAGAGAAATAATTTGTTGCGTTACTGAAAATGCTATAGGAAAATCTTTTGTGGTATGGCCTAGTTTTTCGTAAGCTTGCAAAAATGGTAACGCGGTCGGATAATGAATAGCTGTTTCGATACCCTGATCATAAAGATATTTTTTTAGTTGGTCTCTACTTCTATTTCTGATTACATATAAATGAAAAACATGTTTCGCATTTTTATTTACTACAGGCAATATGAATTTTTTTTTATCCAATCCTTCATTGAGGTAATTCGCGTGTTCATTCCTCATTACATTCCAGTTATGTAAGTATTTCAATTTCACAGAAAGAATGGCCGCATGAATCCCATCCATTCTTGAATTTCTTCCTTCTATGACGTGATTGTGCTTTTCTAACTGACCATGATTTGCGATCATTTTGCATTTGGCTGCTACTTGATCATTATTGGTTGTTATGCAACCCGCATCTCCATAAGCACCTAAATTTTTTCCTGGATAAAAACTAAATGAAGAAGAGTGTCCGTAAGAGCCCACCATTTTTCCATTGAAACTTGCCTCATGAGCTTGAGCACAATCTTCTATCACAACCAAATTATACTTCTCCGCAATTTGCATCACAGTTTCCATATCCACCGCATTGCCATATAAGTGTACCGGAATAATGGCTTTGGTACGCGATGTTATTTTCTCACCAATTTTTTGCAGATCCATTAATAGAGTATCACTACACACATCTACAAAAACCGGTTTTGCTCCTACTCTTCCGACAGCTTCAGAAGTAGAGATCCACGTGAGTGCTGGTACAATAACTTCATCACCTGATTTTATTCCATGTGCTTCTAGCAAAATTTCAATAGAATCTGTGCCATTCGCACAACTAATTACATGTTTTATATTTAGAAATTCGGCGAATTCTTTTTCGAATTTGGTGACATATTTATTTGAAGAACCACCTATAAATGCAGTATCAGCAATAACATTTGCAATAGCTGAATCAATCTCTGTTTTTAGCGTTTGATATTGTGCTTTCAGATCAACAAATGGTATTTTCATTTTTGAGAGCTTTTTATTTTTTTAGCTGGGTTGCCTGCATATGTCCCAGACTCTGTAATGTTTTTTGTGACTACCGCGCCGGCACCAATTACAACATAGTTGCAAATTTGAACCGGTAAAATAGTAGCGTTAGAACCAATAGAAACATGATCACCAATTTTGGTTGATTTCCAAAGTTCTTTATTACCCTGCGCCGGACCTCCATTCGAGAAGAGATCGTTTATGAACATAACGCCATGACCAATAAAACAATTATTACCTATAGTTACTAATTCGCAAATAAAAGAATGAGATTGGATTTTACAATTATCACCTATCACTACATCCTTTTGGATCTCAACAAACGGTCCGATAAAGTTGTTGCTACCTATCTTACATCCATAAATATTTACTGGCTCAACAATTCTGCAATTCACTCCAATGGTAATATCTTTAATTGAAGATTGGCTTAGTTTAAATTCGTTATTTGCTGCCATACAACATTTCAATTGCGCGAATACTTTTTATTCCTTCGTAGCCGTCCACTGTTTCAAAACTTCTTCCCTTTATTTGTGAGATGATGGATCTGATCACTTTATCGTGATTTGAACTTGTGCCTTGATATTTTCCGTAAGCGTTTGGCTTATCACTAAAATCAATTCCTTCAGGCAATGGATAACCTTCCACATCCCAATATTCTATTTTGTTTAAATATTGTCCTCCAATTTTTATTGTTCCCTTCTCACCAATGATAGTAATACTGCCTTCGTAATTTTTGTTGTAAACGCAAGTCGTCCAAATCAAACTTCCAAGTGTACCATTTGAGAATTTTAAAACAGACGTTCCCGAATCTTCTGTTTCAATTTGATGATTTTGCGTTTCCATAATGCTTTTCGCATTAACCAGATCGCCGAACCACCAAACTAGCAGATCAATAAAATGACTCGCTTGTGTGTATAATGAACCACCTTCGAATTTCTTTTTTCCTCTCCAAGGCGACTCATCATAATAACCCTGATAACGATTCCAAAGAATGTCGCATTTAACCATGAATATTTTTCCTAATCGATCATTACTCAATGCTTCCTTCGCCAAGCGAATAGGTACATTATATCTATTCTGCTTTACAACCCACAATTTCTTATTATTTGAGTCTGCTGCATTATTCATTCTTTCACAATCGAAGCTAGTTAAAGCCATTGGTTTTTCTACCAATACATTAAATCCCTTTTGCAAGGCCTCAATAGTCATATCTGCATGTAAATGATGAGGTGTTACAATATTAATCACGTCTGCTTTTATCTCACCCAACATTTTTGCAAATGAATCATATACTTTAATTCCATTATACAAATTACTTAATTCACTGGCTTTATGTAAATCAGTATCGCAAATGGCAACAATCTCTGCTTCTTCATCAGCATCTAGTACCGCCAAGTGTCTTTTACCTATACTACCACAACCGACTATGGCAAATTTTACTTTCGAATCAAGCATTTTGTGGTTTTATAAACTTATTAATAATTGTATTTCCTAAAGCGATCCCTTTATCTTCTATCAAATGTTTTGTTAAGGTAGCCATAATGATAGAACAGAATATAACAACAAATAAGCAAATCACTAATATAAATGAACTATTTAAATATGGTGATAGGTTTTTATTAATGTAAGATGATAAGCCCCAAGCAAAGATAAAATGAAATAAATAAATTGAATACGATAATCTTCCTATCAATTGCAATGGTTTGACGTTAAGAAAAGCTAAAGATCTAAAAGCACTAATGAGAAATGTCATACTTAAAGCAACAGTGAAAGGAAATAAAGAAATATCCCTTATTTGTTTAAAATACAAAATATTTAAGATGCCAATTGTCAAAATAAATATTATTAGAAACAACCAACCTGTTGAACTCTTTACAATAGTATTGCTGCTTAAAAAGAAAAATGAAATTCCAATTAAAAATATTGGAATTTGATTCAAAATCGTGCAGTAATAAAAATTAAAATTATGGTCAGAAAGCGGTGGAAAAATATGTGGCAAAGCTCTGAAAAAAACAAACACAATTACAAGGGCTAAAAAGGGAATTAGAAATAGAAAGGCCATTGAACTTAATTTAGAAAAGATGTCAAAAAGAAAAGGGAACATTAAGTAAAACAACATCTCTGCACCAATAGACCATCCTCCAGGCACCACAGCAAAAATAGAATCTTGAGATAGGCTTTGTGTAAAAGTCAAATGCTGAATAACGGAAAGAGTGGAATATTTAGTCGTTAACAAATATGTTTCCACTCCATAATAATTCCTTAAAATAAAAACGATCCCATACAACCCTATTCCAAAATAATACAAAGGTGCTATTCTGAAAAATCGTCTGATAAAATATTTGGTCTTACTATTGAATTCAGATCTCCGGTTTTGATTGGATAAACACAAAGTGTAGGCCGAAAGGAGAAAAAATAATTGCACACCATGTTTTCCAAAATTACACACACTTAAAAGAATAGGATTAAGAGACGTTATGCTTTTGGACGTATGAACAAAGATTACTCCTAAGATCGCAATACCACGCAAGCTATCTATGAATTCGTATTTCTTCAATTTTTATCCGGATAGAAACTAATGATATTCTCTCTAATATCCATCTTATAATTTGACTTTTTTGAAATGACATAAGCAAACAATTCTTCTATTTTAGGGTAATCAAGCGTTCCATTAAAATCGTTGGCGTCATCTATTACTAAAACATGATCAAATGGCTTGGAGAAAATTGTATCAAGCTCTCCATAAATAGGACAATTCAACTTCCCCTTGGCCGTATCTCCGCCTGAATAGTGACCATCTAGCCAAAGCAAACATGGTTCGTTTATTTGCGACATCACTTCTTTTAGCATCTCCGAACTATCTCCTTCAATTAAATGAATATGGTCGAATCTTTTAAATTTGCTTAGCGCAGTTTCATATAGTTCGTGACTCAATTCAATTGAATAAATCTTCTTGAAATTTCTTCTTTGTGCCTCTACCATTTCCCCTCTAAAAGTTCCAGTCTCGATTAAAACATTTAAATTAAATTTCTTAGCATATTCAACTATTCTTGATTGCTTGATTGCATGAGGTGGTGGGATAGGCTTTCCTTTTTTTTCCCAATTTGAAATTAATTCTGCACTTATTTTTTTTCGTTTCATATCCCAATAACGATCCAAAATAAATAAGGGTAAATTTTTAATTAGGAATTTTTTCATGACTTAATTTTTTATTTTCAGTTCTTGTTATTATTACCTTCCAAATAACTTATTCATATAATAAAGTAACTTCACTTTATTATTTCCCTTTTCGATATATTTTTTTCTGTATCCATTTACTGCATCATAAAGAAAATAATTATGATTCTGCTTGATCCAAGATTCTTGATCACTCTCTATTTTAGTTAATTTATAAGTTTTTTCGAGTAATCCTAAATAATGACTTACGATCAGGTAAGTTAGTTTTGTTGGGCAAATGTCCGAACAATTTGAATTCCCATAATAATACAAATGTTTATAGGAATTGATTAATGTATCTTCTCCTTCAAACGAAACTACATCCTCTGCAACATTTTTGTACTTATACGTTGGGTGAAGGTGTACTGTACAATCTGATAAAATACTTGGAATGAGCATATGACTACCAGTGAGTGAGATCACGATCTTACTTTGCGCATATATCTCATTCTCTTTAAAATCATTAGTAACTGAATAACTAGTAACTCGCTTATCATCTATCCAAGCCGGAAATGCTCTTCCATCCTTATTTCCAATAACGGTAAATATCACTTCGTTAGAAACAAATTGTTTCAAATTAGTAAACAATCTAATAACATTTACAAATTGTCCATTACCTTGCCATTTTCTAATAAAATCACTCCTATAATAAAAAGTAATTCTTTCAATTGATCGGCTTACTACCCTATCAAGTAAATTTATTTTTGAAAGTAATTCTTCTTTACTGATAGTTCCATACGTGTCGATTGGAAATAAATATTTCGATTCGTAATTCAACAAAAACGGCTCTATCACTTTATTCAAAATATAACATTCTTCCAAACTAGCATAAGTATGATCAACCACCAGAGTATAAGTGAAAATACCGGCTTTTAAAAAATGGATCAAAGAACGGGGAATGATGATTAGAAAGTCTTTATCTTTGTTCAAAGACGTCTCTTTTAATGCAAAAAATAGTTTCAGTAACGAATGTCCATGACAATTATCTAAAACATTTATAACTGCTATTTTATTAAATTTTTTTTCTTCCGTTAAAACGGTTATTTTTTTTGGATCTATATAATTTGAACCATTATAATTTAAAAAAAATGGTTTGTTATAAAAATTCAAAGTTCCTTTTAGGATCTTTTTATTGTTTACATTAAAACTTAATGGAAAAGCACGGGCATGATCTATTGGCAAAAGAGAAATATTATTTTCCTCTAATTCTGCATGGAAATAACTACTTATAATTAATTTATCTGAAAAAGTGATCACGTTTATTATCTTTCGATCTGCTTATTTAAAAAAAAATTCACACAGTGCTTGACATAATTAAAAATACGAAAAGTCACCGTTCGTTCATTTTTATGAGCTTCTAACATTTTGCTTACTTCACTTATCTCAGCGAACATAAAAAAATCTCTTTTCAACACTATCCAAGGACCAAATCCTTTCAAATAAAAATCGTAATCATTCACTTGATTTGTATTCTTAATCTTTGAGTTATTACTTGAGATAGAAAATGGTGAAAGGATTCTATAATATATTATACTTAACATATTTGTATAAACTATTTTTTTATCGGCATAATACTTTTTCCAATAAACCGCATGGTCAATTATAAAGAGTGGTTCATTATTAGGGCCATATTTTGAAATTGCGTGCTCAAATTTGTGAACCGAGCTATTAGTTATCCAATTGGCATTTCGATAAGATATTGACATATAAATTGGGTCAATGCAAACGTGATATTTATCGCTATATAAATCGCATTTAGAATTTAATGCGTAAAATTGATCTAAAAAAAAAGGAGAGATGATATCGTCACAATCTAAACGCATAATATATTCTGGTTTATCTCGAAAAATAACGTCCATTTTTTGAAGAGCCTTATTAAGTTTTTCTTTTTTTGTATAAAGATCTCCTTCTATATAAATAAAATTCTCACAATCTAATTCCTGCTTTAAAAAATCATCCCCTATAAGGATCGCTTTCCAATTTTTATTCTTTTGTTTTATTAGTGAGGATCTGCATAGTTCCCATAATTTATCTCTTAATTCGCTTCTAAAATTAGAGGGCATTAAAGGAATAATAAATACAATCATTATCCTTAAATTATATTTAGATTGCTATTTTCTTCCATGGTCTTAGCAACTTAAGAATTGCAAAATATACTTTCCAAAACTTCTTTTGTGTTTTAAACTCTTTGTGCTTTCTTGGTTTCTCACTCATTATTTTATCAAAATCATTCTCGCTAAGATCAAGTTTTTTTAAAACATAAGCTTTCTCTATTTTCAATTCTTCCATATTATACAAAGGTTCATTTAATTTTTGATATGCTTGCTTTTTTGTAATCTGTTCAGAACAAATAAGATTAGATAAATGTGCTTTTCTTTTATCAACCCCAAATTTTTTTGGAAGTATATACGCCTGATAGAACTTCGTGAAAACCGATTCGTAATGTTTACCGCCATATTCACGCCATCCCAGCTTTTCAGTTAATTCTTTTTTAATCTCTTGTTGATTACGGTTCAAATAATTTAAAACCATTACTGTTTCCGTTTTCTGAAAAAAAGAATACCAGAGTCGTTTTGCGATAATTAAATGGGGATAAGTTTTAATTTGGACTGATCCAAATTTTTTATTAATATCATTTATATTTACAAAATCAGTTTTATCGAAAGCCCAACCTCTGGGCATAATAGCTTCAGTAGAATAGTTAAAGCCACTAATGTTATATTTTATTCTATTTTTTCTGGCCAATTTCTCTATTGTTGAACTAATTGCATGATCAGTTAATACTTCAATATCAATAACACCAGCTCTTAAATAAGCTAGTTGCAATTGTTTAAATTCATTCCAATTTATAACAATTGTCTGAAGATCGAATTCAAGTTTATAACAAATAGATTGTATGTTTGTTAATGCTAACTCACTATTCCATCCATTATCAAAATGAACGAGTAGAGGTCTGAGGCCATTTTCCTTTGCCCATAAAGCTAAATAACAACTATCTAGCCCACCACTAATTCCTATCACACAATCATACTTTTTATTCTTTCCTGCAATTTTTATTTCTTCCACTTTTTCATTCAACCATTTTGTTCTCTTTTCTTTGCTCCCAATATTTTTCATCAAGGCAAAATAATTATTACAATAATTACACACGCCCCTTTCATCAAAAGAAATATTCTTTGTATCATTAATTGATAAAATACAATTCGAACAGGTAACCCCTTCTTCACTTAAAGCATTTTTAGTCGCTATATTCTTTTTTAACTTCTGTTCTATCATTTTTTTCCTTTAAGATTAAAGGGAAGATTTTTATTTCTCATTGGCCCTTGTCAATATTTGCTCTTTATAAAAAGAGGATGAAAGACCATGGCTACGGTTTGTAAAATATATTTTAATGGGCAAGTCACTTCCAGTAATAGTTTTTGCCTTATAATCTTCTCCTAAAAAACGAATGTCAATTTTTTTTATTTTCAATAATTGTAATAATTCCTCTTCCGAGTTATATTCTGTAACTTCATCAACATAACGACAAGAGGCCATAATCAATTTTCTTTCTTCAATTGAATAAATAGGTTTTTGTTTGTCAGGATTAATAGTTTTAGAAATATGCTCCGCTCTATTTAGGGCCACTATCAAATAATCACAATGTTCTTTACATTCCTTTAACATCATCACATGCCCAGCATGGAACAAATCGAAAACACCACATGTAAATCCAATTTTCACTTGATATTCTCTTTTATGTATTCATTTATATTGTGTTCCGGAAACCATTCCAAAACTTTTTTAACTTCACTTATATCTGCAAATGTTATTTCAGCCTCACCCTCTCGTTTTGGAATAAACTCATATTTATCTGAGATCATTTTTGCAATTTCCAAAATTGAAAAAGTTGACCCATTTCCAATATTAAAAGAGGTATTAAGTTTTTTTGGATTTACTGCACTTAAATAGTTAGCCTTTGCGAGATCGTAAACATGAATGAAATCACGTTGTTGCTTTCCATCTCCCGTAACCAATAAAGGTAAATTCTTTTGAAATCGGTACAAAAATATTCCGACCACACTACTATACGCATTGAATTTATTTTCGGGGTTAAAGCTGCGCGGACCATAAGGGTTAAAATAACGGAGACAGACATAATCTAACGGATACCGTGTACTTAATAATTCAAGATATTTCTCTACTTCATATTTTTGAAAAGCGTACGGACTCAAACAACTTATTTTTTCCGATTCAGGTGTTGGAATAATGTCAGACGTACCATATATTGCGCTTGAACTGCTGAAAATGAATTTCGGAAAATAATTTTCTCGGATCATAATCTCGATCAAATGCATCGAATTAGTAAGATTCTCATTTATATGCAAGGTCACTAATTCGAAACTAGGTTGTATACGAGGTAAAGCAGCTAAATGAAAAACGACATCAAATTCTATTAACGAATTTAGTTTTTCTGTAGATTCGTTCATAAAAATAAAACGTTTGTTTCCAAAATGCTGTTGGATATTTTTTTCTCTACCCGTTGAATAATTATCGATTCCGGTTATAATCCATTCGGTTTTATCGATCAAATAATCCAAAAGGT
>Ga0206968_10297_pt1 | contig 11864 bp, 11 predicted proteins | sample Alteio_BWOrgHeat_22_FD_153254 | JGI IMG/M metagenome (GOLD analysis project Ga0206968, IMG submission 153254) | Enriched cells from forest soil in Barre Woods Harvard Forest LTER site, Petersham, Massachusetts, United States -... | ecosystem: Environmental > Terrestrial > Soil > Temperate forest >... | reverse complement strand
CCTCTGTCGCACGGTCGTTTCCAGTGATGACAGGTGTATCGCGGCGCGCAAATTGCGCGAGTGCAGCGCATGGGATCATCCGCCTGCGTCCGACGCGACGAGAAACCAGCGCTTTTCGTGCGACTAAATTTTCGATTGTCCGTACTGAACAGCCCAGCGCCTCGGCTGCTTCCCGCTTCGAGCACAAGATTTTTTCCATTGTCGTTTTACCTCTGCGCACCAGTGTGCCCAAGGACACCTATAGAGTCCATAGCGCCCCGCGAACCTTTTTCGGCTAGGAAATGCTATGTTTTGGGAACTTTGCGTTTCCAGCGGGCCCGCAAGAGGGCTAGGGTTGGCGCGTCAAATCCCTTGTCGCGATGTGTCTTGTCCGGATTCAGTAAAAGGTCAGCCGCGTTCAGCAGTTCCGCAACCTCGGGGTCGCAGAATCGACCCGTGATGAGTTTGACCTGCTCGGACACAAGGTAGATAAAAAACGAGCGCTCGCGCGACGGCGATAGATAAAAATACTTCCTGTAAGCCGAAATACTACCGGCCTGCTCTTCCAGCCAGCTGGCGTAGTTCTTTAATGTCACGGGCAGGATCGAAAATTCCCGCTTCGCGAAAATGGCCAGGGGTATCTCCGACGTGATAGCGCGCGGGTCAAAAAAGTGGCTCCTGCTCAAATGCTCTACCTCTTCAGCCATCCTTCGAAGCCGGCCGGGGAACTCAACCAGTGACTTCCACGTCTTGCCGGTGTTTTGAGCCCAATTTTCCTTCGGCGCGTCCTCCCTGCGGTTGGCCACGATGTACACCAACCAAAACAGGTCTTCCTCCCTTCCGTCGGCGGCCTCACGGTCGTTTCGCGCACGCTTACGGATATTTCCCATCGCCTTGCGGAACCCATCGTCAGCCATGAGGCGAGCTTCCAATGTGTCTATCGCCATCCTGGTTGTAATGAGCAGGCCGGGAGCGTTGCGCTTCGGTGCATTCACGTGTGCATCCTAGCACGCATATAACCGCTTGACAATAACCTAACGATAGGTTATGGATAGCCAATGACAAAGAGCAGCGAAGCGGCACGGATGCTGGCGCGGCGCAGCGTCGCTATGCGGCGGCAGAAGTGGGGAGCAGAAGGCTTCCGCAAACGGATGCAGGCATGGGGAAAGCTCGGCGGACGTCCGCGCACCAAGAAAGGAAAGGACAATGCAAACTGACACTCTCGCTCTGACAGATGCGACGGACCACCGAAATACTCGACGCAATCCACGCGGCGTGTTCCAGAAGGTGCCCGGAAAAAATTCGCCGTGGTGGATTTGTTTCTGGGATGCACAAGGCCGCAAACGGCGCGAGAAGGCGGGTACAAAGAGCGCAGCGATTGACCTTTACCGCAAGCGCAAAAACGAAGCTCTCGAAGGGAAAAAGCTCCCTGAAAAGCTCCGCCGTGCGACTGTCACGTTTGCCGAAATTGCCAAGGATGCGTTGGTCTATTCCAAAGCGAACAAGCTCAGCCATCGCACTGACAAGGTTCGCATGGAGACTCTATTAAGCTGGTTCCGCGAGTACCCCGCAGAATCCATCACTCCACAGGAAATTGAGCGACGTTTAGAGCAAGAAGAATGGTCACCCGCAACAATCAACCGTCATCGCGCCTTACTTTCGCTCACTTATCGGCTGGCGATCCGCAACGGCAAGACCAAAGAGAATCCGGCCCGGCTGGTACGTCATAGGCTCGAAGGCAACGCCCGCATCCGTTTTCTATCACCAGAGGAAGAAACAAAACTGCGCAATGCCATCGAGGCTGCCTGCCCAGAGCGAATCGCGGAGCTAGAGCTTGCGCTGAATACCGGCATTCGCTTGAGCGAGCAATACATGCTGCGCTGGCAAGACGTATCGTTTGCCCGGCGCACACTGACGATTCAGCGGAGCAAGAACGGTGCAACACGGCACGTTCCACTTAATAAGGCGGCACTGGGTGCTCTGGAATCCCTGGCGAAGCGTACTAGCGGCTCAGAATTCGTTTGTGGGGGAGCAACGGAGCCTCGCCGATGGTTCGAGCCTGTAGTGAAGGTGGCGGGCTTGGAAGACTTCACGTGGCACTGTCTGCGGCACACGTTCGCCAGTCGCCTCGTTATGGCCGGAGTGGACATTCGCACCGTACAGGAGCTTCTAGGCCACAAGACGATCTCAATGACGGTGCGCTACAGTCACCTTACACCGAAGCACACACTGGCCGCCGTAGAGCGATTGGATGCACCCACAGGGGAACCAACTGACACCACTACTGACACCGGCGCCACTCCCCCGCTTGTGCCGGAAGCGCCCGTCTTGCAGCAAGTGACTCAGTAAGATAGATTTACACCACCAGTGCCCGGGTGGCGGAATGGCATACGCGGGGGACTTAAAATCCCTTGCCCTTCGGGGCGTGCGGGTTCGACTCCCGCCCCGGGCACACCGAATCCTAAATATGCGGCGAATGCGTGTGGAGAAACAAAGATCATGAGTGTACGTCCGTGGTCGAAATCGGTCCGCGCTAGAGTTGCAGCGCTAGCGCCTTCTTGCATGGCGGCGATCGCTGTGTTGGCAATCTGCGCTCCGTCTTTTGCGCAGCAGGCAGCGTCGCAAAAGATTCGCATCCTCTGCCTGGCCCGGCCTTTTCCAGTGATGATGGCTGAATCGCACGGCATTCTCGCCAAGTACGGCATCGAAGTGGAATATCTGGTGCGCCCGAGCTCGGAATCCTTGCGCAACGACCTGGCTGCGGGAAAAGGAGATGTCGCTTTCCTGGCGGTGGATAACGACGTCGCCATGGTGGATTCCGCCGGAGTCGATGTGGTCATCGTGATGGGCGCGGAAAGTTCCGAAAACGAGATCATCGCGCAGCCGGGAACCAAGTCCATCGCGGATTTGCGCGGGCACACGCTTCTGGTTGATGCGACCAACACGGCGTACGCGCTGGAACTCAAGAAAGTCCTCCTCAATAATGGAATGCACCCGGGAAAGGAATATGAGTTGAAGCCTGTCGGCTCAACGCCGTTCCGGTTGCAAGCGATGCGCGAACATCCGGAGTACACCGCCGCGGTCATGAATCCACCGTTCTCGATTCTTGCCAAGCAGGGCGGGATGGTCAGCCTCGGCTCAATGCGCGCGCTGCTGGGCGCTGACCTGGATCGGGGCACGTTTGCGCTGCGCACCTGGGCGCGCAGCAATTCCGACCTGCTCGTGCGATATCTTGCGGCATACATCGAGGGACAGCGCTTACTTATGGCTCCATCCAATCGTCAGCAGGTGGTCGATCTGGTGATGAAGGAGTCGAGCTTGACGGAGGCCACGGCCGGCGATTGGTACACGGCAATGGTACAGAACGGCGGGTACGCGAAGGACGCGGCGTTTGACGTGGAGGGTTTCAAGAAGACCTTGCAACTGCGCGCGGAGGTCGAAGCTGGAGGAAACGGCACGCCGCCCAGCGCGGAAAAATACTACGATCTTTCTTATTACCGCATGGCGCTTGCGAAAATAAAGTAGTTCCCTTATGGCGCCCGCGACTTTACTTCACCCATTCTCAGCGGACAAATCGCCGGCGAGACGCCGGCGCCACGAAAAGCAGTCCTCAGGCCAGATTTTTCTGCAACGTTACCTTGTCCAGTTCATGTTCCCACCGTGCTACGACAACCGTCGCAACGCCGTTTCCGATCATGTTCACCACCGCGCGGGCCATGCTCATGAAGCGGTCGATGCCGAGAAGCAGCGCCATGCCAGCCACAGGAATTGTGGGGATGACCATCAGCGTAGCGACAAGGGCGATGAACGCTGCTCCGGTCACGCCGCTCGCTCCCTTGGATGTGAGCACGGCCACGGCGAAAATGGTCAGTTGTTGGCCGAACGTTAAGTGGATGTTCGTCGCCTGGGCGACGAACAGCGCTGCCATGGTCATGTACAAGCTGCTGCCGTCGGTATTGAATGTGTAACCCGTGGGCACGACCAGGCCGACCAGCGATCTCGAGCAGCCCAGCTTTTCCATTTTGGCCATGAGCGTGGGCAGAGCCGGGTCCGACGAACTGGTGGCCAACACCAGGATGATCTCATCCAGGATGTAATATAGAAATTTGATGATGTTGAATCCTGCAAGCCAACCAACCAGGCCGAAAATAACCAGCACGAATAATAAACTCGTGACCCAAAACACAAAGATTAGATATCCCAGATTGGCAAGAGAGGCGATCCCGTACTGGCCCACGGTATATGCCATCGCGCCAAATGCGCCTATGGGGGCAAGCTTCATCAAAATGTTGATGACGCCGAATACCGCGTGGGTCAACGCGTCGAACAACTCTACAACCGGCTTGCACTTCGGGCCGACCAGCGACAGGGCAAAGCCGAACAGGATCGCAACCAACAGCACCTGCAGGATGTTGCCCTTGGCGAAGGCGTCTACCATGGTTGTCGGAATGATGTTCATCAGGAAGTCAGTCACAGTTACCTGGTGCGCGGCCCCTGCATAATCCGCCACGGCTTTTGCGTTCAGCGTCGCGGGATTCACGTTGAAGCCGGAACCGGGATGCAGCAAGTTGCCGACTAACATCCCAATGAAGAGGGCCAGTGTGGAGACGATCTCGAAGTACAGCAGCGCCTTTCCGCCGATCCTGCCCACTTTTTTCAAATTCTCCATGCCGGCAATGCCTGTGACGACGGTGCAAAAAATGATCACCGTGATCACCATGGTGATCAGGCGGATGAAACCATCGCCGAGCGGCTTCATCTTGATCGCGGACGCCGGTTTGAAGTAGCCGTAAATAATCGCGAGGGCGACCCCAATCAGCACCTGTCCCCAGAGCGTCATATAGATCGGAGTTTTCTTGCGGGCCGGGGAGGGTTCCGGAAGGGCTTGGGTCGGGTTAGGTGCGAGCGTATCGCTCATCTTAGATTCTCCTTGAGTCGAGCGCCTACCAGAGGCCGCGTTGCGCCTCAAACCAATCTGCTTCAGGTATTAGGTCTGCCCGGGTTCTGGGAGTCTATCACTAGAGGAGCTTTTCCGGTTCAACAATGGCAGCGGCGAGGTCGTTCAGGAACAAAGCTGCGCGGGCGCCATCGAAAACGCGGTGGTCGCAGGAGAGCGAGAGCGTCATCATGGGGCGAATTCCCGGTTTTCCATCTACTGGCACCACGCGATCTGCAATACGCCCCACGGCAAGGATCGCGGCTTGCGGCGCGACGATAATCGCAGTAAACGCATCCACCTGGTACATGCCAAGATTGCTGATCGTAAAGGTCGCGCCGGCGATGTCCGCGGGCCGCAATTTGCCGGCGCGGGCCCGCTCGGTCAGTTCGCGTCGCATCTCGGCGATTTCGCCAAGCTTTTTCGTGTTTGTGCCGGGGATTGCCGCCACCACCACGCCGCCCTCGACCGCCATGGCGACGCCGACGTTGACTTCCCGATGCAGGCGGATTCCATCGCCAGTCCAGCTGGCATTCACAAGAGGATGTTTTTCCAGCGCGCGCGCTACTGCCGCGACGAGCAAGTCGGTGTGGCTGAGCCGTACCCCACGTTCTTTCTCGATGGCCGGCCCGAATTTTTCGCGCGCAGAAAGCAACGCCCCCGCGTCAATTTCCCGGCTCACAAAAAAATGCGGCGCAGTGGTCCAGCTCTGCGTAGTCCGCTCAGCCATCAACCGGGCAACTTGAGTGAGGGTCTGAGTGGCGCGGGCTTCAGCCTGCGGGTTTTCGGCCCGAGCCGGCGCCGCAGCGCCACTCGTCAAGCCACCCGACGCCACAAACGCCAAAATGTCTTCAGCCAGAATTTCCCCTTCGCTCCCTGTTCCGCGCACGCGAGAAATCTCCACCCCATGCTCACGCGCCAGCCGCCTAGCCTTGGGAGAAATCCGAGCGTTCGCCGCAGGCGCGGCTGCAGCCGCCGCAGGGGCATTTGCAACAGCCGGAGCGGCAGGAGCAGCTTTGGTGTCCATCCGCCGCCCCGACGCAGCAGCGGCCTCCTCGACCGGCGGCTTCTCCCCCGGCTTCACGATCCAGGCAATCGTCTGGCCTACGGGAATGACGTCCCCCGCTTGCGCCTTGATTCCCGCGAGGATCCCATCCGCCGGGGCTTCAATTTCCACGACAGCTTTATCGGTCTCGACGTCCAAGAGCGGCTCGCCTTTAGCGATGGCCTCGCCTTCTTTTTTCCGCCAGGACAATAGCTTGCCGGTTTCCTGGGCCATCTCGAGCGCGGGCATAACGATGCTATGTGCCATGATGTTTTTTGGGGCGGCGCGGGCAGCGCTACTTGGAAACTTTCATTCCTTCTGTTCTGGCGCTGGCTTCCACCATTTCCACCACCTGCCGACTGGGCGGAGCGTCGTGCTCGCGCATGGTTTCGAGCGGTCCGTCGACGGTCACGTAAGACGCGCCGGCAACAAGAAGTTTTTCCGCAGGGAAACGCGTGATCACTTCGTGTCCGGTTTCAGTGACGACGATTTCTTCCTCGATGCGCGCCGCGCTCCAGCCGTCGCTTGCAGGCCAGAATGTCTCGAGCGCGAAGACCATTCCCGGCTTGATCTCATGCGAATGCTCGAGCGACACGAGCCGGCTGATAACGGGCTTTTCCCAGATCGCCAGGCCAATGCCGTGGCCGAATTGGAGCGCAAACGCCGCTTCTTCGTCCGGGAAGCCAAACTCCGTCGCCTTGGGCCACACGGCCGCGATTTCCCCCGTCGTGCGTCCGGGTCGGATCAGCGAAATCGCCGCATCAAGATAATCGCGGCAACGCTTGTAGGCGTCCACCATAACGCGCGAGGCGTAGCCGATCGAGAAGCAGCGGTAATAGCAAGTGCGATAGCCCATGTAGGAATGCAGAATGTCGTAGTACACCGGGTCGCCGGGTCGCAGCACGCGATCCGAGAACACGTGCGGGTGCGGATTACAGCGTTCGCCCGAAATCGCGTTCACCGCCTCAACATATTCAGAGCCGAGATCGTAGAGAACTTTGCTGACTAACCCGACCGCTTCATTTTCGCGCAGGCCGGGCTTCATCGCGCAATACAGGTCGTGGTACGCCGCGTCTACCATCATCGCCGACATGTTCAGAAGGGTGATTTCATCCTGCGTCTTGATCACACGCGCGTCGGACATGATTTGCTGGCCGTCGACCACCGTGATTCCTTCGCGCTGCAGCGCGAAGAGAATCGGCGGTTCGATGATGTCCACTCCCAACGGTTCCTTGTGCAGGCCGCGCATTTCCAGCTCGATACGGATTTTTTTCGCAACGTCTTCCGCGCGCCCCATTTCCGGCGACATCGCCCCGCGCAATAGCGGAATCCCCGCACGCGAACGCTCTCCGAGCCACGAACAATGCAGCCGGTGATGTTTCGCCGCCGAACCGAAATCCCACATGAGCGGTTCGTCGTTTTGCGGCAGCAGCGTGAAGCGGCTGTTCTTGTCCTGCGCCCACGTGCCGATGTGCGTCGCGGTAATGTAGCGCAAGTTGTTCATGTCAAAGCACAGCAGCGCGCCCATCGAGGATTTCGCGAGGAGCGCTTTTGCCCGCGCCAGCCGCTCGCGCCGCAAGCGGTCAAAATCTACGCGCTCTTCCCAATCCACCGCCATCGTTCCATAGGTCGGTAACGCCATGGTGCACCCCCAAGTAGCACAGGCACTCTTGCCTGTGCGCTTTTGTAAGCCGCCCCGCCTCCGAAGCGTGTACGTCTTGCGCTATACAGCGATTGCAAAAACCGCACAGGCAGGAGTGCCTGTGCTACAAAAACCGACTACGACCGCTTGCAGATTGCACGCGCCGCTTCGAACACGGATTTCTCCGTCGGAATCGTAGCATCTTCAAGCGGCGGAGAAAACGGAATGGGCACATGCATCGCGCCGATGCGCTTCACCGGGGCGTCCAGATCGTAGAACGCGCCCGTCGCAATTACAGAAGCGATCTCCGCCGTTACACCGTATCTCTCGTAGCCTTCGTCCACCACAATCGCCCGCGAAGTCTTCTTCGCCGATTCGATCAAAGTTTTTTCATCCAGCGGCCACGTCGTCCGCGGATCGACGACCTCCGCGCTGATCCCGATTTCCTCGAGCAGCTTCGCGGCGCCCAGCGCCACTTGCACCATGCTACTGGTCGCCACGATCGTGATGTCTTCTCCCTCGCGCTTGATGTCGGCCAGGCCGAAGGGAATCGTGTAATCTTCGACCGGCACGGGGCCCTTCAGACGAAACATCATTTTGTCTTCAAAAAAGATAACAGGATTATCGTCGCGAATGGCCGTCTTCAGCAATCCCTTGGCATCGTAAGGCGTCGACGGTAAAACCACTTTCAATCCGGGAACGTGGCTGAGCCACGCTTGCAGCGATTGCGAGTGTTGTGCGGCCGAGCGGCGCGACGCTCCCAGCGTCGTCCGCAACACCATCGGCACTTTCCACGCGCCTCCCGACATATAGTGTACTTTCGCGGCCTGGTTCACCAGTTGGTCCATCACCAGCGTCAGGAAATCTCCGAACATGATGTCGACAACCGGACGCAGCCCCGTCATCGCCGCACCCACACCGATGCCAGTGAACCCAGGCTCCGAAATCGGTGTGTCGATCACACGCGATTTTCCGAACTCTTCCACCATGCCGGACAGAACCTTGAACGGAGTGCCCGCTTCGGCAACGTCTTCCCCCATAATAAACACGCTTGGGTCGCGGCGCATTTCTTCGGAAAGCGCCTCGCGCACCGCTTCCGCCATCGTCAATTCGCGCACGGCAACTTCAGGCATACACATCCTCCCCCACCTTGTCCGTACTCGGATACGGGGCCTGCAATGCGAATGCAACCGCTGCGTCGATTTCTGATTTTGACTGCGCTTCAATCTCGCCGAGCTGCGCCTGCGTCGCGAGCTTTTCGCTCAGGAGCCACTTGGTCAGTACGCCGATCGGATCGCGCTCGGCCCTCCATTGCTGCTCTTCCTGCTTGGCGCGGTAGTATTCGCGGCTCACGTCGCCGACGTGGTGGCCGTGATAACGGTAGGTATTGCACAAAAGAAACGACGGGCCGTTTCCCGCGCGCGCTTGCTCGATCATCCGGCTCGCTACCGCGTGCACCGCGCGAATATCCTGCCCGTCCACGCTTTCCGCCGGAATCCCAAACGCCGCCGGCCGCGCCAGAATCTCACCCGCCGTTGTTTCGGAAAAATGCGTATATTCGTTGTACATATTATTTTCGCAGACGTAAATCACCGGCAAATTCCAAAGGCGCGCGAGGTTCATCACTTCATAGAGCAGCCCCTGGCCAAGCGCTCCTTCCCCAAAGAAACACACGGCCACTTGCTTAGTGCCGCGATGCTTGGCCGAAAACGCCGCGCCCGTCGCAATTCCCGCGCTCCCGCCGACGATTGCGTTCGCGCCCAAATTTCCGCTGGCCGGATCGGCGATGTGCATCGATCCGCCTTTGCCCTTGCAGTATCCCGCTTCTTTCCCCAGGAGTTCGGCGAACATCCGGTCCGGCGACGCGCCCTTGGCCAGACAGTGGCCGTGCCCGCGATGCGTGCTGGTGATGTAATCATCGCGATGCAGCGCGTCGCAAATTCCCACCGCGACCGCTTCCTCGCCGATGTACAGATGCGCGAGGCCGGGCATCACCGCGCGCGTATACAATTGGTTCACCTGCTCTTCGAATAGGCGGATCATTTGCATGCTGCGATACATCCGCAGCCACTTTTCGCTGCCGGTTCCAGCGCTCGCAACCGCTTGCTTGCTTTCCGTTTTCATTTGCCTACCCCTGACATTCGGGCCAGCACCTCGAAGATCACCGCGAAATCCTGTTTTACCAGGCCCATGCCTCGCGCCGCCGTCAGAAATTCATTTGTCACGGCCGTCGTGGGAAGGGGAACATCGAGATGTCGCCCCATCTCCAGCGCCAGCAGCATGTCTTTCTGCATCATGTTTACGTCGAACCACGCTTCGTCCGGCATTTTTAGCACAAATGGGCCGCGATATTGAACCATGGGCGATGCGATCGCGCTGTGCGTCAGCACGTCCACCGCGGTCTCTCGAGAAATGCCGCTTTTCTCGGCAAGTAAAACGCCTTCGCTGAATGCAAGCATCTGCACGGCAAGGCTCAAGTTCACCGCGATTTTCAGCACCAGGGCTTGGCCGTTGTCACCAACATAGGTAACTTTGGGACCGACGTCCTGGAGCACTGGCTTGGCATGGTCAAACGTTTCGCGCCGTCCGCCGACCATAACCGATAATCTACCTTCTTGTAAAGTAATCACGCTGCCGGAAACGGGCGAGTCGATCATGTCGGCGCCCTTTTCTCGAACTTTGGCCGCAAGCGCGCGGCTGACCGCAGGGCTCACTGTGCTCATATCGATCAGAATTTTCCCCGGGCCGAGTCCCGCCAGAATTCCGTCCGGTCCCTCCGTGATCGAATGAATCGCGGAGGCATTCGTGACCATCGCGAACGTAAAATCCGACGCGGCGCTGACCGCGCGCGGAGAATCGCCCCACTTCATCCCGCGATCGATCAGCCACTGCGCCTTGGAGCGCGTGCGGTTGTAACCGGTAACCTTGTGCCCCTTATCGAGCAGCCGGGCGACCATGTTACCGCCCATGACTCCGAGTCCTACAAAACCAAGATTCGCCATTCGCTGAAGTCTCCTGACCTAAAATCGCCCTTAGGCGTCCGCCGTTTGATCATCCGGATTTTTGCTTGAATGTTCGCGCACTTGAGAGAGATGAGCCTGCATTGCGGCACGAGCTTCTTGAGGATCGTGCCGTTGGATTGCTTCGAGAATGTGTTTGTGGTGATACTGTCCGCACTCCGGGCCGCCTCCGATGCGGAATATCCGCAAGCGTTGTTCGCGGAGCAGTCCAACAATGGAATCGATCAACGACAGAACAATCGGGTTCGCCGCCGCCTCGGCGAGCGCCAGGTGAAAATCAAGATCCGCTTCGATAAACGCATCCGAATCCCGTCCCGCACTGTCCATGACATCAAGAGCCTCTCGCATTGCCGCGAGATCTTGATCGTCGGCGCGGATCGCTGCCAAAGCCGCGATCTCCGGCTCCAGAATTTCCCGAACTTCTACCAAATAGGCCCAGCCATCCGGATCGCCGCTCTTGATAATTCGGTCCAGAGAACGGCGCATCGAGTTGGACGTTCCATTCGTGACGAAAGTTCCACGCCCCGGAAACGCGTCGACCAGCCCCTTTTCTTGAAGCGCTTTGATGGCTTCGCGCACGGCAGTCCTGCTGACGCCAAATTGCTTGGCAAGGTCTCGTTCAGGGGGAAGCTGGCTGCCTTCGCTCAATTCGCCCTTGAGGATCGATTCCTCGATTTGCTGAACAATCTGCTCGTAAAGACGCGACGATTGAATGACTTTGTACAAGAAATGCGCCTCTTTTACCTGGCCGCCGAAATCCTGTTTGCGGCCTCCCGAGCTAAATACAGTAATTAGAGCAAGGTCATATGGTCAGACCACCATACCATTGGCCGAGGTCTACTGCAAGGGCGATTTTCTTCTCTGCCCGATCTGCTCTTTGCTTACTTCACCCAGACTGTCTTTACATTCGTGAACTCGCGAATTCCGTATGTGCTCAGTTCGCGGCCCACCCCTGAACGCTTGACTCCGCCGAATGGGACCCTGGGGTCGGAAAACACCATTTGATTGATGAAGACCATACCGGCTTCGAGCTCGCTGATGAAGCGTTCCTCTTCGCCCTTGTCGTTCGTCCAAGCGCTTGCTCCGAGGCCAAACCGGCTGTCATTCGCGACGCGGATCGCTTCGTCTAAATTCTTCACCCGGAAAATGGAGGCCACTGGACCAAACAGCTCTTCCCTGTAAGCGGGAGAATTTTTCGGAATGTCCGTCAAGACTGTGGGGAGATAGAAACATCCAGGGCGG
>Ga0206968_10272_pt1:7500-11885 | contig 11885 bp, 6 predicted proteins | sample Alteio_BWOrgHeat_22_FD_153254 | JGI IMG/M metagenome (GOLD analysis project Ga0206968, IMG submission 153254) | Enriched cells from forest soil in Barre Woods Harvard Forest LTER site, Petersham, Massachusetts, United States -... | ecosystem: Environmental > Terrestrial > Soil >... | reverse complement strand
GGTGAACCCAATGAAAGGAAATTTTTTGAGGCGCGGATTCGAATGTGATTATTTTTTCTTTAACTAGGGCTGCACCCAAGGCTTTGTTCGTAGCGTGATCAAATGATGATTCAATGTAATCAGGCAGGAACATATATTCGAAAGGCAGCGCTTTTTTGTCCATGGGCAAACCCAAACAAATGTCAATACCCAAATCGCCCCACGGCTGCTGTGGAAGATAAAGATCAGTAAGATTACGAATCGTATAATCGGTTTTGATAAAACTGGAATCAAAAACAACATCGTCTTTTAATACAGCTTTGAATGCATCACGCACTTTGGTAGCGCAATTATTATAGAAATAATCATAACGATAGGTTTGATTTTGAGGCAGCACATTTACCCAAAGAAAGTCAAAGATCGCCTGTGTTTGCTGTAGGTTTAGATTTATTACCTGTTCATGTACAAACCGGTTGTGTGCAATATAGTATTCACGAAAATCAGCGTAAGGGTAGGCTTCCACCATATAATACAAGTAACCTCTGGCGAAATTGAGATAGAAGTGTGGTTGGTTGAAATTGAAAACACCATAATTAAAAAATGCATCGAATTGAAGAAGCGAATCACGAACGCGAATTCCACTGTGACCAAACGCAGAATAAAGCTCCTCCTGACCCGGCCCAAACGTGATGACAGAGATTGTGGCCTTATTTGTAAGTTTAATCGGCTGTGCAAATCCAGTTACCGTAAGGACAACACCAAGAATCAATAGAAACTTTTTCATTTGGATAAAATAATGCCCAAGATAAAACAAATCGTTTTCGAAAAAGTAATTTTGATGCAATGAACCGTAAAATCACCGATGGCCTGAATTTTTTAAGTAAGCAAACGCTACAGCGGATGTCTACTATGGCCAGTTCGTTGTCAAGTTTTCAAATCTCGAAAACCACAAGTCGTGTGAAACATACCGGAATGCCCATAAGTATTTCTATTGAACCTACAACATCATGCAATTTGCGCTGCCCCGAATGTCCAAGCGGACTGCGTTCGTTCACCCGACCAACGGGAATGTTGAAAAAGGAATTGTTTAAATCGGTAATCGATCAACTAGCGCCAACACTTTCGTATTTGATTTTTTATTTTCAAGGTGAACCTTTTTTGAATCCGGCTTTGCTTGACATGGTTCATTACGCATCGAACAAAAAGATTTATACGGCAACTTCCACTAATGCCCATTATCTAAATGAAGAAGCCGCCAGAAAAACAGTGGAATCGGGACTTGATCGGTTGATAATTTCAATTGATGGCACAACCCAAGACACATATCAATCTTATCGTGTCGGCGGAAGAATTGACAAAGTAATTGAAGGGACACAGAATATTCTGAAATGGAAGAAGGAACTGAAATCGAAAACGCCGCACGTTATCTTCCAATTTCTGGTTGTGCGGCCAAACGAACATCAGATAGACGAAGTTAAGACCTTGGCGCAAACCCTTGGCGTTGACGAAGTGAAATTGAAAACCGCTCAGATTTATGATTACAAAAATGGGTCGGATTTAATTCCACTCAACGAAAAATATTCCCGCTATAAAAAGAATAGCAATGGAACCTATGCTATTCGCAATGGATTGCTCGACCATTGCTGGAAGATGTGGCACAGCTGCGTAATAACTTGGGATGGGAAAGTGGTGCCTTGTTGCTTTGACAAAGACGCTCATTTTGTGCTCGGCGACTTAAATAAGAATTCTTTCAGGGAAATTTGGCAGGGAGAAAAGTATAATCAGTTTCGTAATTCACTCTTTACCTCACGTTCCGAAATAGAAATGTGCCGCAACTGCACTGAGGGGGCCAAAGTTTTTGCCTGATTTTGACGTTTGCCAAGCCCTATGGCAACGAGAGCACCAACGTGGAAAGAGAATCGGGTGAACGAATACCTTACATTTTCAAACGTGCATGCAACCTCATCACAATTGAAAAGAAGACCGTGTAAAAAAGCACAACAGACAAACAGCACAAATGGAACATAGCCCGCGAATTTAATTGTTGATACAAAGGACGTCTGATTTGAGAAAGACGTACCGGCAGAGAAGCCCAAATTAATGCTGATGTAAGATTTTATGGCGCTTATTCCGATTTCACCCAACTGGGGCCAAAATTATACCCCCATTTGTATAACCCCTTGCAAAAATCGCCACTGTTAAACTTATATTGCGCGCTCATTAACATTAGATTATGATGAATTTGCGCGTGTGCCTTTTGGTTGTCCTGTTTACTCAGGGAGTAACTTTTGCCCAATCTAAAAATGAATCGGTGCCTCTGGATTGGTTCCTCAAAGATCCGCTTCTAGACTCTGTTCAGGGGTTGAGCGTAGAAAAAACCTATACTACTATTTTGAAAGACCAGCCTTCGCGTGAAGTAATCGTAGCGGTTGTCGACTCCGGAATTGATATTGATCACGAAGATTTGAAAGATGTAATCTGGACTAATGCGCACGAAATTCCCGGTAACGGTATTGATGACGACAAGAACGGGTATATCGATGACGTACATGGGTGGAATTTTATCGGTGGGAAAAATGGCAATGTAGATGCTGATACTTATGAATTGACCAGAGAATTTATCCGGCTCGGCAAGAAATTTGAAAACGTAAAGGATGGTAAAGTAGCCAAGAAACAAAGAACAGAATACGAACAATACTTAAAGATAAAGGAGAAATATGAGCGCCTGAAATCTACTAATGAAGTGCAATACCAGAAGTATTCGGGTTATTATAACAACATGAAACAAAGCATCGACACATTGAAGGCGTTGATGAAAACTGATAAACTTTCGGCAGAAGACGTAAAAAAATTTGAAACGAATGACCCTAATCTCCTTTTTGCGAAAGGATTTTTATTGCAACTCTATCGCAATGCAGGCGAAGACGCCGACCTTAATGAATATTTGAAAGAACTGAAAGAGGGAATGGATTACTTTGGCGTGATTGTTAAGTTTGGTTATAACGTAGATTTTGATTCACGCCAGATTGTCGGTGATCACTACGAGGACACACACGAAAAAAATTATGGCAACAATGACGTGAAAGGCCCAGACGCAACGCACGGCACCCATGTAGCCGGTATTATCGCTGCCAACCGAGCCAACAACATTGGTATTAAAGGAATTGCCGATCACGTAAAGATTATGGTAGTGCGTGCAGTGCCTAACGGTGATGAGCGCGACAAAGACATTGCCAACGCTATTATTTATGCTGTAGACAATGGGGCTCAGATTATCAATATGAGTTTTGGTAAAAAATTCTCACCCGAGAAAGAGGCTGTGGATCGTGCTGTAAAGTATGCCGAGCAAAAAGGCGTTTTGATGGTGCATGCAGCCGGCAATGAAGGCGATAACCTTGATGTAGAAAAAAACTTCCCGACTCGCTTTTACCTTAATAATAAGGAAGCCAGAAACTGGGTGGAAGTCGGTGCATCCTCGTGGGGTACAGGTCAGGATTTTGTGGCCGATTTTTCCAATTATGGAAAGAAATCGGTTTCTTTTTTCTCGCCCGGGGTTCAGATATATTCTACTACACCCGGCAATACATACAAAAATGAAAGCGGCACCAGTATGGCCAGCCCCGCTGCTGCAGGTGTAGCTGCGTTGCTTATGTCTTATTTTCCCGAACTTACCGCCACGCAGGTCAAGGATATAATGATCAGGTCTACACGCAAATTTGACCAGTTGAAAGTGCAGGAGCCTGGCGACAAAAAGGAAGTAGAATTTAGCCAGCTAAGCCTTTCCGGTGGATTGATCAATGCCTACGAGGCCGTAAAGATGGCTCAGGATATGAGAAACCAGAAGGCAGTAAAATGAGGTACAAACCAGCATTTACATTATGATTATATTTGCAGCCTGCTTATGGCTCTCAACCCTAAATTATACGATGAAGTAACCCGGATTTTCACGGCCTACCTCGAAAAAAAAGAACTCAGAAGAACATCAGAACGCTACGCTATTCTCGAAGAGATATATTCGCTCACCGGGCACTTTGATGTAGAATCCCTCTATATCAGAATGAAAAATAAGAGTTATCGGGTAAGCCGTGCTACAGTTTATAATACGCTCGATTTATTGCTGGAATGTGATTTGGTGAGTAAGCATCAGTTTGGCCAGAATCTCGCTCAGTATGAAAAATCATACGGCTATAAACAGCACGATCATCTTATTTGCACCGACTGTAACAAAGTGATGGAGTTTTGCGATCCGCGAATTCAAAATATTCAAAACACAGTCGAAGAATTGCTGCATTTTAATGTGATGCACCATTCGTTAATTTTGTATGCTACCTGTAAAAAAGAAAATTGCGAAAACAAATTGTCATGAACTTTGCTCAAGAAATAAAAAACAAAACCCTCATCCTGCG
>Ga0206968_10272_pt1:0-2500 | contig 11885 bp, 6 predicted proteins | sample Alteio_BWOrgHeat_22_FD_153254 | JGI IMG/M metagenome (GOLD analysis project Ga0206968, IMG submission 153254) | Enriched cells from forest soil in Barre Woods Harvard Forest LTER site, Petersham, Massachusetts, United States -... | ecosystem: Environmental > Terrestrial > Soil > Temperate... | reverse complement strand
AACATGCAGCCGGAGCGAAAGCGAGTCTGAATAGGGCGCGTAGTCAGTGGTAGTAGACGCGAAACTTTGTGATCTACCCTTGGCCAGGATGAAGCCCCGTTAACCCGGGGTGGAGGTCCGAACTAGTAAACGTTGAAAAGTTTTTGGATGAGCTGAGGGTAGGGGTGAAAGGCTAATCAAACTGAGAAATAGCTCGTACTCCCCGAAATGCTTTTAGGAGCAGTGTGAGGGTCAGAGTTTAACAGAGGTAGAGCTACCAATAGGACTAGGGGGAGTCACATCCTACCAAATCCTGATGAACTCCGAATGCTGTTAAATATACCTTGCAATGAGGGCGCGGGTGCTAAGGTCCGTGTCCGAGAGGGAAAGAACCCAGACCTGCAGCTAAGGTCCCTAAATCTATACTAAGTTGAACTAAGGCGGTCCAGTTGCCGAGACAGCCAGGAGGTTAGCTTGGAAGCAGCTATTCCTTTAAAGAGTGCGTAACAGCTCACTGGTCGAGCGACAGGGCATCGATAATAATCGGGCATCAAGTATAGTACCGAAGCTCAGGATTTTAGTAGCAATACTAGAGTGGTAGGGGAGCATTCCAACTGCGGAGAAGCCCAGGGGTCACCCGAGGTGGAGCGATTGGAAAAGCAAATGTAGGCATAAGTAACGATAAGGCAGGTGAGAACCCTGCCCACCGATAGACTAAGGTTTCCGCGGCAATGTCAATCAGCCGCGGGTAAGTCAGGGCCTAAGGCGCATCCGAAAGGAGAAGCTGATGGACAACGGGTTAATATTCCCGTACTACCGTAATGAGCGAAGGAGAGAAGGAGGAGTGATAGCTCCGCGCCCTGACGGAATAGGGCGTTGAAAGGCGTAGGTATATCTTTGGTAGGCAAATCCGCCAATGATGCTGAAACCCAACAGTACACAGAGGCCTCGGCCGAAGTGATAGAGAGCGTAAGCAGACTTCCAAGAAAACCTTCTAAGCATATGATTATGGTACCTGTACCGCAAACCGACACAGGTAGTCAAGAAGAATATTCTAAGGTGCTCGAGTGAACCATGGCTAAGGAACTCGGCAAAATAACCCTGTAACTTCGGGAGAAGGGGTGCCCTCGAGCAATCGAGGGCCGCAGAGAAATGGCCCAGGCGACTGTTTAACAAAAACACATGGCTTTGCGAAATCGAAAGATGAAGTATAAGGCCTGACACCTGCCCGGTGCTGGAAGGTTAAGGGGGGACGTTAGCGCGCAAGTGCGAAGCGTTGAACTGAAGCCCCAGTAAACGGCGGCCGTAACTATAACGGTCCTAAGGTAGCGAAATTCCTTGTCGGGTAAGTTCCGACCTGCACGAATGGTGTAACGATCTGGGCGCTGTCTCAGCCATGAGCTCGGTGAAATTGTAGTCACGGTGAAGATGCCGTGTACCCGTCACGGGACGGAAAGACCCCATGAACCTTTACTATAGCTTCACATTGGCATTGGGAGGATGATGTGTAGGATAGGCGGGAGGCACTGATCCGCGGCCGCTAGGTTGCGGGGAGCCAACGGTGAAATACCGCCCTTTATTTTCTTGATGCCTAACCACGCGACAAGCGTGGGACATTGTGTGGTGGGTAGTTTGACTGGGGTGGTCGCCTCCGAAAGTGTATCGGAGGCTTTCAAAGGTATGCTCAGTACGCTTGGTAACCGTACGTGGAGTGCAATAGCACAAGCATGCTTGACAGTGAGACCGACGGGTCGAGCTGGTGCGAAAGCAGGATATAGTGATCCGGTGGTTCTGCATGGAAGGGCCATCGCTCAAAGGATAAAAGGTACTCTGGGGATAACAGGCTGATCTCCCCCAAGAGCTCATATCGACGGGGAGGTTTGGCACCTCGATGTCGGCTCGTCACATCCTGGGGCTGGAGAAGGTCCCAAGGGTTAGGCTGTTCGCCTATTAAAGTGGCACGCGAGCTGGGTTCAGAACGTCGTGAGACAGTTCGGTCCCTATCTGTGATGGGCGTAGGAAGTTTGAGGGGTCCTGATCTTAGTACGAGAGGACCGGATTGGACCAACCGCTGGTGTACCGGTTGTAGCGCCAGCTGCACAGCCGGGTAGCTACGTTGGGAGCGGATAAGCGCTGAAAGCATCTAAGCGCGAACCCCGCCCCGAGATGAGACTTCCATAGAGGGCCGTCAGAGACGATGACGTTGATAGGCCGCAGGTGTAAAGTCAGTAATGACAAAGCCGAGCGGTACTAATGGCCCGAACGCTTCGAATAACAAATTTTTCACCTCACGTGCTCGTTTGCATGTACTACAGACTCTAAGTATTCTTTTCTCCGGTGTGTTAACGATTATTGAAATAGTCCAAAGTAGTTAGTCGATAGTCTTTAGTAGTATTCGTTACTACAGACTCAGACTACCAGCTCAGGACTCAGGAACTTAAGGCGATCCCGATAACGATCGGGACGGTGGGGGATAAACCCACTGGAGCGCCAAAGAACTTAAGGCGACTATGGCGGTGGG
>Ga0206968_10301_pt1 | contig 11896 bp, 11 predicted proteins | sample Alteio_BWOrgHeat_22_FD_153254 | JGI IMG/M metagenome (GOLD analysis project Ga0206968, IMG submission 153254) | Enriched cells from forest soil in Barre Woods Harvard Forest LTER site, Petersham, Massachusetts, United States -... | ecosystem: Environmental > Terrestrial > Soil > Temperate forest >... | reverse complement strand
GTCACCAACACCAACCGCGAGTCCGCGGCGCCCCTGATCGCCAAGCTGGCAAAGGAAGGCGTGAAGCTGAACGTCACGGCCATCCTGACCTTGGAACAGGTCAAGGAAGTGGTGAGTGCGCTGGATGCCGATGTGCCCGCGGTCGTATCGGTATTCGCCGGCCGCATCGCCGATACCGGCCGCGATCCGGTGCCGCTGATGAAGGAGGCGCTGAAGATGTGCGCCGCCAAGCCCAAGGTGGAGTTGCTGTGGGCGTCCCCGCGCGAAGTGCTCAACATCTACCAGGCCGATGAGATTGGCTGCCACATGATTTCATTCCCTTCCTGCGAAGCCTGGGTGTGACGGACGATAAACTGTCCGTGATAGAAAATTGGGGGTCGGTGAAGGAAATTGTTCCCCTGCCCCGGGAGAACGCATGGAAGAAAGAACAGGGTCTCGGCGGCAAACGCGTCATATTGTACTCCGGCACATTGGGCCTCAAGCACAATCCGGCGCTGCTTTCCAGGACCGCGGCGCATTACCAGGCGTTGAAACGGGACGACATCATGGTGGTGGTCGCCACCCAGGGGCTTGGCGCGGAATTCCTCCAACGCGAGGCCATGCATCGCAGCATACGCAACCTCAAGATTCTTCCGTGGCAGCCCTATGACCGGCTCGCCGAAGTTCTGTCCTCAGCCGATATCCTGACCGCTATCATCGAACCAGATGCCGGACTGTTCTCTGTACCGTCGAAGATCCTGTCCTGTCTTTGCGCCGGACGTCCGATTGTCGCCTCCATTCCGTCGAACAATCTGGCCGCCCATACCATCCATCGAGCCAAGGCAGGCCTTGTGGTAGAGCCTAACGATGAAAGCGGTTTCATCGCACAGATTGACCACTTGTTTGCTGATCCGGCCAAGGCCGAAGAGATGGGCCGCAACGGCCGCACCTATGCGGAAGGTGCATTCGATATCGCAAAGATAGGCAGACGTTTTCTTGCATTAGCGCAAGGGACATGACATTCGTTTGAATATGGCGTTTGGCATAAACCTCATGCGGGAAATATACTGGCGCGTTCGCCGGCCGGTGTGGGAGGCCTTCGGTTCAGATCGCTACTCCCACTTGGCACTTAATGATCTGGACCGAAAGCTCGAGAAATATCTGGACTTTGATAATGGCTTCTTCGTTGAAGCTGGGGGAAATGACGGCCTGTCTCAAAGCAATACTTATTGGTTCGAACGTTTTCGGGGATGGCGCGGGATTCTCATTGAGGCGGTTCCTGATCAAGCAAAACTTTGCCGCCAGAATCGACCTCTTGCCAAGGTAATTAATGCTGCGCTAGTAGCAGACGACAGCACAAAGTCGGTCCGGATAAAGGCCGCGCGGCTTATGGCATTTATTCCCGGAACGCGTACCGCTGCCGAAGAGGAGGCACATCTCCAAGCCGCCATTCGCGCCCAGAAGCTAGCAAGCGTCCCCGAAATCGAAGTACCAGCTACTACACTCGCCGCCATATTAGACGAGCAGAGGGGTCGGCGAGTGGATTTATTTTCCTTGGATGTCGAGGGGTATGAGATCCCCGTTCTTAAGGGAATGGATTCGGATCGACACCGACCGCGGCTTATTCTTGTAGAAACTAAAGATTTAGAAGGGGTACTGAGGGCGCTCAACGGTCATTACCAACCGATCGAGCAGCTTAGCCATCATGACCACCTGTTGAAGGCAGTGGATTAGATCGGCAACTCTTAATTAAAGTTACAAATTCCCTCTAGATTGTAGCTGCTGAACAGTCGGGCGCTCCTGGGAGAAGTAGATCAATTTAGTTCATGGTAGTACTCTACCCTTCGGAAACGATATCCCAATACCCGCCCCTGGATACCAGTGATCCTTGGGCTGTTCTTTGAACATAAGAAATGAACGCCCAGTCTCGCGTGAAAAACCCGCTAACTTATCCGTCACATGTGCATTATCTCCTAGCACAATGGCGGTCGCCGATAGCTTGGATGCGATGACCTTGTATTCCTCGGCCTCATAATCTGCTGAATGATCACTATCGTTGATGAAAAGGTCTATTGGCTCCTTAATCTCTTTCAGGCTCGCAATTGAATCACCGTAAAGGACTTTTCCAACCGCCTCATATTTTCCTGAGAGCAGGTAACCGGCGTCCGGATTGATGTCCGTTCCCAAATAACGCCCTGGTGCGCCATCCTCGCCATTCCGAAGTAATGCGGCGCAAAGAAGCAGGGCGCCGTGACCACGCTCTACACCCGTCTCCACAATCAATCGAGGCTTTATCGCGCGCGCGACAGCATACCAGCCTAGCCGCCGCCCAAACGGGGATGTGACTTTCGGCGGAGACCTTTGCCCGCGATGTGAGGCCATCTTGTTATCGAAATAAACTCGCAATTGCTGATCGTTTATAGATTCCAGAATGAACCCCTCGATCTCAGGAGGCGCCTTGCCAGTTGCAACGGCTACCATTTCGGCCAAATAGCGAAGATTCGTATCTGTGAGATCATAGGTGAAATTGTGAGTTTCGCCACTCTGGAAGAGAATCGGTAACATTGTTCGCAGCTGTCTGCCAAAATAAAACTCCCTGAGCCGACTAGCCTCACGGGACATTTGGATTCGCTTCCAAATTGGTTTTGGCAAAGCAGTTTTAATAAATCGCTTAACAGCCCTTTTCATCCGTCTCCCCACTACTTATCAGTCTGACAATATCACCATGTCCCAGAAACCGATCAGTCAAGCGTGCGACCATTGCCACGAGCATGTGGACCATTTAATTGACCCGGGACGCAATTCTACAAAAGAATATAATAGGGCGACTATTTGAACATGGTTTTCGAGCTTCTTGCCGGGTGCCCACGATCAGACGCGTAATGGGCAACATGTGCTAGCAATTGTCAGGCCAGACCTGCCCAAAAAGGCTTCAATCCCGGCCCAGTATCAAGCTGTCGGGTTGGCGTTAATTTCCATTAAACGACTATAGAATAATGATTATTTGAATACCATGTTCATATTTCGAACATTGACGTTCATAATATGAACGCCTATTATGCGGTGCTAAAGGTAGCGACCCATGCAGCGTGAGACAGATCAGTCCCGCATCATTCTTGACATATTGGAGTCCGTCGATCGAGATGGTGGACGGTCGCAACGCAGCCGTGCCTCGGAAGTTGGCATCGCCTTGGGCCTGATTAACGCCTATTTGAAATTCTGCATCCGCAAGGGCTATCTCAAAGCCCGGAAAATCTCCGCTCGCAGCTATCAATATATGCTCACGCCCAGGGGCTTCACCGAAAAATCTCGCCTCGCCCTTTCTCGCCTTTCCGATTCGCTGGCTTTCGTGCGCGCCACGCGCGCCGAATACGCGGACCTGTTCGCTGACGCCAAAGCTCGGCAATGGCAAAGCGTGGTGATCGCGGGCGGTTCCTCGCTGGTGGAAATCTGCGCCATTTGCGCGATCGAGCGCGGCATTCGTATCGTCGCCATTGTCGATGCCGGAGCCCGTCCCGATCGGATGCTGGGCGTTCCCGTCTATGGCAATCTTGCCGCCGTCGCGCAGCCGTTTGATGGCGCGGTGATCGCCGACCTGCAGGATCCCAGAAGGGTGTTGGCAGAGACAGTGGCCGCGCTGGGCGCCGACCGGGTCATGATCCCGCTCTTCCTAAGCGCTGGTCTGCCCCGCCAGGAGGCCGCATGAGCGTCCACTGGTACGTCGTGCAGACCCAGCCCCATGCGGAAGGCCGCGCGGATGGGCATCTGCGCCGCCAAGGATTTACCACTTTCCTGCCAAAGCTGCTGAAGCGTCGGCGTCATGCCCGCAAGATCGAGACAGTGGGCCGCCCTCTGTTCCCCCGCTACATGTTCGTGCGGGTGGACACCGCCAGCCAGGGCTGGCGTGCCATCCGCTCGACGTTCGGCGTCACCGCGCTCGTGGGTGGGGAAAATGGTCCTGTGCCTGTGCGCGACGGCATCGTCGAATCGTTACGCGCGCAACACGGTGAAGACGGTTATTTGTGCATTCCAACCATTTGCAAGTTCACGCCGGGCGACGCGATCCGCGTGGTGGACGGTATTTTCAATTCCGCTATCGGCTTTTTTGAAAGCATGAACGACAACGAACGTGTTTCGGTGTTACTCGACCTGCTGGGCCGGCGCGTGCGCGTCGTGCTTGATTCGGAGTCCGTGGCCGCCATTTGACGGTAGTCCAGACTGCGGAAGACGTTTCGGGCGAAGCGATTCACCCGGACTGCGGTAGCGCGGGAAAAGCACCTTACGAGATAATACCCTGAATGAGACTTATAAAAGATTTCGCCATATTCCTCATCCGCACGTTTCTTCCTATCGGCGCGGTCAAGGCGATCAACAGGGGCTTGCGCAGGCTGACCGCTAAAGGTTCAAGGGCTGCAACATTATCTGCAATGGCGTTTCGCGAAGCATCCGCCGGAATGGTACGACCATTTCATAGATCTGAACGAGCATTTTACCGAAGATGAAATGGACAGCATCCTGACTGCGATCAGGGCGCGCCTGATTCCGGAAGGAATCTTGAGCGGCTACCCATTCTCGAACAACCTAGTGTCGTCAGCAACGAAGACCATGAACATGAATTTTCATCTGAGGAAGAACTCGCTAACCTGCTGAAATGCTATTTCCGCAATGTCCTGATTTTGTCCAACAGCTGCAAAGACATGTTCGAGAAACGTGATAATCTTTACTTCTTCGCCTCGGATGGACGCGTGCCCCTCGAAGGGGCCCGGCGTTTACCGGGCTTGATGCAAGCCGCATAAGCCGGCGCGAATTTCTCAACGCAACCAGACAGAAGGTCCATGACAAAAGATAATAATACAGGTCAACACGCCTTCTTTGCGCGCAACTTCGGCGACGCCTGTACCGCCGACATGTGCGATCTGAACGGCAAGGATATCATGGTGATCGGCGGCACTGGCTCCTTCGGCAAGGCGCTGACCTCGATCGTGCTGGATCGCTTCAAGCCCAAGCGCTTGATCATCTTCTCGCGCGACGAACTCAAGCAGTATGAGATGCAGCAGAAATGGAACGGCGCAGAAATGCGCTATTTCATTGGCGATGTGCGCGACGCCGACCGGGTCGAGATGGCCATGCGCGGGGTGGATTATGTTGTCCATGCCGCTGCGCTCAAGCAAGTGCCCGCAGCAGAGTATAATCCCTTTGAATGCATCAAGACTAACGTACATGGCGCGGAGAACGTTGTGCGCGCCGCGCTTCGCACCGGGGTCAAGCGCGTCGTGGCGCTGTCCACAGACAAGGCGGCCAATCCCATCAACCTTTACGGCGCCAGCAAGCTCGCCTCCGACAAGATTTTCGTCGCCGCCAACAACATATCCGGCAAGGGTGGTCCGCGCTTCGCGGTGGTTCGATACGGCAATGTGGTGGGTTCGCGCGGCAGCGTCATCCCCTTCTTCAGCAAGCTGATCGCGGAAGGCACCATGAGCCTTCCGATCACCGATGCACGCATGACACGCTTTGTCATCACTCTGACCCAAGGCGTCAATATGGTGCTAAGCTCTCTGGGCATGATGGAAGGTGGGGAACTGTTCGTGCCCAAGATTGCCAGCGTGCGCATGACTGATGTGGCAGAGGCGATGCTGCCAGGCTGTAAAACGCGGATCGTTGGCATCCGCCCAGGCGAGAAACTGCACGAGGTCATGATCACAGATGATGATTCCCGTGCCACCCTGGAATTGCCGGACCGTTTTGTGATCGAGCCGACCTTTGAATTTTGGGACCGGCGTTCCTATACGACGCGTGGCGCGGTTCCGGTCCAAGAAACCTTCCGCTATGCCAGCGACATCAACACCGAATGGCTGAGCGTAGAGCAAATCCGTATGTTGCTGAAACAGGAAAAGCTGCTCGACACATGACCGGTTTTCTTCCTTACGCCCGCCATGTCATCGATAATGATGACATCGCCGCGGTCGAAGCGGTGCTGCGCGGCGACTGGCTTACGACGGGGCCGAAGGTCGATGCTTTCGACTCCGCGCTGGCAAAGACGGTCGGCGCCAAGCACGCTATTGTCTGTAACAGCGGAACTGCGGCACTTTACATCGCTGCCCGTGCCGCCGGCCTAGAGCCGGGCGACAAAGTAATTGTGCCATCAGTCACATTTCTTGCGACGGCTAGCGCCAACGTCCTGGCTGGGATGGACGTGGTCTTCGCCGATGTTGACCCCGATACCGGCATGATGACAGCGGAGCATGCTGCTGAGGCATTCTGGCGAGGCGGAAAAGGGGTGAAGGCCGTGTTTCCCGTACATCTGGGGGGGGCGGGTTGCGAATCCGCCGGCGCTGAAGACATTCGCTGACTCCAGCGGCCTGATGATCATTGAAGATGCTTGTCATGCTCTCGGCACCCGCTACGGCAACGCTGTGCATCCTGTTGGTGGCTGCAGCCACAGCTTGGCGGCCTGCTTTTCCTTTCATCCCGCCAAGACTATCGCTATGGGCGAAGGCGGCGCAGTGACCACCAATTCCGACGACATTGCCCGCCGGGCCCGACTGATTCGTAATCATGGTATGACGCGCGATCCGAGCGAGTTTGTGAACCGGGATCTGGCTTTCTCCGCTCAGGGCGAGGCCAATCCTTGGTACTACGAAGCCAGCGAGATCAGCCACAACTTCCGTGCCAGCGACATCAATTGCGCGCTGGGAATAAGCCAACTTTCCAAGATGGAAAAATTCCTGTTAGAGCGGCGCAAACTTGCCGCCCACTATGAAGCGCGGCTGGCCGGACTTGCGTCGGTGGTACGGTATGTTGCGGGCACGCACGGCGACCACCATGGCTGGCATCTGTGCACTGTGCTGATCGATTTCAACAAGGTCGATCTAGATCGCCGCATGCTGATGGAAAAGCTCAATGCGCGCGGAGTGGGAAGCCAAGTACATTACATCCCAGTGCATCTGCAGCCTTTCTATCGCCAGCGCTACGGCGAACAGAGCCTGCCAGGAGCAATAGCCTATTATGAAAGCACCCTTAGCCTGCCGCTGTTTCCCTCCATGACGGAAAAGGATGTCGATCGGGTTGTGGATGCCCTGGCCGATCTTCTGAACCTGCGGAGCCAATGAGATGAATCAGTTTCCAGTCATTGAGTATGACTCACATCCCGGATTTTCCGGGTTGGTCGAGCGTACCAAAGACCAGGATGCCGATGACATGATTGGGGATATCGAATCTGTCTACACGCAAATCTGCGATCAGTCCGGCACGCCGGAGGCGCGCCTCGCAGCCTTTGACCGAGACATCACGCCGAGAATCGACAGACTGTTGCGACATATTATAGAGAAAGACATCGCCGGCCCGGACTTTGCGCGCTTTGTCTCAAACGCTTTCGCGAATGCGCGCCAGAGCCTGGCGGATTACCTGAAGGCGCGTACGCACGATTATCTGGCACATAACAGCAATGCCGCCGCGGTACCGTCTTCTCTGGTTCATCCGCTGGCTGATTTTCGGCGGGACGGATTTTACGTTACGCGTGACGCCGCCTTAGCCCGTGAAATCTGGTCCAAGACCTGGGTAGAGCGCGTCCTGTTAAGGGCGAAGAAGAAGAAACATCCCACTCGGCATTGCGTACTGCCGCTGGCGTTCCATTCGCCTGGCCGGACGGCCATTGCCCGCGCGGTCGAGGCGATGGGTATGCGCAAGCTGGTGGCAGAATATCTTGGAAAGCCGGTCGAATTTTATTACGCGGCGCTCGACCATTCCCATGACGGACAGAATTGGCATCAAAACTGCTATTCTGATGTTGGCCTGGCCACACCCAAGACTGTCTACATGCATTTCGACGCCGGCTGCGACGTCGTCAAGGGAATGCTCTATCTCCAGGACGTGGGCGCAAATGATGGTCCGTTCCGTTTCATTTCCGGAAGCCATCGCTGGGCAAGGCCGCACTTCGCCACGGCGGTGCAGCTCGGCTTCGATATAGCGTCCGGCAACGAATTCGAACTTTCCGAAGACGCGCTCGATTACAGCAGTGGCTATTATCGGCCCCGTTTCAACCGACCCGAGCAGCGTCGTGCCATGATGTCCCTGCCCGCCGCTCTGCGCGGCAGCACCCATTTTGGTGACGACATCCTAGATGGCTCCCCAATATCAGACGCGATGCTCCAAGCCGAACATAGCTTCGTCGAGCCTGCCGGTACACTGGTGATGTTCGATGGCTCACGCGGAATCCACCGGGGCGGACAGGCTGGTAAAGGAGGCAGCCGATGGGCAGTGCAGGTCGCGTTCCGGGTGGCACCACCTTACAAGAGTAAATCCCGTTTGCGAGCGTTTGTCGGCACGATCAAAGGACGCCTCCTTTATTTGCGGAATTCCGCACGTGATCTTTTGAATTTGGTGGGCGAGAGATGAACGAACTTCGCATGAGCAAGCCAGAACAGGCCATACAGACGATCCTTTCCGGCACAGATCTAATCGTTGTGGACGTCGGCGCGGCCTATGGATTGCCCTGGCATCTGCGCGTCCTGGAACGTATGGCAACTGTCTGCTATTTTGAACCAGATGAAAAAGCCGCTGAAGTCATACGCAAGGATGCCCGGGCGCGTGGCCTTAAGAAAGTGAATGTTTTTCCGGTAGCGCTTGCAAGTACCGAAGGCGAACGCACCCTTTATGTGACCAATGCCCCAACGGGCACATCCCTGCTCAAACCGGGAAGTGCGTTCGCGATCGAATTCGGAAATCCCGATTATTTTCACCCGATCCGAGAAGTGCCAATCAGGACCCGCCGGATGAGGGATGTGCTGGCCGAAGAAGGCCTGGCGCGTGTGGATGCCATCAAGTTGGATGTCCAGGGCGCCGAATTAGAAGTTCTGACAGGACTCGGTCAGGGGCTGGCGGATGAAACACTGGCCGTCGAGCTAGAAATTGGTTTTCCGGGCGCCTATCTCGAACAACCCGGATTTGGCGAGGTCGGAAATTTCATGAGCGCCGCGAATTTCGATCTTTTCGACCTTCGCCTGGCAAGCCACCATCGTCATCACAAGGGTGACTGGGACTATTATTGGCGCACCGTGTTTCAGGTACCCCGCGAATCAAAGACCCTCACAAAACGCATTACGGAGGCCGATGGCATATTTTTCCGGCGCGTAAATCTTGTGCTGGCGCGGCGTGATGAGAATGTGGTTCGCCGCCAGATCGTTTTGATGTGCACATATGGATTTTTTGTGGAAGCTCTGAATCTCATTGATCGTGCCGGTGACGCAGGCATCTTCGACGTCGCAAGGTCGCAGGCCTGCCGCCAAGCGGTCATGGACTGGCACGCGGCGGTCCGAGACGTTGTGGCCGACTCGCCATTGCTGGAAAAGATCGTCAACTTCGTCCGAAGCATCTCGCAGCGCCTTCAGGGGCGGCTGCTGGGGCGACGTTTCTATCGCTGGAACAGTTGAGCGCATGATGAGCATTATTCCCAAGACGCAACTGGCTCTCTTGCGCAATCTCGTTGCCTATGTGGTGCGGATTCGTCCCGACGCAATTGCAACGACGATTCTTGGCGTAGTGTCGTCCGCAATGGAACTGGCGGCGCTGACTAGCCTGATTCCTTTGTCGCAACTGGCCGGCCACCAAGCCATCCGCGACGGATCATTCTGGCACCGAATGCCCATGGCGCTGGGCTTTTTGCCCGGAGTGAAATTCTACGCAATGATGTTTCTGCTCCTTCTGCTGTTGCGTACCATTACGCAGACAGCAGCTGGAGTCCTGACGCAGCACCTCAACCGTAACCTGATCGCGCATTTTTCCGCGCGGACGCTGGAAGCGCTTGTGCATCATTTGACCTTCGCGCAGGTCCAGAAGGAATCCATCGGCCATTTCGTGACGCTTGCGGGCGACGAAGCAAACCGGGCAGCACAGATCATTGCAGCCCTAATGAAGCTTGTTCCGTTGGTTGCCCTCTTCCTGTTGTATATTGCCACCATCGTTATCCAGTCCTGGAAATTCGGCGCCGGCCTATTCGTGTTCATCTTTGTCACGGTCCTGTGCCTGTGGGGCGCCTTCCGGAAATCCCACGCGCTGGGTCAACGGCAGCAGGTAGAAAGCCGCTCGCTCAACACTCATTTCATCGAATCGCTTAGCGGCCTGCGGACGGTGCGAAGCCTAACCGGCGAGCAGTTCGTCTCGATGCGATACGATCAAATGATTCGCGCCTATGCGCGGACCTGTTTTTCCATCGACGCCCTCAACCAGATCTCCTCCACCATGCCGACTGTCCTACTGGTGTCCGGGCTGCTGATTGCGGTATCGCAGTTCGCCACGCCAGAGTGGCTCACCGGATTTCTCCCCGCCATTATGGTGGGCGCCATGATGGTGCTGCGCCTTTTGCCGCTGGCGGGCCAGACACTCGACGTCGCGATGCGGCTGACCGCGGACCTCAAGGCAGCCGAGAACATCTCCGAGATGCTGGAAGTGGTGAAGTCGGCCGCCACGCTCAAGGCGAGTCCGCTACTCAATCTCGAAGAGCCGATCACGCACATCGCATTCGACAATGTGTCGTTCCGCTACAGCGAGGATACACTGCCGGTACTGGACAGATTCTCGGTGGCCTTCGAGGCTGGCAAGAGCTATGCAATTACCGGGCCCTCGGGATCGGGTAAATCGTCGGTGGTGGACCTTCTCCTCAAATTCTTCCAGCCACAATCCGGTACCATTCTGGTCAATGGGCGCAATGTCGCGACGCTGTCCGACACTTCGTTGCGCCAGCGCATCGTGCTTGCTGAACAGGCCGTACGTATCTTCTATGATACTGTGCAGCACAATATCCTTTTTGGTCGCGACGGGGCCCCGGTCGACGTCTTGGACGCACTCGAGACGGTCGGGTTGCGCGACTTCATCGCGACCTTGCCGGATGCCGAACTTACGCTGCTTAATTTTCAAGGTAGCAATTTTTCAGGCGGACAGCGTCAGAGAGTCGGGCTGGCGCGCGCCCTTCTCCATCCGTCGGATGTTCTCATCTTGGACGAAAGCACCAGCGCGTTGGACCATAAGACGCGGGAGAAAATTCTATCGACCATTTTGCCGTGCTATCGCGACCGCATTCTCATCTTTATCGCTCATGATCCGGCGATTTTGGCGCGTGTGGATGAAGTCATTCACTTGCAGCCGAGCGGGACCGAAGAAATTCACAAGCCCTTACCAGCAATGGCGAGGTAGGTATAATGACCGTTCCCGGAATCGTTGTTCAAGCGCGAATGGGATCAACGAGGCTTCCCGGCAAAGTGCTGGTTGATCTAGCGGGCGCTCCTTCGCTTGCGCGATTATTTGAGCGCCTGAGACGGGTCCAAAGTGTGTCAACCATTGTGCTGGCGACTAGCGACCTGCCGGGCGATGACCAAATCGCAACGTTTGTCACCGGCATCGCTGACATCAAGCTCTGGCGTGGGCCGGAACAAGATGTGCTGAAGCGTTATGCCGATGCTGCTCGCCACTACGACCTGGATCCGATCGTGCGCATTACTGCCGATTGCCCCCTGATCGAGCCCGCAGTGATCGACGCCGTTGTCCGTCAGTTCCAGAGCGGCGGTTTCGACTATAGCGACAATGTCGTACCGCGGACTTTCCCGCACGGATACGACACCCAGATCTTTTCCCGGCGCGCGCTTGAGGCCGCCGATCGCGAGGCGACGTTGCCCGCCGACCGGGAGCATGTCGGGCCGTTTATCATTGCCCGCCCCGACCGCTTTCCCCCAACCCACGTCGTCTCATCCGGCGCAACTTGCGGAGATCTTCGCATCACCATGGACTATCCCGAAGACCTTGCACTCATCCGTGCGATCTATGAGCGCCTTTACCCGTTAAATGAGAGCTTCGGACTTAATGAAATCCTCGAATTGCGGGCAAAAGAGCCGGCATTGTTCGAAATCAATCGAGCTCGCGCAATCTA
>Ga0206968_10300_pt1 | contig 11907 bp, 15 predicted proteins | sample Alteio_BWOrgHeat_22_FD_153254 | JGI IMG/M metagenome (GOLD analysis project Ga0206968, IMG submission 153254) | Enriched cells from forest soil in Barre Woods Harvard Forest LTER site, Petersham, Massachusetts, United States -... | ecosystem: Environmental > Terrestrial > Soil > Temperate forest >... | reverse complement strand
CCACGGCCGCCGAACGGCTATCAATTTTGTGCGTGAGCCAAGTTTCGCGGATTCGCACTTCGTGCTGCATTGCCACAACTCCCTCGTTTGGCCATCATGCACGAGCTCCGGCATGATTCAAGCACTTGATCCTGGTGAGCTACATGTTTAGATTATGGAAAAAGGGAGGATAGATGAAAGCATTAGTTATTGCCACTTTGGTGGCTGTGGGATCGTTCGCCTGGGCTCACGCAGGACACGAACATGATGAAATGGCCATGCCCAAAGATTTCGAAACCATGAAAAAGCTGGTCGGAACTTGGGAAGGATCCGGCAAAATGGAGGGCAAGGACACTCCCATAAAAGTGACTTATGAACTCACTTCGGGTGGCACCGCTATCGCGGAAAAAATAGGACCCGGCACTCCCCATGAGATGCTGACTGTCTATCATCCAGAAGGCAAAAGCATGGGCATGACCCATTATTGCGCCATGGGCAACCAACCTCACATGGTGCTCAAGAAAAGTGATGCGCATATGCTCGCTTTTGAAATGGATAAGCCCGAAGGCGTGAAGTCGATGAACGAACCGCATATGCACGCTCTGACATTGACCATGGCGGACGACAACACGCTCAAACAAGAGTGGACGGATTACGCCAACGGCAAGAAGAAAGACACCGCGGTGTTCACGCTCAAGCGCACGAAATAATGTTCGCCTGGCGTTATTACTTTAAACGCAAAAACAAGTTCCAGACCTATAAGCCCGTGATTGTCGTCACGGGCTGTACTTCAGGCATAGGGGCCGCCGCCGCCAAACTTCTTTACGCCAAAGATAATTATCGCGTCGTGGTCACAGGGCGCGCGGCTTCAATTTCCCGGTTAAGCGATCGCTTCAAAGAAACCGAGCGCTTTTGGGTCCGTCCCCTGGACGTCACCTCCGATGGCGACCGGCGCAAGTTGATTGATGAGATTCTAAAAAAATGGGGCGCGATCGATATTTTGGTGAACAACGCCGGAATTAGTTATCGCTCAGTCGTGGAGCACATGACGGCGAAAGATGAGTTCCTGCAAATGGACACCAACTACTTTGGACCCGTGGAGCTCATTCGCCTCGTACTTCCCAGCATGCGGGAGCGCGGGCGTGGAAAGATCATCAATGTTTCTTCCGTCAGCGGAATGTTAGCTATGCCGACCATGGCTTCTTACAGCGCTTCGAAATACGCGTTGGAGGGATTGAGCGAATCTCTTTGGTATGAAACAAAACCGTTCGGCATCGATGTGTGCCTGATTCAACCGGGCTTCATCCACTCCAACTCCTTTCGTAATGTGTATTACTCCGAGCTCTCAAAACCCGATAAAGCCCGCACTTCGGATTATCGCGACTACTATACGAACATGGCGCCTTTTGTCGCGCGCTTAATGCGCATGAGTTTCACACGACCCGAATCCATCGCTAAACTCATTCTCAAAGTGATACGTACACAGAATCCGCCGCTGTGGATTCCTGCGAGCCTGGATGCCTGGGTGTTTTTCTATTTGCGTCGCTGGGTACCGCGCCGGCTACTGATGCCGCTGCTTTTCGCGCTTCTCCCGGGCGCGCGCCGCTGGGGCAAACGCTTCACAAATCGCCGCGATTAATTTTAGGGAAAACTGAAAAACTTTTGGCCGCTGAATTTGAAACGTGCGGGTTTTGAGCCGTGCCAAGCCGCATGATTTCGCGCCTGTCAGAAATTTTTCCGATCCTGAAAAACTGCAGTACAGTAAAAGCATATGAAAAAACTATCGCCGAAAAACATAGCAATTGGGCTACTTCTGCTCTCGAATGTGGTTATGGGTGCATACATCGTTGCACATCACTCGCATCATGTTTTGGCGGAGTCCGCGGCGATGGCGGCCGAGCCCAATCTTCCGCCCCGCAAAGCCATGGTGCATGAGGCGAACCTCATTCATAATAGTGAACTGCAGGCTTGCTATGAGACTTTCCTCGCGCGCGGCCCCTCGATTGAGGAGGGTGTCGTGGAAATGCACTGGATGCTGGAAAAATCAGGACACATTTCTTCCTTGGAATTGGTCAAGACCGAACTGCCTGATAAAGATTTGATGGAGTGCCTGATGGGTAAACTAAATACAATGACGTTTCGGGCGCCGGCGTCGGCCACTCTGATCGCGCACAAATTTACTTTCAAGAAGAAGAATACAGGCAAAGTGACGTTTCAATAGACGGACTCCCCTCCTGAATGCCGGATGAATTCTGTATGCGGTATGCTGTTAGCCGTACTCTGGATGCCGGATGAATTCTGTATGCGGTATGCTGTTAGCCGTATTCTGGATGCCGGATGAATTCTGTATGCGGTATGCTGTTAGCCGTATTCTGGATACCGAATGAATTCTGTGTGCGGTATGCCGTTAGCCGTATCCTGGATACCGAATGAATTCTGTGTGCCCATCCTGTATCCAGAATACCGCTAACAGCATACCGCATACTGAATCCTTCGGCGCACTGGATCTCTAGAAGTAATATCGAATGGTGAGTCCCCCCATCAAAAATCCTTCCGTTCCCGGAAGAATCACGATGGCCGGGGCCAACTCGAGCCCAATTCCGAGAGGAACTTTCTCCCACATCCACTCCGCCCCGAAAGGCACGCGGACGCCCATGGCGAAACTGTCGCTCCGCCTATGAAAGTAATCACCTTGCGAATGATCCGTGGCTCCCGCAAACGCTAAGACCGGACCCACGCCCACATAAGGAACCAGATGCTGCGTGAATTCGTTATTCTTACGAAATAGGCCGGGAAAATTCCACAAGCGGTCGCCATAAAGAATGAGGTAATCGTGGAAAGCGAAAGACAGCTGGGCATCATAGGACTCAGTCGTTGCACGATTATACTTAAAGCTAATAGCGGTCGGCTCGCCCAAGATAAATCCCAAACCATACTCATGTTCGGAGGCTAAGGCCTGAAGCGAAAAAAGGGCGAAAAAAGCAAGGATACAAGACTTCATAACTCCTCCAATCCCAAGAACATCTCCTGGGGGGCCGTCCGTCAATTCCCAACGCGGCGAAAACTGTTGCATCCCGCATGCGTGGCAGTAAATTGAGCACATCATGAAGTCGGTTGGGGTCGCTACATTGGATGATGCCGAGGAGATTTCGCGATTGGTGAATTCGGCCTACCGCGGGGATTCTTCACGCCAGGGGTGGACCACCGAAGCGGATTTTCTCGACGGTCAGCGCACGGATGTAAATTCCATTCGCGCGGTCATCGGGGATCCCAAGCAAAAACTTTTACTCCTGCGGGATCCCGCCCTCGTCGGGTGCGTGACGATTGAGCGTATGACCCATGACGGAGAGCCTGGCTGCTATTTGGGAATGCTGACCATTGCGCCAGACGCCCAAGACGATGGCCATGGACGATTTCTCCTCACCGCCGCCGAAAATTATGCGCGTGAGCACTGGCAGGCGCGGTTCGTCACGCTGAGCGTGATTCAATTGCGCGAATCACTGATTGCTTGGTATGAACGCCGAGGTTACAAAAAAAATGGTGTCACCAGGCCTTTTCCCTATGGCAAGCCGGAATTTGGCATGCCTAAGCGCAACGACTTGTACTTCGTGATGTTAGAAAAGAATATTTAATTATGATTCATATTGAACGCCGTCTCGCCAGTCAGCTCAAACCCATACCCTCGGTGGGTGATCTTAAATTCGGCCAGCATTTCAGCGATCATTGGTTCTCATGCAAATTTTCGGAACAAAAAGGCTGGCATGGTTTTCAGATTGAGCCGTACGGAACGATTTCGCTTCATCCCGCAGCTTCCGTTTTTCACTATGGCCAGGCGCTGTTTGAAGGTATGAAGTCCTTCCGCCAGCAAAGTGGCGACATTGTTCTCTTCCGTCCTGAATATAATTACAACCGGATGCAAGAGGGCGCGGCACGCCTTTGCCTGGAAATGCCGAGCCAAGAAATTTTCATGGCGGGACTGAAGGAGCTTCTCACTCAGGACCAGCGCTGGATTCTCAAAGACGAGGGTGCGTCTCTTTACATTCGGCCCACGCTGATCGGCACCGAGCCGTTTCTCGGCGTACGGCCGGCGCGTGAGATCTTGTTCTTCATCTTGCTCTCGCCCGTCGGTAATTATTACTCCGGCGGACGTGAACCCACGCGCATCTGGGTTGAAGACGCGGCGGTGCGCGCCGCTCCCGGCGGCCTCGGCGCCACGAAAGCCGGTGCTAACTATGCCGCAAGTCTCTTTTCCTCGCAAAACGCGAAGAAGCAGGGTTACGACCAAGTCCTCTGGTTGGACGTCAACCACGATGGGATTGAAGAAGTCGGAACCATGAACGTATTTTGGGTTTTTAATAACGAAGTTGTCACGCCCGCGCTCAATGGCAGTATTTTGGCCGGCGGCATGCGCGATTCCGTGCTACAGATTTTGCGTTCGGAAGGAAAGGCCGTGAGCGAAAGACGAATCACCATGACGGAAGTGATCGACAAACATCGTCGTGGCGAATTGGTTGAGGCCTTCGGCACCGGCACCGCGGTTATCATCTCCCCGATTGGTGAGCTGGCTTATAAGGGCGAAAAGTACGCCATCAACGGGGGGAAAACAGGTCCTCTCAGCCTGCGGCTCGCGGAAACTATCACGCGTTTGCAGCGAGGTCTTGATCGCGATAAATTTGATTGGATCAAGCCCTTAAGCTTGCTCTGACGGACCTTGCGGCAGGGTGAAGCAAAACTTAGCGCCTTCGCCCGGCTTTCCCTCAGCCCAGATTTTTCCGTCATGCGCTTCAACGATGCGCAGGCAAGTGGCCAAACCAATGCCCCGGCCGTCATCCGCCTTGCTATCAGGCAGCTGTTCGAAAAGGTGAAAAATCTTTTCGGCACATTCGGAATCAAACCCGCGGCCGTTGTCGCTCACGCACACCGTCCAGCCAGTGGAGGATTTGCAAGCGGTGATTGAAACTTTCAAAGCCTTACTTCCACAGTAACGAATGCTATTGGATAAAAGATTCTGAAAGAGCATGATCAAAAGCGTGGGGTCGCCGTTCACTTGCGGCAGCTTACCGAAGGAAATTTGAGCTCCGCTGCGCTCCACTTCCACTTTTAAGCTATCGATCGCGGATTGGACAACCGTGTCCAACAGAAGGGGCTGGCGGGTAAACGCCTCACGTTTAAAATGCGAAAAGGTCAACAACCGGTCAATCTGCGATAACATTTTGGTGTTGCCATCGATGGCTTTGCGAATGAAGTGTCGCTTCTTTTCATCTAGGATAGTCCCCCCGTTATCAAGAATGGCGTACAGATAGGACTGCGATGTCGCCAACGGCGACTTAAGGTCATGAGCGGCTATGGAGGCGAAATACGTCAAATCACGGTTGCTGCGTTCGAGTTCCACCGATGACTGCTTCAGACTCTCGTGCAATTTGGCGTTTTCAATGTGCTGGGAAGCGCGTAAAGCCAGAGCCTCGGCCGTTTCCAAATCCTTGGGATCGAAATTGCGCGACATGGACGTCAACGTGAGCGCCCCAATCGTCTTGCCGTCCACCTTGAGAGGAACCGACATATAAGATTTCAGTGATAGCGCACGCACTGGACGGGAACGTGCGTCCTCAGGCGCCTGGGCCGGGGCTTCCTGAACGAGGCTCATTTCCGCAATTCCCGTGCGAATCACACGCGCTGGACCAATGGAATCGCTTAAGTAGCGCGGATATTTCTCGATGATTCGACGAACTTGTTTGGTGAGCTCGGGATCGCGATGAATCAACGCCCGACAAGCCAACTTGTCTTCACTATCAGGAAAGTGAATGGTGCAAAAATCGCAAAAGCCGTTCACGAGAGCGACGGCGGCGATTTTTTCCAGCAACGGCTGAAGTTCAACGGAGGAAGCCATGATTTTATTGGCCTCGAGCAAATACTGACTGGTCATCTCAGCGCGCTTTTTGTCCGTGATGTCCAATGCCCAGCCTACGGCGATTTCGGGATTCTCTTCACTTACGGTGTATCCGGTCAACACCCACACCACAGTCCCATCTTTCCGCAGGCGGGGACGCTCAAACGTGTCCACTTTCCCCTTTTGCTCCATCTCGATCAGATAGGGCGTGAAATCGCTTGAATGGTCATTGGGAGTCATCCTTGCGATATTGAGGCCGAAATTTTCAAAGTCAGCCCGCGAATACCCAAGAATTTCCAAGTAATAATCATTAATTGCGAGGACCTCGCCCTCCTTGTTTACGGCGATCGTCCCTATAACATTCCTCTCAGAAAGAACAGAGAGTCCAAAATCACATTTGGAGACGGACGCGCCAATGCTAGGCTTCAGGAGGTCCTCTTCGAGCATACGTCCCCACTGAGCAAAAAGTTTGCCAACCACAACCGGACTGGATTCCTTGGGCGATTTTCCTTCTTGCACTAATTTCATGAGCTGTCGGCGAGTTCGACATCAGTGGAATACCTCAGCCGCCTTTAAACAAATAGAATTTATAGAACCTTGAACGCACCCGACCCCAAACCAAGGGCTGGGAAGCAGTTAACTTCACGAGGGAAAATGCCGATGGGCGAACGTGAGATTCCATCTTCCTTTAATAATCTATTTTTGTTTAATTTATAGCGTCGATGTCTTCGCCAAAGGGCCACGAATTCCAGAACCGGACTGGAAGTTCGTCGCGCATAGATTACGCGACGCCGGTCTTCAGCCGAGTTTTGTCAGGTCCCTCAAAGTCCACTACGAACTCGATGACTTCACCGAAATTCTTGAACTCAACACCCTGCTGTTTTTGCGCAAAACCGATTACCATGGCGTGCAAGTCACTCCCGAGGCCGCGACGTCAGTGCACGACTTTGTGGAAAACAATGAAGAGCCTTTGGACGACTGCGAAGCCAAATATGGTGTAACCAAAGAGGTGGTCGCCAGTCTTTTATGGATGGAGTCCCGCCATGGAAAAAATCGCGGGCAATTTCACGTCGCCAGTGTGTTTCTGGATTTAGTGCAAGCGGACCGTCCCGATGTTGTACGTCACCTGCACTCCGCCGCCCATCGCTTTACAGACCATGTGACTGCCCAAGACCGCCGCGACATCACCTCGAGGGCAAAGAAACGGGTCAAGTGGGCGATCGCCGAACTCAAAGCGATGGAGAAAATGCACAAGCAAGACAAGAACGTCGTGCGCGATCTGCATGGCTCATTCGCCGGTGCCTTCGGCATGGCGCAATTTGAACCTTCAAGTTTTGTCGCCTATGCGAGAGCCCACACTCCGAAAAAAGTGCCAAACTTAAATCACGCCGATGACGCCATTCAAAGCGTCGCTTATTACCTCCATAAAAATGGCTGGAAGCGCAACAAACCCAAGTCTTACGTCCAATCGTTAATGCGCTATAACAATAGTCACGACTATGCCAACGCCATACTCAAATTGGCGGATCAATCCACGGCAGCCACTGAAAAGTCCAAACGTAAACCAGCCGGACGAAAGTAAACAAATTCTCTAGCCTTAAGATTGGATTGCGCTCCCGGGCGCGGATTATGAGCATCGGCCAAGTGCGCAAGTGCCACAATAAACACAAATAAATCGAGGAGGAATCATGACCCCAAAGAAATTTTGGCTCGCTCCGCTGTTTGCCGTGTTGCTGATGGCTGCATCGACAGCTTCCGCGCAGTTTGAAAATCCGGACGTTCAAAGCCCGGAAGAAATCGCACACGCGCACCAGATTATCGAGCATGACTTCGCCAACGCCATTGAACCGGAAATGCTTTCGGCCGCCACGCAAGACGGGATTCTCCAAGGCTATACAAATCTCGATCCCAACCATCTCGTGCCCACGGATTTATTGAAAGCCGCGGTTGTCTATTTTGACGCCAATAAAAAAAGTTTTCCCAATCAAGATTACCTGACAGTTGTGGATTTCAATCCCCGCTCGGACCACTATCGGTTTTACCTGGTGAATCTAAAAGACGGTTCGGTTGAGCGCTTCCACACCACACACGGCATTCATTCCGACGAAAACGGATATGCCAAGTACTTCAGTAACATCATCAACTCGGGGCAGAGTTCTCTCGGATATGTACGCACCGCCGAAGTCTACAATGGCAAATTCAAACGCTCATTGCGATTGGATGGCCTCTCATCAACCAACTCCAATATCCGTGATCGTGCCGTCGTTTTTCATGGTTGGAATAAAGTTAAGGAAGCCAACGTCATCCAGGGGCTCTCCTGGGGCTGCATAACTTTAGACTATTCGGTAAAAGACGGAGTCCTAGACAAAATCAAAAACGGCAGCCTGATGTATGTAGGGGTTGCACAGTAAGAATTGGCTCCACGATTGCAAGATCCTCCTAGCGAAAGAACTTTAGCTAGGAGGATTCATGCGTTCGGTAATTTGTCTATTGGCACTTGCCTTGACCCACACCTTGGCCTTCGGACAAGGCCGCACCACAGCGGCACAAGATAAGGCTCTCAACGTGCCGGATAAAACTGACGAGCTTGGCGTCGGATTGCAGCTTGGCAGTCTTTCAGGCGTCAACTTGGAATATTGGCTGACTCAAGACCGCACCATGAACGCGGCGCTCACGGCTGAGAGGGGAAATGTGGCCTTAAATGCCACCCATGTTTGGCTATTCGCGAACACATTCGGCGGACAATTCAGAAATTTCGTACCATTTGTCGGCGCGGGTTTATTGGGTGCCTGGGGTGATCGCAGTGATTACTTCCGCCGTGCGAACAATGAAAATTTCGCGCTCGCGCTGCACGTCCCGCTCGGAATTGAATTTCTCCCTCGCCTGGAACGCTTCGGTATTTTTGCCGAGCTGGCGCCGAGTCTCGAGTTTGTTCCGCAAAGTTTCGCCTTTGTCACAGGCGATGTCGGCGCGCGATTTTATTTTTAAAGGCTAAGTTATTAGAAGATTTCATTTCCTGCCTGGCCCGGCAAATTTCCTTTATGCCGGGCCTTCAATTTTTTGCGGCGACATGATGTGATAGGGAATGTTAAATATATTCATTCTTGCGAGCGCAATCAGTGGGGCGACGGAAGTCAATTCTTCCCCGTCCGCGCAACAATTTACGAAATGGGCTTCCGTGAAGGAGGTCTACCAAGGACCGATCGAACCCATCGGCTCATATGACGCTGGCTGTCTGTCCGGCGCGGAAAAGTTGGACAAAGACGGTCCGGGTTACGCGATCATGCGTCTTAAGCGTCATCGGTTTTTCGCCCATCCCGCAATGAAAGATTATTTGCGGGCGCTCGGTCAGCGCTTGCGCTCCATGAAAATGCCCTTGCTATTAGTGGGCGACGTCAGTGGACCGCGTGGCGGCCCAATGCCGATCGGTCATAATAGCCACCAAACCGGACTCGATGCGGATCTCTGGTTGCGTATGAGTCAAAAACGCCCCAGCCGCGGCCAGCGTGAGTCCTGGGGAGCGCCATCTTTTGTACGTGCGCGCAAGAAGCTGAAAAAGAATTGGTCAGCAACGCAAGTGCGCCTGATTTCCGCCGCCGCGGATATGGATTCGGTCAATCGAATTTTCGTAAGCCCTCCGATCAAGAAATATTTTTGCGAGCATTTGGCCGATAAAAAATGGCTCTACAAAGTGCGGCCATGGTGGGGTCATGAAGAACATATTCACGTACGCCTAAGTTGCCCCAGCGAAAACTCAAGCTGTATTTCTCAATCTGCCCTCAATCCGGAGGACAATGGCTGCGGAGCCGATCTCGCTTGGTGGTTTTCTGAAGAAGCGGACGAAAAATGGGCCAAAATCGCGGCGGATCACACGCCCCGGGAATTTCCCGAATTACCCGCAGCGTGCGAGAAAATGGTGAGATAATCTAGAGCTGCCAATTCCCATTGCGGTTCAGACAATCCTTCTGCGCGGAATTTAAACTCCAGTCATTGGTATAATATCGGACGTCAGCGCCAATCAAGAGGCAAGTTCCAACCAGGTTATAGGTGGGATTAACCATGTAACAACCCGTCGTGTTGTTGGTCCCTGCCGTTGGGTAGTAATTGTGATTGTTAGCGCCCATATCCGCATAACGGCTCTCTTCATAAGCACAGGAATCGGCACTTTCCGGAATATCTTGTGAGTAATCCACACAGATAATGACGGTGTTCATGTTATTCACCACATTGCAAGTGGCATGAATGCTTTGAACCGTATCCTGCGATCCTTTTTGCGGCTGCTGTCCACAGCCTAAGAGAGAGATTAAAAGTAAACAGATTGGCATTATGATTTTACTATGCATTTCGTCCTCCCTGACTTTATGATTGTGATTCATTTCTTGTGTCAGTCAAGTCAGCATGGCAAACTGTATCTTGATGAAGACTGACCGCAACGGAAGCCAGCTCCGAGTGACCCTCGATGGGTCTATTGGCGAAACCACACAACTTTTTTCGATTCCACTCGCGGGAATCACCGAGTTGGTCGTGGATATGAGTACAGTGACTTACATCAATTCTATCGGCGTCCGGCATTGGATTTTATGGACGGTAAAAGTTCCCCTCGCGTGCAAGGTCAAACTGGAAAATTGCCCGTTTGTTATCGTCTCACAGGCGAGCACCGTGTTGGGTTTCGTGACCCCGAACATGAGCATCGACTCCTTTCGCATGCCTTACACCTGCGAGTCCTGTCATTATGAAGGTTACGTTTCCGCCAAACGCAGCAAGGATTATGAGTACTCAACGCCTACGACACCCAAACGAACCAACGTTCCCCCCAAGCTGGAATGCCCAAAGTGTCACAAACCGACGTTCGTTCCGGATTTTTTATTTGATAAAACTTTTAAGTTTTTAACTTAACACTCACTACGTCACGGCAGGCTTAAAGGGCGCCCAACGCGGCTTTTCTCCAAACCGCGCCAAAATATTTATCGCCTCTTTTAAACGCGAAGAGTCGGTACTGGAAACCTGCACCCCGATCGTGGGTTGTCCACCACCGCTGTTTGGTTCGGCCGACGCGCGCTTCGCCAAAATCCAAGCTTCTTGCAGACCGATCAGGACGCCAAAGAACGTACAAACTCCGGTTCCGAATAAGGTGATTTTGAAGATGTGATCCATTTGCAACAATTCGGCGGGAACGTAAAATAAAAATGCTCCTAAAGTGGCTCCTAGGAGCGCGCCCAAGCCTCCACCCGTCACCAGGTAAATAAACTGCTTACGTCCCGGAGGCGCCCCGACGTCGCGAAACTGGTTCATGTGCGTAGACAAATCGAACGTCTCGACGGCCTCGAAACCCTCGGAGTGCAGTGCTCGGACCGCCTCAGCCGCGTCATTCGCATTTTCAAACTCTTTGTAGGTCGAAACTGATTCTTTCATACCCTTTTCACAAGCATAAGGTGTGCCCGCCAAAACCAGGAACGTTTATTGAATGGTTTGAAGAGTTGAGGTGGATGGTATGATTTCAGTGTTGAGCTGGCCTCAGTTTGTAAATTCAATTCCGTCGTCCGCAACTGGTGACGAATTAAATCAAACCGGTCATTTAATCGTTGGCCTTGGACTCGGCCTCAGCGGATTTTTATTGCTCGCGTTTGTCTTTACTTTACTGATTATTTTTTTAGTTCCAATCTTCCTCGAAATTTTTCGCCGCTCCCGAACTCATCATCATCGGGACATATTTACTCGCACTCACGGGATGAAAAACATCTAGTTGCGGAGGTTAATCCCCGGTGTTACCGCGTCACATGAGGAACTAACAAGGAGAGCCAAAAATGAGATGCATTATATTCTCATTCCTCATCGTGACTGGAGCCTTCGCGATGGCGAACGAGCTGGACCGGGAAGCGGTGGTGAGTGATCGGCAGATCGAACTACATGACAAACTACCTCAAACAGTTTTGATACGGGTGAATGAGAAGGATCCCTCCCAAGTTGAGGTCGCTTTTTTAAAAGATAAACTGCCTGCGGGCGCGACAGTCACTGGCGCGGCCTTTGAAAAACTGGCGATG
>Ga0206968_10299_pt1 | contig 11998 bp, 8 predicted proteins | sample Alteio_BWOrgHeat_22_FD_153254 | JGI IMG/M metagenome (GOLD analysis project Ga0206968, IMG submission 153254) | Enriched cells from forest soil in Barre Woods Harvard Forest LTER site, Petersham, Massachusetts, United States -... | ecosystem: Environmental > Terrestrial > Soil > Temperate forest >... | reverse complement strand
AAAGGCTGTTTCTCCAGGTTCGTCGGAGATTGGGCATTGGCGCTATGGTCGAGCACAGAAGAAACAATCTATCTGGCGCGGGACCACGCGGGTACTCGTACTCTCTATTTTGAACAATCAGAGCAGGGTTTGAGCTGGTCCACATATTTAGAGACCTTTTTCGATGGAAAGCAGCGACGACGGATAAATGAAAGCTATGCCGCGGGCTATCTTGCGTGTGAATCTGTCCGGAATATGACCCCATTTGAAGGAATCAATGCGGTCCCATCGGCTCACTACCTAAGAATTAAGAGCGACGGCTATTTCTGCGACCCACATTGGGTATGTGGCGAGAAGAGCCTGATCCAATACAAGACTGATGCGGAATATGAAGAGCACTTTCTGCATCTTTTCCGGCAGTCGGTGGAGCGTCGCACAGTCCCGGGCGGTTCTATTCTTGCGCACCTCAGTGGCGGAATGGACTCCACCTCGATCGTTTGCATGTCGGACTTTGTGCGCAGAGAGAAGAATCTTGGGACCGAGGAATTGCTTGACACCTTGTCATACTATGACGACTCGGAACCGGACTGGAATGAGACCCCATACTTCAATCTGGTCGAGGAGAAGAGGGGAAAACGGGGAATTCATCTCGACCTTTCACGTATGCAGCGCAGCTTCGAGCCTTATGGGATAGAGAATGGCACCTTCCTGTGGCCTGGCGCGGACGGGTCAGCGTTGGCTCACGAAATGGCGTTTGAATCGGCCCTCGGAAAGCGAGACTACAGGATAGTTCTCTCTGGACTGGGAGGCGATGAGCTCTTGGGCGGCTCGCCGAACGCCCTGCCAGAATTGGGTAACTACCTTATGTCAGGAAACGTATGGCGGTGGTTTAAGTCCTCTCTGGGCTGGGCGCGCGCGGATAGAACTTCTCTCATTCAGTTGCTCTTCAAGACGTGTGTCTTTACCGCCGGTTTGTATCGGCAACCGCCCCCAAGTGGCCTGCCGTCGTGGCTAAGTCCGCGTCTCAAGAGAATCTGCGCTCAGAGGCCACAGGCCAACAGGGTTCCGAAAGGTCGACTCCGGTTCACTCCTGGCGCGATTAGTAACCAGATCCTTTGGGGGTCGATCATGGAAACTCTGTGGAACTCGCCTCCGCGGTATTTGTGCCGCCGTGAATTTCGCTATCCATATCTTGATAGAGATCTTGTGGACTTTCTCATCCGAATTCCTCGTGAACAACTTGTGCGTCCAGGGAGGCGTCGCTCTTTGATGCGACGAGCTCTGCAAAACATAACGCCAGTCGAGATTCTTGAGCGCCGACGGAAGGCTTTTATGAGCCGGAGATTGCAGGACTCGTTGTTACGTAACCGGCAGAGTATCGATCTCCTTCTCAAGGATCCGCTCGGCGCTGAACTTGGGTTATATGAAAGAGAGGCTGCTCTGGCAGCACTCAATTCTGCAGTTCATGGGGCTGATTTTCGCTCTCGTTACGCGATCGAACGACTCATTACCTATGAACTATGGCTGCGTGGGAACCAGGACAGCCTTTGTCGTTTTCGAACGGCGAACCACAATTCCGCTCCAAAGACCAGGAGCAACCGGAATCCGGATAACATTCTTTCCGGGAGAATGTCCTGTCTGGAAATTGCAGAAAAGTGAGGAAATAGCCATGCGATATACAGCTCCATTAATCATCAACACGACCAGCGCCACTCTCGCGATCCAGAGCGGGATAACGAAAGGCTCGGACTTTCAGGACAACCTCGATCCGTCTCAGGGAATGAACGCAACTGTTCCTGCATATGAGGCTGACGAATAAAAGCTGAGCTTGAACCAACGACACAAGGGCGGAGGCGTCGAACTGACGCTTCCGCCACTTGCATGCAGGAATTTCAAAAGGATCCAGCGCTCGTCAATCAGGTGACGAGTTCTGTTTTCGATCTTCAAGCTTACGAAGAGATTCCCAACGAAGATATTGTTGGGGATCTTCCGGATTTGGCCGTTCATATCCCTGCAGCCAGAACCTGTACCAATCCAGATTTCGTTGCAAATTTGCTAATCGGGCCTGAGGATGTTCGGGGGAGTGAACCTCGTCGGGGTAATAGTAAAGTTCGACCGGCTTTTTCATCGCGCTCAATCCACTAAACACCTCGGACTCCGCGGCAAGTTTCAGCGGCACGGCGCCGGCCACTGTCTCGTGTACGCCCTGACCCGTGACCTCGAGCAGTAGTGGGGTGTTAATCTTTTCCAGATTGAACGAAATAGAGTATTTCAGCCAGTTGTCCAGCGTCGGTCCCGACGGTGGCCCTCCATAGAGGCTGCCGTAGGTCTGAACCACCTGCGGCAGCCGCCAGAGCCAATATTCACCCAAACTATATTGCACGTTGTCCGCTGCGGTAGCGGCCCGGTAGCGTATCGCGGAGTGCGCGAGCATAAATTCCGTATACCAGCCGCTTCGACTGAATCCGATGACCCCAACCTTAGCGGGGTCGATGAGTCCCCGGGCGTCGAGGGACTTTACCGCACTGTCCCAGATATCCATCTGGAACGCGGCTTCTCCAATGCCAGCCGGATAGCCTTTCGGATAATGATTGATTTCCGTCACTGAGTTCCAGGTCCTCCTATCGACGGTCCGGATCAGATACATCATGCCTGCATTTGCCATTGGCTGTGGTGCAAAGGATGGGAAATGGAACTGACCAAAATCACATAGAAACTGGCCTGCGTCTCCCTTGGTCTGTATGACCAAAGGATATTTCTTCCCCTCGACGTAGTCGGGCGGCCTGAACAGCATGCCCGTGATTGTGTAATCTGTGGAGGTTTTCCATTCGATTCGATCGAACGGGGCCAATGTCAAAGTGTCGAACTGAGGATCCAGGCGCACCAGGACGTCAGCACTCGGCTTTCCGATCTCATATTGGAACAGTTGCGGTGGGACTGTCGTGGCCTGAGAGTCTCCAATGACAAAATGTCCATCGCTCGCGAGTTCGGCGTCCTGAAATAAGTTCTTGAATGGCAAATTAATTTTGCTTTTTTCCTCCCAGCCTTGCGCCTGATGGGTAAACATTGTGAGCTCCAACTCCCCCGTACGAAGTATGAGGTCTCCTTGACGACTCCAGTAAAGCGGTTGTCCCTGAGTGTGCCTAATGGGCATGGGCACAGGCACCTTTTCGACCTTCCCCGTTTCAGCGTCAATCCAGAGTTCATGATCAACGTCAGACACGCCAAGCCCCCGGTCGAGATCCTCCCGTTCCAGATCGCTTCCAACAGGTGGCATTCCAACCATGACAAAACCTTTGCTATCACTGGACCACATCGGCACATTCGATATCCAGGGGATATTGAGTGGCGCAGTGAGATGCCCGGTTTGCAAATCATCGACTTCAGTTACCAAAGCCATGGCCGTCAGTCCCATCAGTGTTTTGACGTAGCCGCCGCTCGTCCAGTCACTCGGCAGAATGCCGCTTGGCGCTATATAAGATAGCGCCAGTTTTCTGCCATCTGGCGATACGCTGAGGCGCAGATTCAATACGTAAGGAAATACGGAGCTTGTCGCCGTCTTCCAATACTGGGGTACCGACAGAGGTTCCGCGACTGCGCTTCCTGTCGGTCGTCGTTTAAGGATCCACAATTTGCGCCTGGTGTATGGGGTTGCCGTCGGTTGCATAAAACTAATCCTGTAGCCGGTCGCAATCTCTTTGGGAGTAGGTTCAGGCGTGGTCTCGGTTGGGACTTCAGTTGCAAAGACGAGCACGTCACCGTCACTGCTGATCGAGAATTCCCGGACGTCGAAGTCCTCTCGTGTAAGGCTCGTGCGCGCGCCACTGTTCGAGTCGACCTGAACAACAGATCCGCGACTTCCCTCTTTAACAAGCACGACCAGGTGTTTGCCGTCTGCCAGCCATACAGGATGAGTTATGTCCGTTGCGCTAAGAAGCAGCCTCCCCTGGCCATCTGATGATGGCCCTGGAACATCTTTTACAAAGAGCTGAACAATGTCTCGATTCTGCTCCATATTCGGCGTCTTCACGAGATAAGCCACCCGCGACCCACTTTCATTGAGGCTGACAGTAGGGTAGATATCGCCAGAGCGGAAGTAGCGGACCGTAGCGCAGTCCCTCGGGGTGACAGGTCTCATGTTCTGACCCAATGCAGTTGCGATTCCAAAAATGCAGACGCACCCTGCCGAGGCAAAGTGATTTTTTCTTGTAAAACGCATTTCTCTCTCTCTCTTTCCATTGTTAGGCGGGGCGATTCGGAAGCAGTGGATACTTCCAGAGTGAGGTCCACAAGCGCTCGGGCAAGTCAGAAGAGGAACTTCAGAGCGAATTGCATCGACCTTGATCCACCTTGCTGATACTGGGCACTCATCGTTCCGAGGCTTTGATTCAACATTTTGGTAGCCTGCCCGAAGGTCGCATCAGTCAGTGTGGAATCGACATTTCCGAAGTTCGGATGATTCAGAACATTGAAGGACTCTGCCCTGAATTGCAGCCGTACCGACTCATGAAATCGGAAGTCTTTCCGAACTGCAAGATTGAGCTGGGATTCTCCGAACCCGCGTGCAAAATTCCTCGGAGCATTCCCGGGATCTGTCCCGGCGGGAAGTACGATAGCCGCGGTCATCGGGGTTGCAGAGGGACCACCATTGAGGGCGCGCCCCCCTGGATATTTTGCTCCATAGAGGTAGAGAGGCCGTCCGGGAATTAGATTTACGTTTGTTACGTATTCGCTGCCTGTCGCAGGATTGAGCAGCGTGTTGCCACCTAAGGTAATCGGAAAACCTGTCCTGGCCAAACCTCGGAGATCGATACCCCAGTCATTTGCGAGGAAGACAAAGGAGTTTTTCTCCTTGAGTGCCGGCAGGTCCCACGAGAATCCCGCCTGCAGATTTTGCCGGACATCGAAGTCGGAGTTACCGCGAGTAAGCGGAAGAGCAGTGCTGTTCGAACCGAAGTCGATCGAGTGGGACCAGGTATAAGACGTCAGCAGATTCACCCCGTGACCAGCATGGCGTTGAAACTTTGCTTCAAGCGCCTGATAGCTGGAGGTGAGGTTGCCAGGATAGTAGTAAACGACACTGAAGTTCGGATTGAGGGCGGCCAGCGACAACACCTGCTGCTCAGTCAGTCTTCTTCCGTTGGAGCCCACATAGGAGAGCGTTAGCACTTGAGAGGATCCCATAGCCTGATCCATGGCCACGTTCCATTCCAGCGTGTACGGCAGCTGAAGGTGTCCCGGGAAGGCGTTGACCACGCAGGTTGAACACGGAAGAGTAGTTGAGATCGGGAAGGCCAACTGAGCGGACGTAACGGCAAGTGCTGTTCCAGTAGTGAATGAAATTGCCCTAAATCCGATATTGTTGAACCCCTGGGTTGCAATTTCGTTATTGGTATCGAAAAATATGCCCCCACCGGTTCGCAAAACCGTTTCCCATCCCGGCGTCGCATGCACGCTCCAGGCAATCCCCAGGCGTGGCGCAAAATTATAGTAAGTAGTCCTCCAAAGTGGCGTCCCGCGAGGGGCCAGCGTAAGAGAAGCTGGGCTGCTTACCGAACCGAACAAGGTATATGCGTCGTTACCATTCTGCTCAGTAGGAGGGGGATTTACATCCCATCGCAGGCCCAGGGACAAACTGACCTTCTGATTTATCTTCCATTCGTCCTGGGCGAATGCCGCGAGTTCATTGAAAATCGGCACTGAATTTAGAGACTTCTGAATATCTCCGGTGGTGGTTGTGTTGTTGATCACCGCCTGTCTGGTTGAAAATGAGCCGAAGACAAAAGGGGAGGAAGGCAGGGTCGGGGATATGATGCGGCGGTAGTCGATACCCAGCTTAAGGTGATGCCGGCCTTCGGTCACGCTAACACTGTCCGTCGCGTTCCATTGACGCCCCAGGTTCTGGGAGTCTTTCGTATAGATAGTCGAGGTGCCTGCGCCCGCGATGATGATGCTGATCTCAGGAAAGGCGCCTGCAAACCCGCCAATGCCCATCTGATCGGCTAGATTTACCGGAGACGCTCCTCCGAAATTGTCGAGGTTATATGACGCGAAAGTCGAACTCCGAGAATATCCGAGGCGAAAATCGTTATTGAGTTTGGGGCTCAGAGAGCTGGAGATGCCCAAGGTATAGGATTGCGCGTTGGCTTGATTCGTCGCGAGTGCGGATAGAGTTCGGGTCGATATGAAACTCGGAGTATATCCCACCCGAAAGAACACGAGATGTTTTGAACCTACAAGCTGGTCTATCCGAGCGCTGGTTGAATTTACACTCGAAGGCAGAGAATAGGGGTGGATGAACGGGGAAAGGCCGCTCAGGACTGGGGTCCCGACAGGAGCTCCCGAAGGACACGGCGCTGAGGTGCCAGAAGAGACGCCGGTACATGGGACTTGGACCTCGGCTCCCGTCGGAATCGGAAAGGCGTTCAGGACAGGCTGCAGGGCTGGCGCTGCGGACTGACGCAGAGACATTGAGGGCACGTAAAGCAGGCTGGCCGGCTGGGGTTGTGTCAGTCTTAGGCCTTCGTACGAGACGAAGAAGAAGGTTTTGTTTTTATGATTGCTGGGACGAAAAAGTTGGATGGGTCCGCCCAGCGTTCCCCCAAAGTCATTTTGGCGGAGGGCACTGATTGGCTTGCCGAAGTAGTTATTAAACCAATCATTAGCGTCAAAGAAATTGTTCCGGAGGTATTCAAACAACGTCCCGTGTAGGTCGTTCGTACCTGACCGGGTCGCAACTGAAAATTGGCCTCCGGGCGCACGCCCGAACTCTGCGGAATATGTTGAACTTGTGACGCGAAATTCCTGCATTGCGTCTACAGAGATGAGGCTTTGGGTAGTTCCGAGCGCGGTTGCGGCGGCAATGGTACCGCCGGTCGCCGCCTGCGCATTGCCCGTTGCGTATCCCGCACTCGTGTTTGCCGTTACTCCATCGATGGTGTAGTAGTTCGATTCGGTTCGTTGACCGTTGACGCTGAAATCCCCGCGGTAACCGGCCAGCTGGGAAAGACTTTGCGGGCTTTGCGTCACGACACCCGGCGTCATCGATATCAAATCCTGGAAGCTTCGGCCGTTCAACGGCAGGTTCCCCACAAACTTTCGGTCGATAACTGTACTTACGGCCGCATCGGTTGTATTGATCATTGATGAACCCGCTTCAACCGTCACACTTTCAGAGACGGCCCCCACTGGCAGCGTAAAGTTGAGTGCCGTTGCGCTCTGGACATTCAAAATGATGCCGGGTTTGATCAACGTCTTAAAGCCGATCTTCGATACCTGAACACGGTATTGGCCTGGAGGAAGAATGGAGACTGCGTAAATGCCGTCTCCGTTCGTTTTGCTTGCAAAGCGGGCCCCAGTTGCATCGTTCACAATCTCAATGTCGGCGTTGGCAATAACCTTCCCCGTCGCATCAACTACGATGCCGCTGATGGTTGCATTGGTGGATTGGGCAATGACAAATGGACTGGTGCAGAAAATGAGCAATAGCAGACATAGGGCACACGAGTACTTCAAGCGGGACTCCTCGGCTGAAACGGAATGCTGGCGACTCATTCCGCTTACGGGAGCGTTTGTCCAGTTGTGTCGGTGGTTCTTGAATTTATTTGTCTGATATGAGGCTCACCGCAATGCTACGGATGATTGGGGCCAAGGCGAAGATAGGTAAACAGCAACGGCTTCCCGCTGGGCTTGGTGCTTCCTCCTGGCGGCTCCACTGTGACGAAGACAGCGTCAAGTCGCGCCAGGGTCGTGGCATCGCTGGACTTTAGCACCCATCGTTTCTTGTTAGCGTCATCCTGATACAGGAAGCCCAAACTGACGACATGATTTTCGTCCGGCCCGCTGCGCCCCCATGCCTGAAAAGTGCTGGCGTTCCTGATTCCCTGCTGCTGATCAAGATCATAGCCATAAAAGATGAGTGATTTGTCTTTCGTGTAGAACACTCGCCCAAACGGCTTTTGGGTGTCGCCAGTCCTGGCGACATCGTAGATTTCGGCAATATAAAGGTCGCGCGCGCCGATGAGATCTCGGATGTCACGATCATGCTTCAGCAGTTCCTGCTCTTTTGCAATCTCCTGGTCCTTGGCCTGGAGCGTCGCACTCAGGTCATTGACCCGGGCTTCGAGCGCAGCCAATTGTGTTGTATTTGCCGACTTCTGATCCTTGGCAATGGCAAGTTGTTCCTCGAGGATCTGCTCTTCGGATTGGGCCACGGCCAATTGCTGATCCAGAGAGATTCGGTCCTGTGAACTCCGATCAAGGTCAGCAGACTGCTTGGCAACTTCGGCTTCCAATTGGCTCCGCATCTCTTTCAGCCCTCTTATCTGCTCGAGATCCAGCCGCGTTTGATCTCGCAATTCAAGAATATTGCTGTCTCCCCGTTCGTTTTTTGGGTTTGCTTGAATCGTCTCAACCTGGGTTTGATCTGTCCCAGGTGAGCTATTTGATCCAACCGACGCGCGTTGTATGCCCTCTGAGCCCAACCTGCGTTCTCGATAGACACCCGCTCGATAGCCGGCAAAGGTAAAAAAGATAAGAACCAAGGCCGCTGCTGCGTAGTAGCCGTATGCGAAGTTCCATTTGTGCGCCTTTGGCGGCTTGGCTTGAACACTTCTGAATGGCGCAGGCTCGTTACGCAGCGACGCCATCAAGACTTTCTCAGCTTCTTCTAATGACCATGATTCGGAGGAGCCTTCGTCCCCTTCTTCGAGGACGGAATCTGTCGCGAGTACAGGAACGGTTGTGGCAACCACACGTTCATATCCTCGCTTTAGCTCTCTGCATTGATGGCAGATCGATAAGTGCTCTTCAAGGCGCGACCATTCCTCTGCCGTCAACTCGTCGGTGGTCGACAGCGCACACAGTTCCCGAAACTCTTCATGAGACTGCGCCGTCCAGGCTCCTTGGCTGAAGCCACTGTGTCCTATTTCACTCAACGTAACCGCTTTTTTCCCGGCAGAATAAGTTCTCGTAGCCGTTCCAAACCACGATAATAATGATTTCTGACGGTGACAAGGGATCGGCCGGTGAGCTGGGCGATCTCTCTGAGAGCATAGCCCTCGAAGAAGTAAAGCTGAATGGTCTCGCGCTGCTCGGCTGACAATCGGGCATTCAACCTCGCAGTCATTTCATTTCCGAAGATTCCCTCCATCGATGTCCCATAAAAGGGGACCTCTTCCCTAGAGTCGATCAACCGGAGTACCGGGTCTTCAAACTCTTGTTTGGTGTAGAAGTGGCGAGACTTTAGGTAGCGTCGCCGATCGAAGGCTCGATGGTAGGTGACGTGGATGATCCACGAACGTGCAGTTCCCCGGGAGGCATCAAACAGGGAGGCTTTGCGGTAGATAAAGATGAAAACGTCTTGAACCAGATCGTCCGCCTCCGCCTCGTCGCGAAGTATCCGGTGAGCTACATTGCGCACAGATCGAGCATGGCGGTGGAAAAGCATTGACAGTGCCTCTTTGACTCCCCGCTTGACTTGCTCAAGCAGCAACTCGTCTGAGTCTTTCGGAGTCGCCGTTGGAGACTCTGAGTCTTCAAGTATGCCGCATTGGGGTTGGATTGAATTGACTAGAACCACGGAATCCTCCGGTTCGTCCCCGATAGCTCTCGATGTATTTGCTTCGTTAATCAATATGCCTGGGAAGTATGCGGCTTCAGAACTCATCCGGCGAGCTCAGTCTGGATATCCGGGCCATCATGGCTATCCTCAATGATGGTGAAGACGTGAATGACCTTACCGGCGAGTCCTTTGCATTCGATCATGAGATCAAGCTTAGTGCTGTGATAATATCACACTCATAGTGTGTAGACTCATAGTGGTCAAGGCCAAAACATGGAGAAGTGCCCAAGGCCACGACCAAATCCGTGTTCGGAACGGCGGTACGCGCTTTGCGGGAGGAGCGCGGGTACTCGCAAGAGGAGCTAGCGGAACGGGCGAACCTGCATCGCAACTACGTCGGTGGTGTAGAACGAGGCGAACGGAACGTCGGCCTGGAAAATATCGTTAAGCTGGCGCGGGCGCTCTCCGTCCGTACGAGAGATCTTTTTGAATCCCTGCCATGATCTGAGCCGAGTCGCCGACCCTCGATTCCACGCATCGATCCCCAGCCGCTTTATGTTGGTCTGAACGACCAACTGAAGCTTTCGGTCTATGAGTGGCTGTAATCATGTGCATGCCTTTCGAGTTGTTCTGGTTTAGGTTGATGTGAATACCTACATTGAAGACCAGCGATGGGATCAGGACGATATGGGCCGTGAGTCGGTGCCTGACGGGTCCCGGCGAACCGGGCTCAGCTCATTCTTTGATTGTAGATGGGGTCGTGCAGACGGCATTTATCTTTCCACGCATGCGATGCGATCCACATTTTTCGTCCCGGGCGCCTCCACATTGACGTGATTGTAGTCAAGCATTATTGAACTCACGCGTTGGACAATATCACCATTCAATCGCTATTTTGGCACTCCATCGTCGGTAGGTGTATACCAAGGCGCATCTCTGGAAGTGAACAGGTTCGGGAATCGAGAGGTGAGATGTGTCAGCATCACTTTCGCGACGCGGGCACTATGCTCGACCTCCTTTTGCCAATCCACATCGGCGAGCCCGTCGCTGTGAGTAGCCGGCCACTTAGCAGTACGGATGGCCAGCACCAGGCTGGAGGCTATTAGAAGCGCGGGACCGAGTTTCTGATAGTCGACCTCTTTACGAGCGCCACCAATGCGCACATTAGTGGAAGTCATGAGACCGGACCTCCAAAGCCAAATCAGAGAGAGTTTGTAGGTGAGTCGCTTTGACGTGGATCACACCGTCCTGATTTTGCAGGATGCCTTCAACGAGGAGGAACTTGCTGCGCGTGACTACTATCCGATCCTTCTCATAGAGATCCGGCGTAACAATTACATTGGCGATCCCAGTCTCATCGTCCATCGAAATAAAGATGAAACCATGTGCCGTGCCAGGGCGCTGCCGGGCAATAACACAACCGGCAGCCCGTACAAATCGACCATCCGGCTGATGCTCCAGTTCGTGAGCAGAAAAGATATGTTGCTGTCGCAGCTCCTCTCTGCGATAAGCCATCGGATGCTTTCCGACGGTCAAACCTGTCCCGGCGTAGTCCGCCATCAGGCGCTCTTCGGTGGTCATCTGCCGCAACGGGGCGAAGGCGGAATCTTCACGAAGAAGGTCACATGATTGGCTGAAGAGAGGACCCTCGAGTTTGCCAGCACGCTCGGCCTGCCACAGCGCGTCCCTACGATGGGAGACTCCATCCAAGCTATTTAGCGCCCCAACACTCGCGAGCAAGGTAAGTTCCTTCCGGTTCAGTGTCGGAACACGCGCGACCAGATCCTCCATAGAGGTGAAGAGTCCGCCAACTGTTCTGCACTGGACGGCTGCTTCCCCCGATTGTTGCCGTAGACCCTTGGCATAACCAAGCCCAAGACGCAGGGAGAGCTCACCGTCGCTGTCATGTTCGATAGTGCAGTCCCAATCCGACAGTTGGATGTCGATTGGCCGAACGCGCAGTCCGTGTCGCTGTGCATCCTTGACCAGCACTGCCGGCATGTAAAAACCCATCGACTGATTGTTCAGAATGGCGCAAGTAAACGCCGCAAGGTACTTCACTTTGAAATATGCCGACGCATAGGCAATCAAAGCGAAACTGGCAGCATGGCTCTCGGGAAAGCCGTAGAGAGCAAACGAGCTGATGTTTTCGATGATGGTGTCTTGTGTCTTTGCGTCGAGCCCATTTGCTATCATCCCAGTTCGCAACCGGCCTTCGAGATTCTTCATGCGCTCCCAGGAGCGGCGCATTCCGACAGCACGGCGCAGTTCCTCGGCCTCGGCGCCACTGAAGTTAGCCACAACCATTGCCATTTTTAAGAGTTGTTCCTGGAAAAGAGGTACACCTAATGTTCGTTTGAGTGTCGATTCGAGAGAGGGGTGGGGATAAGATACTTTCTCTTTCTTCTGGCGACGTCGCATGTACGGGTGCATCATCTTGCCCACGATGGGACCGGG
>Ga0206968_10298_pt1 | contig 12004 bp, 12 predicted proteins | sample Alteio_BWOrgHeat_22_FD_153254 | JGI IMG/M metagenome (GOLD analysis project Ga0206968, IMG submission 153254) | Enriched cells from forest soil in Barre Woods Harvard Forest LTER site, Petersham, Massachusetts, United States -... | ecosystem: Environmental > Terrestrial > Soil > Temperate forest >... | reverse complement strand
AGAAAAGCAACTTGTATTTGAAGATGCCAACATTACAATATTTTTTGACAATCAATTAGTTTCAGAAATCTTTATTGATATGTAATAATTGCATTTAAAATGCGTTTATTATAATCGTATATTTATAATTAAATTTTAAAGTCATGCCAGGAACAGAATTATTTGGCGCAGAAGAGCGCAAAGAAATAAACGACGTAATGGAAACTGGAGTTTTATTCCGTTACGGTCACGATGCTCAACGTAATAATCATTGGAAAGCAAAGGATTTTGAAACGGAAGTTAAAAAAATTACCGGCGCAAAATTTGCACATGCAATGAGTAGTGGTTCAACTGCAATTGCTGCAGCTCTTGCATCGAGTGGTATTGGAACCGGCGATGAAGTTATTGTGCCACCGTTTACTTTTATTGCTTCTATTGAAGCTGTATTATTTATTGGCGCTATTCCAGTTTTTGCAGAAATTGATGAAACACTTTGTTTAAGCGCATCAGGAATTGAAAAAGCAATCACTCCAAAAACCAAAGGAGTTTGCTTAGTACATATGTGTGGTGGAAATGCAGAGATGGATAGCATTATGGCTGTTATTAATAAACACAATTTAATTTTGGTTGAAGATGCCGGACAAGCTTTTGCTTCTTCATACAAAGAAAAATTCACTGGCTTATTTGGAAAAGCTGGAAGTTATTCGTTCGACTTTTTTAAAATTGCAACTGCCGGTGAAGGTGGAGTACTTGTTACAAACGATGAAACAACTTATAAAAAAGCAGATGTTTATAGTGATCATGGTCATAACCATGAAGGAACAAATCGTGGTATGGAAAATCACCCTTACTTGGGTTTTAATTACCGCATCTCTGAACTGCACGCTGCTATTGGTTTAGCACAAACACGTAAAGTGCCAGGCATTAAAGAAAGCAATCACAAGAACAAAAAATTCTTACAAAATTTATTATCAAAAAATTCAAATATTACTTTTGCGAAATTGGGTGATGAGTCGGGTGACTCAGCCACTTTTTTAAACATTTTTTTAACGGATACTGAAACTGCAAAACGTGTTGTTGCCGAAATGAATGCAAATGGAGTAGGTGGTTTTAATTATTGGTTCACCAACATGTACCATTTCATTAATCAATGGGATCATTTAAAAAACATGCAAACTGTTTCTAAATTGCCGGTACAATTAACAGGCTCTTCACAAGATTATAACAAATTGTCTTTACCAAAATCACAAGAAGTAGTTGGTCGCTTAATTTCTTTTGGCGTTCGCTGCACTTGGACAGATCATGAAATGACAGAATTGGCAAGTAAAATTATTGCTTGTGTTGAGAAAGTGACTGCTTCCGTTAAAGTTTAATTTAGGTTGGGCGTGTCCCCGCAATTTATTTCATCATTCTAATTAATTATTGCGCGGGGTTGGGTTTGAAGTTTATCCTGAGCTTGGCGAAGGGTTTCAATCTTTTGCAAAGAACGAGCAAAAGGATTTCCATTGCAATAATCCCTCACGCGAAGTTCTTATGAATAAATTCATCAGCCTTAAGTGATTTTGTATAAACTAAATGAAATTGTATTTTTTCTTCTACAATCTTACGACGGAGGAAAAGAAATAAACTTGGTTTCTTAAACTGAAAAATTCATTTTTATAGAAAAAGACCGCGTGAGTGATTGAAACGGAAAGCCCGCAAGCCTTAAGTAAAGCAGAGCTTACTTTAGGTGCGGACTTGAAGTGAAAAGCACGACCCCGCCGAAAATGTTATTGAAAGGAAAAATTTAATTGCGGGGGCACGCCCAAATAATTTCAAATCTAAAATTTGATTAATATATCTTAAAATATTACTACTCCTCAAATCCCAAATGAATTAAAGCATCACCTTGATTTACGACAGGTTGATTATTAATACCAACAATATAACCGGCAGCGGGTGCTAAAATTTTATCCTCAATATTTCCAAACGGATTACAAACAACACCCAATAAATCATCTTTTCTAACGTGTGAACCATTGCTTTTATTCATATGAAATAAGCCACTTGAATTGGCCCTGATCCAGGTATCTCTCATAATCTTCACTGCAGGCATGGCGGGCACTTCGAGATCAATCATTTTATGTGCTTTCATTAAACGCAAACAGCCATTCAAACCTTCATTAATTGCTAAATAATCAAAGCGCATACTTTCGCCGGCTTCGTAAACTAAAATGGGTTTGTTTTTTTTTGCAGCTTCTTTTCTTAAAGTGCCATCACGGTATTTGCTGTTAATGATTAAGGGGGCGCCAAATTTTTCAGCTAATTCTAAATTACCGTCAAACTCAAATACGCAGCGGATTTGTGGGTAGTTGTTTATTTTGGCGCCACCTGTATGAAAGTCGATTCCGAAATCAATAATCGGTAAAATATGTTTAACTAAGTCGTATGCAATTCTACTTCCTATAGATCCGTTTTTTGTTCCCGGAAAACAGCGATTGAGATCTTTTCCATCCGGTAAATCTCTACTGCCATATAAAAACGAAATAATATTTATTACCGGAATGGCAATTAAACAACCACATTTTAAATTCTGAACTTCTTGTCTTCTAATTATTTTTCTTATAATTTCTATTCCATTTGTTTCTTCACCGTGCATACCTGCGCTGAGAAGTATGGATGGACCTGGCTTTCCGGAATTAATAACATGCACAGGAATTTCGATACGAGTTTTAGTATGCAATTCATATGAATCTAAAACCACAGTTTTATTTTCTCCGGCTTTTATTGTTTGTTTATTGATTGTGATGTTCACGGTTTTTTTAATTAGAATTAATTAATGTTTCTGTCAGTTCGAGCGGAGTCGAGAACCATAAAATGAATTCCTTGTCTTCTCGACTCCGCTCGAAGTGACAAATTTTTTGGGCTTAAAACATTCGAAGTAAAGTTGGCATTTAATCCCCCGGTTTATTAAATTCATTGCGCTCCACATATTCAATAATCTTGCTCGCGATATCAATTCCTGTTGCGCCTTCAATCCCTTCTAATCCGGGTGATGAATTTACTTCCATGACTAATGGTCCGCGCGATGATTGCAGCAAATCAACTCCTGCAATTCCGAGACCTAATTTTTTAACCGCTTTAAGTGCAGTAGCACGTTCTTCGGTTGATAATTGAATAACTGTTGCAGTACCTCCTCTATGCAAATTACTTCTGAATTCGCCTTCCTTTGCCTGGCGTTTCATCGCACCTACAACTTGTCCATCAACAATGAGTACACGGAGATCGGCACCTTTAGCTTCGCTGATGAATTCCTGCACTAACATATTTGCTTCCAATTTTAAAAAAGCTTCAATTACACTTTTGGCTGCTTTTCTATTTTCTGCTAATATAACTCCAATACCTTGTGTGCCCTCTAAAAGCTTTATTACACAAGGAGCGCCACCTACAGCATCAATTACACTATCAATGTCTTTATCTTTTGGTGATGAAGCAAATGCGGTTTTTGGAATTCCTAAATGCGCGCGCGCAAGAATTTGCAAACTGCGTAATTTATCACGTGAACGTACTAAAGCTTGAGATTCAACTGCAGTAAAAATTTTCATCATTTCAAACTGGCGAACAACTGCAGTGCCATAAAATGTAGCAGATGCGCCAATTCTGGGTATTACGGCGTTTACATCTTTTACTTCTTTTCCGTCATAATAAATATGTGGTCTGCCTTGTTCAATAGCCAATACACACTTCATGTGATCGAGTACTAAAACTTCGTGACCACGTTTTTCTGCCGCTTCAATTAATCGTTTAGTTGAATAAAGATTTTTGTTACGCGATAAAATTACAATGCGCATAATTTATTTGTTTGAATGATGTTTTAAATATAAGGAAAGTTTTTGTCCATTTAAGTGCACTTGTTTTACATCTATAATAAATTTTCCTTTAATCGCTTTTCGTCCAATTAATATAGGATACCGCATGCTTTTGCGATCAGACAATGAAAAATCGGCTATAATTGTTTTATGACCAATGTGGATGATAGTCCTTATTACATAACGATCTTCGGCCTCACCAAATGAATTTTTTATTTTCTTTTGTTTAAAATTTTCGAATTTATGATATTGCGTTTCATTATTTGGATAAAATTCAGAAGGTAATGTAAACGTTAAATAAGGTTTACCATTTTCGTTCACTACTTTAATTTCTTCACAATGTATGGCAGATGAAAATGCGCCGGTATCTATTTTTGCTTCTGTATTTTGAATACGAAGTATTGGAAAGTCGACAAACTCTCTTCTCCCAATTACTCTATTCTGTTTTAGTTTAGTGATCATCCTTTATACTTCGAATAAAAGCGTTCTACATTAATTTCTGAATTTAGTACTTCTTTATTCAAGTAGAAATTTACGAAATTTTTAGCAAAATAAGGAGCAATCATTACACCCTTAGTTCCCAAACCATTGAATACAAAGATGTTTTTATGTATTGGATGTTTGCCAATGATTGGTCGGCGATCAATACTGGATGGTCTTACACCGGCTTCATGTTTTATAACTGTATAAGTGGCGCTAATCATTTGTTGTAATTTATTTTTAAGTTCGGTTAATCCCTTTTCAGAAATATTCTCATTCAGTTCACTCCAATTATATGTTGCGCCAACTTTAAAGAGTTCATTATCTAATTTAAAAATAAATCCATTTCTGTTAAAAATGTCTTTCTCCAAATCTATTTCTTTACTAGATATTTCTAAAGTTTCACCTTTAACAGGATTGAGTGGAATCCAATTAAAAAATGGGTTGTCTTTTACAAGATATCCCTCACAGAAAATAATGTTTTTTGCTTTGATGTTTTTGTATTCAACTTCATTTTCAGTGATTTTTAATTCTTTGTGATCAAATGTTTCCTGGAGGAGAGATTTGGTTTTTTTGTGGAAATTTTCACATGCTTCTAAAAAAACAGACATTTGAATGTTGCCTGAATGTTTTACTACTCCATAAGATTCAGGTATGATGAATTTTTTTAAATTTTTATCTGGCATTTTAATTTCAGCTTCAATATAATTATTCAGATCAGATTTTGCTTTTTTAATCCAGAATGTTTTTTCTTCTTCCGAAAAAAACGGTTTTAAAATTGATCTTTCAGTATAAAAATTTGCACCTAATAATTTTTCTGCGTTGGTATAAAATTGTTTCAACTCAGGCAGTAGTTCATCTACCTTCCATGATTTCGTCATGCGTTTAAAAACAATGGGATTCCATATCCCTGCCGCTATTTGCGAGCATTTACTTAAATTGGAATTTGAGATTAATTGATAATTTAAATTTTGATTGCGCAAATAAAATGCCAGAACATTTCCAGCTAAACCATTGCCAACAATTAAAAAATCTAACATTATTTTCTTTTTGGCTTAACGTGTATATTGTGCACCTTGGCTTTACCGCGATATCCACCCGAAAAGAAAACAACACCTTTGATACCGGCAAATGTTTGGGCTTTGTTAATTTCAAAAATTCCTTCAATTCCAATTCCAATATCATAAGTAATTTTTTTAATATAAGCCACGTTGGCATATATACCTGTATTGCGATAAAAAAATGCGGGTAACGTATCAGTAACTCTTGCAATTGGAGGCACTTCACCCTTGTCTCTCGTTAATCCCAATCCAAAGGCAATGTTGTATTTTTCGTTTTCTATTCGATAAACATATCCTATGTGTCCTTGTAAATTATTATTTTCTAAAAACTGATCGCCACTCATCAGAACTCCAACCTGAAAATGGTGACGTCTGATATGGAAAACATAATCTATTCCTAAAGTTGATTGTTCTTTATGACTTCTTATAGATGAATACGAATATCCAAAACCAGCCATTAAATAATTGTTGTGCAGTCGATACCGTTTTCTATCTGAAATAATTTCTTCCTCCCGATCATATTTGGTAGTATCTTTTTGTGCGTTTGTATAAAAGCAAATTAGAAAAAGCGATATGGTTAGTACTTTTTTCACTATTTCGAATTTACTAAAAATTCATTCATGTTTATATCAAAAACATATTACTGGTTCGTTCTTTTCCAATAGTGGTAGATGGCCCGTGACCACTATAAACTTTAATGTCATCACCTTTAGGAAGTAATTTTTCCATGATGGAAGGAATTATTGCATCAGGATTACTTAATGGAAGATCTGTTCTGCCAATACTTCCATTAAACAAGACATCGCCAACAATCATTACTCTTTCTTTTTCAAAAAAGAAGGTGATGCTTCCTGGCGAATGCCCTGGAGTATGAATACATTCAAATTTTAGTTCACCTAATTCCAATATCTCTTCATCTTGCAATAATTTTTTTGGTTTTGGCGATTCTTCACAGTTTAATTCGTACATCTCGGCCGCATGTTTTAAATTATCAATAAAGTACACATCTGCTTCGTGCACTTCAGGTAAAAGACCATATTCGTCAAAAATAAATTTATTGCCCATTATGTGATCTATATGGGCATGTGTTAAAAGAAGTCGTTTCAATTGTAAACCATTTTCAGTTATAAAATTTTTGATAAGTTGGTTCTCCGAATTATTCGACATTCCGGGATCAATAATTGCGGCAATAAGATTATTGTCCCAAATGAGATAAGTGTTTTCTTGAAAAGGACCAACAGTAAATGATTTTAATTTGAGCATATGCAAAAATAGAAAAATATCGATGATAAATTACAGTTTAAACAAGAAGAGATAGGCGATCGGCTACAACAATTACTTCTTTTAATAAAAACTTATCTTGTTTAACTTCAATCAAATTCAAGCCGGTGTTTTTTGCTTTAATAAAAGAACCAAAATTTTCCTGAAGATCTAGAGCCGCAGCACCATTGTATGTTAGGGCTCTTAAACTCAACCCGAGATCTTTAGTTTTAGAATAAAAAATACTCCCTTCTTTTAAAATATCTAAATTAGAATTACTGGCTAAAGAATCTGTTCCAAAACAAATTTGTTTCGAGTTGCTTAGGAGAATATCATAATCAGGGAGTTTATTTTCTATATATAAATTAGCGGTAGGACATAAACACCAAAAGACATGAGAACCGACTGATCCATAATCTTCCTGAGAAGTAAAAGTATTGTGTACAAGAATATTTTTTTTGGATTTTAAAAAGGATGAATACGCATTTAAGCTGCTTCTATGCTTCGGTTTAAACCAACTGATGTCTATATTCAGAAATTCAAATAAGTTATAGAATTCACTTTTTTCTCCTTGCAAGAATTTATTCTCTTCTTCACTTTCTTGATTATGAATTGAAAATGGTAAATTGTTTTTTGAATTATAGTTTGAAATCGCTTCTATTAATTGAACTGATGTGCTATAAGGTGCATGAGGAGCCAAACTCCCAATCAATCCCAAGTTTTGTAATTCTTTTAAAAGAGCAATTCCGCCTTCTAAAATATTTTCTTTTTTTTCCGAATTTAAGCCAATCAACTCAATAAAAGAATGATAATAAAGTTTGCTTTTTTGCTTGGTTTTAAAACTTAAATTGGTATTACTAATATCTCCAACTACTGCAATTCCATTGTTTTCCATGAATGAATCGGCTTGCTCAATTGCCTTATTCATTTGTTCCACTGAAAATTGACTCCGTTTTGAAATGATGTTTTTTGCGAAGTTTACCAAACCGGTTTTTTGTGGAATGATGTTTTGAAAATAGCTTAATTCTAAGTGACAATGTGTGTTTACAAATCCGGGAGTAATAATCCCATCAAACCTTTCGATTTGCAAAGGATCGAGTTGAGATTCTTCAATAATATCAATGAACTGGTTTTTTTCATTAATAACCAATATCGAATTTTTATTTAAAAACTCAGTACCATTAAAAATACTTTCAGAGCTAAGGAATCTCACAAAACAAATTTAGCTATTTAAGCGCTTGTTTGGTATCTTTACAGTTAATTCATGCCTAAAAAAAACATACGTATTCTTTCCCTGGATCAGATCACTGAACTTTTCAAAGAACTAGATGAGCCGAGCTTCAGAGCCAAACAATTATATGATTGGTTATGGAACAAACGTGCTATTCATTTTGATGACATGAGTAATTTTCCAAAGTCGTTACGGGATAAACTCAATGAAAATTTTGAAATACATGCAGTAGAAATTCATGATCTCCAAATAAGTAAGGATAAAACTATAAAGTGTGCCATGAAATTGCATGATAATTTTGTAGTTGAAAGTGTTCTTATTCCGCAAAAGGAAAGAATGACGGCTTGTATTTCCTCACAAGTGGGATGTAGTTTAACATGTAAATTTTGCGCCACGGCTAAATTGAAAAGAATGCGCAATTTGACGGCTGATGAAATTTACGATCAGGTAGTTTTGGTAAAACAAACTGCAATGGAAAAATACAACCAACCATTATCGAATATTGTTTACATGGGTATGGGTGAGCCTTTGCTCAATTATAGTGAGATGATGTTGTCTATTGATAAAATCACAAACCCGAATGGTTTAGGAATGTCGCCAAAACGAATAACAGTCTCAACTGCAGGTGTTGCAAAAATGATCAAAAAATTGGGCGATGATAACGTGAAATTTAATCTGGCATTATCATTACATGCTGCTAATGATGAAAAGCGAAATCAATTAATGCCAATTAATGAAACAAATTCATTAGAGAGTTTGGAAGAAGCTCTCAATTATTTTTATGAAAAAACAGGTACGAGAAGTACTTTTGAATACATTGTTTTCAAGGATTTTAATGATACAACTCAGGATGCATTGGAGTTAGTTGCCTACAGCAAAAAAGTAAAGAGCAAAATAAATATTATAGAATACAATCCAATCGATGGTGGTGAATTCAAACAAACCACACCAGAAAGGCTAGATAATTTTGTGAAAGTATTAGAAGAAAAAGGAGTTATTGTAAATGTAAGAAGAAGCAGGGGAAAGGATATTGACGCGGCTTGCGGGCAATTAGCAAACAAAAATAAACTGGCAGTAATAGAGTATAAATGATAAATTATTTTAATTCAATAAATAATAATAAATTAGAACCTAAGTGTCGAGTACAGTAAATAAAATAAAGCAACCTATTGCTGCTCATATGGAAATTTTTGAAGTTAAATTCAAAGATTCTATGAAAAGTACTGTGCCTTTATTAGATAAGATCACAAATTACATTGTTAAACGAAAGGGAAAACAAATTCGCCCTATGTTTGTTTTTTTAAGTGCCAAATGCTTAGGTGAGATTAACGATAGTACTTATCGTGCTGCGGCTTTAATAGAATTGCTTCATACAGCAACTTTGGTGCATGACGATGTTGTTGATGACAGTAACGAACGGCGCGGTTTTTTTAGTGTAAATGCTTTATGGAAAAATAAGATTGCAGTTTTGATTGGTGATTTTCTTTTATCAAAAGGCTTGCTTTTAAGTTTAGATAATGATGATTTTAGATTATTGAAAATCGTGAGTAATGCCGTGAAAGAAATGAGTGAAGGAGAATTATTGCAGATAGAAAAAGCCCGTCGCTTAGATATTTCGGAAGAAATTTATTTTGATATCATCACAAAAAAAACAGCGACACTAGTAGCTGCTTGTTGCGCCTGCGGCGCTGTTTCGGTAAATGCGAACGAAGAAACAATCCAAAAATTTAAAGAGTTTGGAACCCTAACCGGAATCGCATTTCAAATAAAAGATGATTTGTTTGACTTTGGAACCGATGAATTAATTGGAAAACCAACCGGGATTGATATCAAGGAAAAAAAAATGACATTGCCTTTAATCTTTGCGTTAAATAATAGTACTTGGAATGAAAAAAGAAAGATCATCAACATTATTAAAAATCATAATACCGAAAGTGATCAGGTAAAAAAGGTAATTGATTTTGTGATCTCAAAAGGTGGGATTGAATATGCCAATAAGATTATGAATGATTATAAAGATAAAGCCCTCGCTATTTTAAAAAATGTTCCTGAATCGCCGTCCAAAGAAAGTTTGGAAGCGTTAATAAAATATTCAATAGAAAGAAAAAAATAAAATGTTTAAGAAGGTAATTTATATTTTAACAATAAGCCTTATCATTTCTTCTTGTGGTACACCAGAAGAAAAAAAGGAAATGACAGAAAATGAGAAATTAGTTGCGGATTCTTTGAGCAGAGTTACGCAAAAACGTCGCGCAGATTCATTGAAGAAAATAAACCCATTATTGATTATGCCGCCCGACAGTAATTATACGGGTGATTATATTGATAAATATCCAAGTGGAATAATTAAATACCGCGGCTATTTCCGTTTTGGTTTGCGTCATGGCCAGTGGGTTTCTTTTTATGGAAGTGGCACACCATGGAGCGAACAGAGTTATAATAAGGGAAAACGACAAGGTGCGAATATTGTTTATTACGAAAATTCAAAGGTGCGTTACAAAGGTTTTTATAGAAATGATATCAGAGATAGTGTCTGGACATTTTATGATTCGCTCGGACTTCTTATGAAAACAATCGTTTATAAAGACGATAAAGAAATTTCTGTTGTAGATGCTAAAAGATCAAAGAGTAAGAAATAAAAAACCTCATTTTACTTCACTCTGAGGTAAAATGAGGTTTAAATTTAAGGAACTATAATTATACTATTAAGGTTTCTTTTCCAAAACTTCGTCAATCATTCCATAGGCTTTTGCTTCAGCAGCAATCATCCAATAATCACGATCGCTATCTGCCCAAACTTTGTCATAAGTTTGTCCACTATGTAAAGCAATAATCTCGTATAATTCTTTTTTCAATTTCTGAATTTCACGCGCTGTAATTTCAATATCACTTGCTTGTCCGTCGGCCCCACCCATTGGTTGGTGAATCATTACGCGGGCATGTTTTAAAGCAGTACGTTTCCCTTTTGCACCGGCACATTGTAATACAGCGCCCATACTTGCGGCCATACCTGTACAAATAGTTGCAACATCTGGTTTTACAATTTGCATAGTATCATAAATACCTAAGCCGGCATAAACGCTTCCACCTGGTGAATTAATATAGATTTGAATGTCTTTTTTTGCATCCACACTCTCTAAAAACAATAATTGAGCCTGAACAATGTTAGCTACCTGATCGTTGATACCGGTACCTAAGAAGATGATCCTATCCATCATTAAACGCGAAAAAACGTCCATTTGAGCAACATTCAACTGGCGTTCCTCAATGATATAAGGTGTTAAAGATGAAGTTATACGCGATGAATAATTATCATACGTTAAACTGCTAATGCCCATGTGTTTGGTGGCATATTTTTTGAACTCGTTGTTATCGAACATAGATTATAAATTTAAATTAAACCAAAATTACTTTTGTTTTAGTACAATACAAATTCTAATCCAATTAGTTTTCAACCGCAATTTGTCATGTTTTTATGACAGCTTAGCAGAAAAAGAAGAGAGATTCTAGTAATCAACAAAAATTACTTTAGAAGAATGGTTATTCCAAAACTGGTATAAACATTTTTTAACTTATAATCCAATACATAATCATTTGTATAAATGGATTTGTTATTGAAAAAATAACCTTGTTTCAAATATAAACTGGCATTAGACCCAATTTTATAATTGAGTTTAAGTGCCAGATCGAAGAAAAGTGAATGTGGATTCAGAAAAAGTTTGTTTTTTGAATATACATACACATTTTCTTTAATAGCAACTAATTGATAAGAATTGAGTGGAATTGCATATTGTATTCCAGCTTGTGGTTCAACGAAAAACTTTTTGGTGACTTTGATTTTATAATTAAAACTAAATGGAATAGTCACAAAACGAATATTATTTAAATAAGATTGAGCATCAACTGTATCTCCGTTTACAACTATTACTTGACGAGGTATACCAGCTTTATAAACTGTATCAATAATATTTATATGCAGTGAATCATAAGTATAATGATCAAAAACAAGTTGTGTTTTGGTTTGAGCAAATGCTTTTGCGTCAACTTTTGTTTCTACATTAAAAAACCCTACACCAACATTTATTCCTATTCCACTTTTATGACTGTATCCAAGAATTGCAGCGCCATTAAATAACTTATAATTA
>Ga0206968_10294_pt1 | contig 12243 bp, 10 predicted proteins | sample Alteio_BWOrgHeat_22_FD_153254 | JGI IMG/M metagenome (GOLD analysis project Ga0206968, IMG submission 153254) | Enriched cells from forest soil in Barre Woods Harvard Forest LTER site, Petersham, Massachusetts, United States -... | ecosystem: Environmental > Terrestrial > Soil > Temperate forest >... | reverse complement strand
TCATCTTTCTCTATACCAAGTATATTAAACACTGCCGACTGCATTTTATCATCATGAATTCTTATAGATCCGCCACCTAATTCGATACCATTTAAAACAAGATCATAAGCATTTGCTAAACTTTTTCCCGGATTTGCAACAAGTTCTTCAACTGTACAACGTGGTGAAGTAAATGGATGATGCATAGATGTTAGTTTCTTAGTAGTTTTATCTACTTCAAACATTGGGAAATCAACTACCCATAAGAATTGCCAAGTTTCTCCAGTTAATAAATTACGATCATGCCCTAATTTGACTCTAAGCGCACCCATAGACTCAGTTACTATATTAAATTTATCCGCGCCAAAGAAAATTAAATCACCATTTTGAGCGCCAGTTCTCTTTATTATTTCCAAAGTAGTATCTTCTGGAATAAATTTTAGAATTGGTGAAGAAAGACCATCTAATCCATTTTCTAGATTATTTATTTTAATATAAGCTAGACCTTTAGCCCCAAAGACACTTACTAGTTTAGTATAATCATCAATTTCTTTACGACTTAAGTCACCGCCATTTGGTAATCTTAAAGCAACGACACGACCATCCTCGTCATTAGCTGGGCCCGAGAAAACTTTAAAGTCCACCGTTTTTAATAAATCAGCAACATCTACTAATTCCATTGGCACTCTAAGATCAGGTTTGTCCGATCCAAATCTGCGCATCGCTTCATGGTAAGTCATTACTGGAAATTTATTAAGTTTAATACCTAAAATATTATCAAATAGCTTGATAATCATTTTTTCCATAAGACTTAGGATTTCATCTTGATTGATGAACGACATTTCAATATCAAGCTGGGTAAATTCTGGTTGTCTATCTGCCCTTAAATCTTCATCGCGAAAGCATCTGACTACTTGATAATATCTATCAAAACCAGCCATCATTAATAATTGTTTAAATACCTGCGGTGATTGCGGCAGCGCAAAGAAAAAGCCATGATGAGTACGACTTGGCACTAGATAATCACGCGCGCCTTCAGGGGTAGCTTTCGTTAAACACGGTGTTTCAACGTCAATAAAATTATTATCATCCAAAAACTCACGTAAGATTCTAATAGCCTTTGCACGCAATTTAAATTTCGCTTGCATTGATGGCCGTCTTAAATCTATAACCCGATGTTTTAGGCGAACATCTTCATTAACACTGATATGGGCACTATCAATTGGAAATGGTGGCGTTTCTGCTTTATTCAATATTTCTAAATTAGTTACTATAAGCTCTATCTTACCAGTGGGCAAATCAGCATTTATTGTTCCGCTAGGTCTTTGCGTAATCTTCCCTGTTACTTTGACGACATATTCAGATCGAATGCTTTCAGCGCACTTAAAAATATCTTTATTTTCTGGATTAACTACAACTTGCAATAAACCAGTAACATCTCGAACGTCTAAAAATATAACCCCCCCATGATCACGGCGTTTATTCACCCAACCACAGACAGTGACATTCTGGTTTAACAATTCTTCTGTTAGTTTTCCGCAATAATGACTACGCATGCCGACCATCCTAATAAGTAACCTAAAATAAAAGATTCTAACAAAATCAATGGTTTTAATCTAGGGTCTAAACACCTGGTTTAGGTCGATATTGATTTTCTTTAACCCAACGCTGCCAAGGTTTCATAGTGTCTGGAGCAATAGGATTTGTAGATAAAGTTTGATTAGGTCGATATTGATGCAATCTAAGATATTCGCACCAAGGCTTAAGAGGTTGCGAGGTTTTTTGTAAAGACAAATACATATGGAATCTCAAATGACTGCAACTAGCAAGGTTAATGACATTTGCTAGTGCTTTAAGAGCTTCTACAGTAACTCGAGCTCCATGTTTTAATAATAATATGGCAATTTCAATATGACCATTTTTGAGAGCATATGATAAAGCAGTCCCATTCCACTGATTTTGTAAATTAACGTCTGGGTTATTTTCGAGTAAACGCTTAACGCATGCGATATGTCCACTGAGGGATGCAAGCATTAAAGCAGAATTTCCAAAACGGTCTTGTGCATTAACTAAGGCATTGCAAGTTAGTAAAAGATTAACACAATTTAAGTCGCCTTTAGCAGATGCACGTATCAAAGAAGTTTTACCGTCAACTTTAGACACGACATTAACATCGGCACCGTATTCCAGTAAAAACTGAGCGCAACCGAATTTACCGTTTAGACATGCAAACATTAAAGCTGTTACTGAATAGCCATGGTGATTCGCAGAAGCTCCAGATTTCAGTAAAGATTCCACGCCTTTTTCGTTACCAACATTTATGTAGGTCATTAAATTGTGAGTAGAATAATATCCAGTTCTATTGACCTGTGAATACATTTAAATTACCTCTCTAAATTAAAAGTAGAAGTATACACAAGTAAATCTTTGCTATCAATAAAACTAACAAAAGTCTTAATTAGATCATTATATTTTTATTAATTTTTATAATATTACCTATAAAATTTATCTTTTGAATAATAATCTTAATTTATGACATAGGGATTTTGCTTTAGGATTGGGTGCAGGTTTAAGATCAATCTTTGGAACAGAACATTGTGAATTAACAAAACCATGAAATCTCACCAAACTTCTACCACCAAGATCGGGAGCTAATGCAGCTGCTGTTTTATTGTCCTTATTTCTAGGATAAACATTAACATTATATCTTAGAAAAAGTTGAACAATATCATAAAGACCAGATTGGCAGGCATACATCAAAGCAGTCATGTTATATTGATCTTGAATATCAGTTTCAGCACCGTTTTCTAGTAAAAAACTAGCGAAAGCTAAACGACCGAATATGGCTGCAACTATTAAAGGAGTTCTATTTAAGAGTATCCGAATATTAATATCAGCACCTTCTTTTAATAGGAGCTTGGCGCACTTAAAATAATCATGTGCAAAGACAAATGCTGTATGGCCCTGCGGACCGATAATATGAACTGATGCGCCATATGTAAGCAAAAGTTGAACGCAGCTAACATAACCTTTTTTGCAGGCTAACATTAAAGCTGTTTCTTCAAAATGGTTTTTAAGATTAACCTTGGCATGATGCTCTAATAAAATTTGCACACAAAGAAAATGCCCGTTAGCGCAGGCGAACATCAAAGCAGTAAAGCCGGTTAAATCTTTGGAATTAACCCGAACTTTTTTCTTTAAAGCAAGCTTTAGTCCTGTTGCATTACCAACGTGGGCGAATTTAATAAGATCTTTATCGGTGTACTTTATAAGGCTCATTTAGAAACCTGTCGATTATGTCTGATACCTAAGTTGCATAATACGTAGATTTATTAGAAATTGCAATAACTAATATTTAATTGATAAAATTTGAAAAAATAAACTATTAATTTCAATAGTTTAACAGAGGGCTTATTCTAGCCCAGTTAACTTATCTTCATATTTTGCAAGATAAGCTTTTTGCCCAAAATGAGCTAATAGCGGAATGATAACAAAATGTATCCAACGAACTATTGTTACTGTAATAAGAAAGGGAATAATTTTTATGTGCAAAGCACCAGCTACTATAGTAAATATTTTAAATGGCGGAAAAGGTAAAACACTTGCCGGGAGTAAAACCAAGAGGCCATAACTGGCAAACCAATTTTCAATTTTAAGAAATTCTGCAGCATAGCCCCAAGATTCAATATAAGGATTTAAATATGAGATTAAAAAATATCCTAAGGAATAACCAACCATACTACCTAAAAGAGAAGCTATAGTTGCAATGTTGATATATTTTAATTTTTTATTTGGATTAATTAATACAAGGGGTATAAGCATTACCATCGGAGTTAATGGTAAGACACAAGACTCTAAAAAACATAATAAAGCCATAATTGCTACACCATATTTGGTTGTAACGAGGCTTTTTAATTTGGCATAGATCTTATGTTTTAATTTCATCATTAATGCTTAAAGCTAACAACAAATTTTGCGCCACCCAAATTGGAATTAGAAACTGTTAGTTCACCACAATAGGCTGCAATTATATCTGTAACAATCGACATACCAATTCCATGGCCAGGTGTATGTTCATCAATTCTTATCCCACGCTTTAAAATCTCTTGCTGCTTATCATCAGGAATTCCAGGACCATCATTTTCTATTGCTATAGTTAACAATTTCTCATTAGATTTTTTTTCTTCTATCACCGTAATTTTCACAACGTTATTGCACCATTTATACGCATTATCTAAGAGATTGCCTAAAACTTCTAATAAATCACCTTTATCTCCATAGAACATCGCTTTGCTATCCACAGTTAGCTGTAGTGTAATTTTTTTATCTTTATAAACTTTACTTAATGCTAAACGTATTTTGTCTATCAATAGCTGTACATTTACTGGTTTATTTAAACTGGCTTTGGTGCCAGCCGCCTGGGCACGTCTTAGATGATAAGTAACTAAATCGTTTAAGACATCTACTTGCTCAATTAATGTCCCTTTATCTTTTTCATTAAAAATTTCATGCTTGGTGGTGCTATTTATTATAGATAAAGATGTCTTAAAGCTATGCGCTAGATCACCTAATGAATTGCGATAACGTTCTTGTCTTGCTCGCTCAAAACGCAATAAAGTATTTAAATCAGTCGTTAAATCTTTTATCTCATCAATATAATTGCTTTCTAAATAATCGCGTTTTCCCTCTTCTATAAGACTAAGATCATTTCTTAATCGCACCAGTGGCTTTAGGCCCCATTTAATTACGAGCTTTTGAATAAAAAACGATAAGAGAACAATAAGACCTAACCCACTCCATAAATTATAACGAAATACAGAAATTTCATTACGGTAGGTTATATCAGATTCGGCAACATTAAAAGTATAATACAGCGGTTTAACATCTTCTATGCTCCAATCATAACCAATGCTTAATAAAAATAATTGTGAACCATCATCAGCTTGAATCAATTGAAATTTGTGTTCACCAGGTTTTAAATTTTTATAATATGGTATTTGTATGCCCTTATTAGAAGGTGAATACCATGAAACTTTATTGTCGTGCGCAATAGCGGCATAATATCCCGACTTCTCTTCGGTAAGATGACTATCGAGGGTGACATTAGAAAGGCCTAGTAGATCATCCCTTTCATCAAGATTAGCTTTTCTTAAAATTTCATAAATTTGGCTTTGCAACCTTATAGATACCGATGAGGTAGCTTTGGCGACGTAAGCGCGATCTATTATAATCCCGGTTAGACTTACAAAGAAAATTAAAACAATTGTAGATGATAAAGATAATCTAGTTTTAAGTGAGTTCATTGTTATGGCAGGCTAACCTGTCTAACCAAAGTTTTTACTTAATTTTGATTATCTCACTTATCCTTAACCAAAACAAATTTATAACCACGACCACGTAATGTTTCAATAGGATTTAGAATATTATCTGGATCGATCTTAGATCTTAATCTTCTCATAAATACTTCAATAACATTACTATCCCGCTCATGCTCTTGGGAATATAAAGCTTCTGTAAGTCTCATCTTAGAAATTACTTGATTAGGATAAGTCATTAGATACTCTAAAATTTTATATTCAAAAGTCGTTAAGTTAATTGTCTTATCGCCAACATTAACTTCATGAGTTAAAGTATTTAAAGAAATATCACCAATTTTTAATTCCGATTGTGCCCAGCCACCATGACGACGAATCAAAGCATTGACTCTGGCCGCTAGTTCTTCGATTTGAAATGGTTTAGTTAAATAATCATCCGCCCCTGCTTCTAAACCTTCAACTTTTTCCTGCCATCTATCACGGGCTGTCAAAATAATAATTGGAAATGCTTTGTTTTTATCGCGTAATTTTTTTATTAAAGTTATACCGTCTATCTTTGGTAAACCGATATCAATAATAGCTAAGTCTATATTATATTCCGAGCCTAAATAAAGCCCTTCCTCGCCATCTTGCGCAGCATCAACTGTTATGTGCTTGGATTTAAAGAAAGTAACTAATTCTTCGCGTAATTCTTGGGTATCTTCTACTATTAGTAATCGCATGTTTTTAGCCCCTCATAATCTGATATTATAGTCTATTAGTCAATCATATTACATCTAGCTGTCCTAATCGGACGCACGGATGGTTTAAATTTACCGGTAGGATGAACATATAAAAAATTCAAAATCAATATGTTGCAAGCCAAACTTAATGTTATTAGTTTTTTCATACAGCCTTATTTCATATATTAAATATTTAACTGTATTTTACAGATTAAGGATGAATAGAAACTGAATGGAATATTTAGTCTAAAGTATACAAATGACAAGCCACCACATGCTTTCGCTCAAGAACTAGATTGTCTGGAGCTTTTAACAATGGCTCAATTTGACTACATTTCTCAAAAGCTTTAGGACATCTAGTTCTAAAATGACAACCGGATGGTGGATTAATCGGTGATGGTACCTCGCCTCTTAAAGGTTCGTGTTTTTTATTTCGCTCTAACTTAGGATCTGGAATTGGTACTGCTGATAATAAAGCTTTTGAATAAGGATGTAATGGATGTTCGTAAATATTTTCAGCCTCACTTAATTCAATTATTTTCCCTAAATACATTACTATAATTCGATCAGATATATGCCGAACAATACTTAAATCATGCGCTATAAATATCAGAGAGAGACCATATTTATTCTGTAAAGATTTTAACAAATTTATAATTTGGCCCTGGATAGAAACATCTAGAGCACTCACCGGTTCATCACACACCAAAATTTTTGGTTGTAATATTAATGCTCTTGCAATGCCAATTCTTTGACATTGACCGCCGGAGAATTCATGGGGATAACGATTAATATGCTCTGGTATTAACCCAACATCTGCCATAATCTGCTTTACCCGAGTATTAATATCATCTTTAGATAAATTTAATTTCGCAAAGTTTTTTAGTGGCTCTGCGATAATCTGTCCGACAGTCATTCTAGGATCTAAAGAAGCAAGGGGATCTTGAAAAATAATTTGTAAATCTTGCCGTTTTTCTCTAAGTTCTTTTTTAGATAAATTATTTAAATTTTGCTGATTGAATAAAATCTCCCCACTAGTAGATTTAATTAATTGCATAATTGCGCGGCCCAATGTCGATTTACCACAACCTGATTCACCAACAATTCCTAAAGTCTCGCCTTTTTTTAAATTAAAGCTTATATCATCCACAGCCTTTAGAAATAAATTTTTAGTCTTTGTCGGATAATATATTTTTAGATTTTTTATTTCTAAAATATTTGTATCTAGATTAATATTATTTTGCGACATGACAAGCCTTGATGTGATCTGGATTATTATTAACAGGAAGTAATAAAGGCATATGATCTTGACAGTAGTCTATATGAATATTACAGCGTTCATAAAATGGACAGCCATTAGGTAAATTTAATAAACTAGGAGGTTGTCCTGGGATAACATATAATTCTTTTTGCAAGCCAGAGGGTATGGATGCTAACAAGCCTTTAGTATACGGATGCACACTATTATAAAAGATATCATCAACACTGCCCTGCTCCATAATTTTACCGCCATACATTACTATTACCGTATCACAGCTACTAGCAATAACGCCCATATCATGAGTAATTAAAATTATTGCCATATTTAAATATTTTTTCAGATCTTCTAATAATGCAATAATTTCTGCTTGCACGGTAACATCTAATGCCGTAGTGGGTTCATCAGCAATAAGTAATTCAGGTTTACATAATAATGCCATAGCAATCATTATTCTTTGTCGCATGCCCCCTGAGAACTCATGAGGATATTGATTAATACGCCGTTTAGCATCAGGTATTTTTACAGTATCCATACAATTCAAAACCGTTTTAATCGCATCATTTTTGGCAATATTTTTATGATTTAATAATACTTCGAGTAATTGCTTACCAATTGTTACATAAGGATTTAAACACGTCATCGGATCTTGGAAAATCATCGAGATTTTATTACCTCTTAATCTTCTAATCTCCTGATTTGATATAGATAATAAATCTTGTTGATTATAGATTATATTTCCTGTTGTAATTGCATTTTTTGCAAGAAGTCGCATAATTGCTAAAACAGTTTGGCTTTTACCAGATCCTGATTCGCCTACTATTCCTAAAGTCTGACCTTTTTCAATTTGAGCATTAAAACCATTAACTGCAGTAACTATGCCATCATTAGTTTTAAATTTTATGACTAAATCATTAATTGTAATTAAAGCCATAATAGTCACCTATCTTTAGGATCTAATGCATCTCTTAAACCATCACCAATAAAGTTTAAGCACATTAAAGTAGTTGATAAAAAAACTGCAGGAAACACTAAAGTCCACCAGGCACCTTGAATATTTTGTGCGCCTTCATTTACTAATACTCCCCAACTGGTATCAGGCTCTTGTACACCTAATCCTAAAAAGCTTAAAATTGACTCGGCTAAGATCGTAGCAGGAATAGTAAGGGTAACATAAATGACAACTATACCTAATAAATTAGGAATTATATGCCGATAAATTATTTTCCATGAGCTTGATCCAGTCGCACGTGCAGCCTCAATAAATTCTTTATTTTTTAAACTTAGAGTCTGACCACGCACAATTCTAGCTAAATCAAGCCAATTTGTTGCACCAATTGCTAAAAAAATTAATAAAATATTACGACCGAAAAAGACTGTTAATAATATGACAAAGAACATAAATGGTAGTGCATATAATATATCAACAATGCGCATCATAAAATGATCTAATCTGCCACCAATAAACCCGGCAATTGATCCATAGGTTATCCCAATTATGACGCTGACTAATGTCGCGACAATCCCAACCATTAAAGAAATTCTGCCACCAAATAAAGTTCGCGCAAAAATATCACGTCCTAATAAATCTGTACCAAAATAATGGCCATCATTAAAACTAGGACTTTGCAACATTGCACCCCAATCGGTATCATCAAAAGGATATTTTGTTATATAAGGCGCAAATATAATTAAAAAAATTATAGTAATCAAAAAAATAAAACTAAATAATGCCAGTTTATTATTCAAGAGTCGTTTATAAGAATCTTGCCACAAACTTCTGCCCGTAATATTATTCATAACGGATCCTTGGATCTAGATAAGCATATAAAATATCTGTTAATAAATTAAATAAGATAATAAAAAATGCTGAAATAATAACAACACCCATTACTAGAGTATAATCACGATTAATCGCACCTTTTATGAAATGCTGACCTATGCCAGGTAAACCAAAAATTTGTTCAATTACAATAGATCCAGTAATTATCGCTGCAGTTGCTGGTCCTATAAATGATACCACTGGTAATAATGCTGGTTTTAAGGCATGACGAACAACTACACGAAATTCTGATAATCCTTTAGCTCGGGCAGTACGAATAAATGCTGAATTTAAAATTTCAATCATACTGCCTCGCATTATTCGAGTAATATAGGCAATCATCGGTAGACTTAAAGCTATTATTGGCATAATTAAATATTTAAAATCAAACGCCCCATGCCACTCCCCTGCTGGCATTATATTTAATATCACTGCTAGTAATAAAATCATAAGTGGCGCAGTAACAAAACTTGGAATTGATATTCCAATTTGTGCAAATATCATTATAAAATAATCCAATCGTGAATTTTGCTTTAATGCCGCAATAGAGCCGAAAATTATGCCAAAAATTATCGCTAACGACATTGCATAAAAACCTAAAGTCATCGAAACTGGCAGACCGTCATAAATTAATTGATTTACAGTAAAATCTTTATATTTAAAAGACGGGCCAAAATCCCCATGTAATAAGTCTTTTAAATAATAACCATATTGAATATAAACAGGTTTATCTAGATGATATTTTTTTTCTAAATTCGCTTTTATAACGGGATTTACAACTTTCTCACCATCAAACGGGCCACCTGGAACGCTGTGCATTAGCAAAAAAGATAAAGTGATAATAATCCAAAGAGTTGGTATAGCTTGTAGAAGTCTTTTGATAATATATTTAAGCATTCAAATGTACCTCATAATTTGCACTATCCCATTCACTGCGTTGGAACACATGCCCATTCCCATTCACTGCGTTGGAACACATGCCCCATCCCCATTCACTGCGTTGGAACACATGCCCATTCCCATTCACTGCGTTGGAACACATGCCCCATCCCCATTCACTGCGTTGGAACACATGCCCCATTCCCATTCACTGCGTTGGAACACATGCCCCATTCCCATTCACTGCGTTGGAACACATGCCCCATTCCCATTCACTGCGTTGGAACACATGCCCCATCCCCATTCACTGCGTTCATGGGACTTCCCCGTAGGGGAAGATAATTATATTTTGTTCGCTACGCTCACTTCAATCTTCTTAAATAGAGCTATTACACTAGTGAGCGCAGCGAACAAATCTTACTCTTCCCCTACGGGGAAGTACGGCAAGCAGAGCGAGCCGGGATGGGGCGTGTTTACAATTACATAATTTGCCCCATCCCCATTCACTGCGTTGGAACACATGCCCCATCCCCATTCACTGCGTTCATGGGACTTCCCCGTAGGGGAAGATAATTATAATTTGTTCGCTGCGCTCACTTCAATCTTCTTAAATAGATCTATTAACACCAGTGAGCGCAGCGAACAAATCTTACTCTCTTCCCCTACGGGGAAGTACGGCAAGCAGAGCGAGCCGGGATGGGGCCTGTGTTTACAATTACATAATTTGCTACATCCCCATTCACTGCGTAACTAATACGCTTAATAACTAGTGAGCGCAGCGAACAAATCTTACTCTTCCCCCACGGGGAAGTACGGCAAGCAGAGCGAGCCGGGATGGGGCTGTGTTTACAATTACATAATTTGCCCCATCCCCATTCACTGCATAACTAATACGCTTAATAACTAGTGAGCGCAGCGAACAAATCTTACTCTTCCCCTACGGGGAAGTACGGCAAGCAGAGCGAGCCGGGATGGGGCGTGTGTTTACAATTACATAACTGCCCCATCCACATTCACTGCGTAACTAATACGCTTAATAACCAGTGAGCGCAGCGAACAAATCTTACTTTCTTCCCCTACGGGGAAGTACGGCAAGCAGAGCGAGCCGGGATGGGGCAAACTTTGCTACGCTCACTTAAGTCTACCTATTTATTGAAATATATCTATCATAAGTCCGATCTCTATTGTCTACCCCAAACCCAGAAACATATGGTTTAACTAAATGATAAACCTCTGGTGTATAAACAGGAATAACGGGCAAATCTTCTAATAAAATTTGTTCTGCTTGGTACAACAAATCAGATCGTAATTTTATATTTGCTGTATTTTCTGCTCTCTTAATTAATCTATCATATATAACATTACTATATCCACTAGCATTTTGTACATTATTGCTCACGAATAAGTCTAGGAAAGATAGGGGATCATCGTATTGAGCTATCCAGCCATCTCTGATAATTTGTGTAGCATTAAGATCTAATCTAGTTCTTAGAAACACGCGCCATTCTTGATTAATCAATGTCGTTTGTACACCTAAATTTTTTTTCCACATTGATGCCACAGCGGTGGCAATAACTTTATTAGCTTCATTAGTGTGAAATAATAAGTTTACTTTTAATGGATGATCTTTATCGTAACCAGCTAGTTTATAATAATATAAAGCTTTATTTAATTTATTTTTATCTAATTCAAAATCAGTTTTTATATCAGATATATAATTACTAATGCCATGGGGGACAAATCTATCAGTCCCTGCCCTTTCTCCGCCCAATATATTTTTCGCAATTATATTTTTATCTATAGCAAATGAGAGGGCTTTACGTAAATTGACATTATCTTTAAACGGCGGTTTAGTAACATTAAAGCTATAGTAGTAACTAGCCAGCATTGGTCGACTATGAAGTTCTTTAGATAAGTTTTTTCTAACCCAGTTTAGCTGTGAAAATAAAACCTTATTGGTATAGTCTAGATCTCCTGCCTGATAACGTTTAAGCTCAATTGATTGTTGATTAATTGGATAGAAAATAACTTTATCAAGCTTAACATGGGTAGCATCAATATAATTAGGATTTTTAATTACAATAATATGAGAATTCACTTTCCATTCTTGTAGTTTAAATGGACCATTATTAATATAATTATTTATCTTGCCGTTATTTTCTAAATACACTGGTGAGAAGGTCGGATGGCTTAAAAGATCTAAGAAAAATGGCGTTGGATGATCTAAATTGAAAATAACAGTATTGTCATCTAGCGCACTAACGCCAA
>Ga0206968_10293_pt1 | contig 12275 bp, 9 predicted proteins | sample Alteio_BWOrgHeat_22_FD_153254 | JGI IMG/M metagenome (GOLD analysis project Ga0206968, IMG submission 153254) | Enriched cells from forest soil in Barre Woods Harvard Forest LTER site, Petersham, Massachusetts, United States -... | ecosystem: Environmental > Terrestrial > Soil > Temperate forest >... | reverse complement strand
TTGGCACGCTCGGCATCGCCTTTAAATCTTACTAACGAAAACTCCGTCTCAACCAATCCCGGATGAATGCCTGTAACCTTTATTCCGTGCGGATTCAGGTCAAAGCGCATACCCTGAGTAATTGCGTCAACGGCAAATTTGCTGGCGCAATACACATTTCCATTAGGATAAACTTCTTTGCCGGCAATCGATCCGATATTGATAATGTGTCCGCTTTTGCGCTTTATCATGCCTGGCATAATTTCTTTGGAGACATACAACACACCCTTCACATTAATATCGATCATATTATCCCAGTCCTTCAAATCTCCATCCTGAAGCGGTGATAATCCGTGGGCATTGCCGGCATTGTTGATCAGCACATCAATACTCTTCCATCGCTCTGGCAATGACCCGATAGCTTTTGCTACATCATCATAATTGCGCACATCAAAACTTAGTGTAGTCACTTGGGTATTCTCGGCCAGTTCTTTTGAGATTTGACTAAGCCGGTCTTGCCTTCTTCCACAAAGGACAAGGTCGAAATTATTTTTGGCGAGTAAGCGTGCTGTGGCCTCACCTATACCGGAAGTTGCTCCCGTTATGAAAGCGATTCTCTTTTCCATGATTTGAATGAATTATTGAAAGATAAAATAAACTGCGATCGTATTGGTATTCAGGCGGCTGATCGGGTCGTGATAAATCGTCTCCTGAGAACCGAGCATGTTTACGATACCGCGCGAAAATCGAATCTCCTGAGAAAATTTGAATAACGGGAAGTAAAAATCAAAACCCATACCTGCGTCAAGGCTCAGGTTTCTTTTTTGAATAGGAATGCCGGCAGATGAATTACCAATATCATTCTTTCCCGAAGCTTCAAAGGCAGGTGTGACCCCTCCGATCATATACATACGCACATTTCCTCTTCGTACGGATTTATACTTGAGCAATAATGGAAATTCCACGAGGGTGGTTTCCACCAATTGAGATTGCGTGGGTGCGTTCGTAAAATAGTAATATAGTTTATGCGAATAAAATCCCGCCTTGGGCATCAGCCGCAAATCAAGAAATTCATTGATACGATAATTGACTAAAAAACCCAATGAAAATCCTGGTAAAAATATTGGTTGAACCGAGTGCACCGTGTCATACTTGGGTGTAACAAATTTGTCTGAATACTTCACCTGATAAGAAGACGTATGCAAGCCAATGCTGAACCCATAGGTTATTGTTCGTTCGTCATAATTAGGATTGTGCTGGCGCGTCCAGCGAAAAAGCTGCGCCTGAGTAACGTGGGGCAACAACAACGCACCCCAAACCAAAAATGCTATTTGGTGGCGGTGTACAGCGAACTTATTCCAAAGGTCAGTGGCTGGCATGTTGCATTTTTATAACCCAACTTCGAAAGTACCGAAAGAAAATCATTACCGTCCGGAAAAGCCTGAACAGATTCCGGTAAGTATGTATACGCCGACGAATCCTGTGAAAAAAATCGCCCTACTTTCGGCAGAATAAACTTAAAATAAAAGGAATAAAGTTGTTTCATTGGGAAAACACGAGGCTTGGAAAATTCAAGCACCACCACTCTCGCACCCGGTTTCATCACGCGCAAAATCTCGGCTAGTCCTTTTTCCAGGTTTTCAAAATTTCTCACTCCAAAGCCAACGATCACAGCATCGAATTTATTTTCCTCAAAAGGCAGGTTTTCAGAATCACCGGCTTTTAATTCGATAAACTGCTCAAATCCACGCTCCTTCATTTTCTTTCTCCCTACGTCCAGCATTCCTTCCGAGATATCAACACCTATTATTTTCTCAGGATTTAACTTCAAGGCCTCAATAGCAAAGTCGCCAGTGCCTGTAGCAACATCAAGAATTAATTTTGGTTGTGCCTTGGCCAAGAGCTTAATCGCTTTCTTACGCCAGCGAATGTCAATGCCTAAACTTAAGAAGTGGTTGAGGAAATCGTACTTGCCGCTAATGGCATCAAACATGCGGGCCACCTGCACTTTCTTGGAGGCGGCATCGTTTTTATAAGGTACTACGGTCAAGCTTATATTTTTACAAAGATAAAGGGAGGCAGCGATTAATTTCCCAAAACTCTAAACTCAACCCTGCGATTGAGTTCCCTGCCCTGCTGCTCATCGTCATTGCTGGCCAACGGTTTTTCTTCGCCATAGCCTACGGCCTTCACCCGGCGAGTATCAATCCCCTTCGATGTGAGAAAGCTTTTTACGGCATTAGCCCGGCGTTGCGACAAGGATTTATTAAATGCTTTTGAGCCTACAAAATCGGTGTGACCAGAAATCTCCACTTGAAGATTTTGATTTTGTTTCATCATCGTTTCCAACTTATTCAACTCACTATAACTTTCTGTACGGAAAGTCGCCTTACTGAAATCAAAGTAAATATTACGTAAGATAGAAACCGCGCCAACGACGAGCTTGCGCATCTCTACGGTCTTATTAATGGTTTTCGCGTCGGTAGAGGCTCCCGTAATTTTCTCTGTGGTTGTTTGGAAAATGTACCCGTCCTTTTCAACCGAAAGCTTATAATCTTTAGCCGTAGTTGAAGTAATGTTGAATTCAATCACTCCATTACCCTTGTCTACGGAGCCTACCATCACTTTATCTTTCAAGCCTTGCATGCGCACTTTAGCGTCAAGTGGAGTTCTTGTTGCTGCGTCAACTATTGTAACTAAATACTTCAGTGGTTGAACCGTTTTCTTAGGCTCTTCCTTCGGTGTCTCCTTTACGGGATCTTCAATTTTTACAACTTTAGGCTCCTCTTTTACAGGCTCTACCTTTTTTGGTTCTTCTTTTACCGGATCTTTGGCAGCAACTACAGGCTCTTTTTTAGGTTCTTCAATAGCTGTGATCTCGTAGATGTCAGTGTAACCCAAACCATCATCGCGCACTGAAGCATAATACCAACGTTTGCCATCCTTCGAGCTGCTAAAATAAATATCGTCGTCAGGTGAATTGATTGGATAGCCCATGTTTTCCGGGTCAGTCCATTCGTTCTTGTCGGCATTCACCAGATTCGTTTTATAGATATCAAATCCACCCATGCCTTTCCATCCTTCCGAGCTAAAGTAAAGAGTCTTGGCGTCGTAAGTAATGAATGGGCCGTCTTCATCAAGATTGGTATTGATCGTAGGTCCAAGGTTTTTTACGCGACTCCAGTCACCTTTAGAATCTTTGATGCAAACATAAATGTCAGATCCGCCGAAGCCTCCTGGTCGCTCACTTGCAAAATAAAGCGTGTTACCATCGGCAGTGATTGATACTGATGATTCACGATATGATGAATTGATAATGCCCGCAAGTGGTGTGGGTGTTCCCCAAGTACCATCCTTGTTTTTCTCGCATGCGTAGATATCACCGTTACCCTCATCCTTATAAATAAAAAGGGTTTTGCCGTCAGGCGACAATGTTAAGTTAGAGTCATTGTATTTTGTATTGACTGTGGGGCCGATGTTTTTAGCACGCTGCCAGTTGCTCCCGCTACGGTCTGCAACAAAAATATCCTCGTAAGGCTTGTTGTCGTCAGCCACGTTTTCGTAGGTGTTACCATCCTGTCTTCGCGTAGTAAATACGATTTCGGTTTCGTCGGCATTAAGCACCGGAGCGTAGTCCTCCCGATCAGAGTTTACCTCACGGCCAATGTTAGTGATGGCGTATGGTTTGGGGTTAGCTACAAAATCTTTTCCATTCTTACACTCCAGTATCCGGCGATCTACCACTTTCATATCAATCTTATCCTTGCCCTGGTAATCTGGCTTTTTCACAAGGCGGCCTCTATATCTGTTGTAGTAATCGATGGCCAGATCGAACTTTAATCCGAACTGGTAGCTTATCGCAATCCAATACTCTAGGTCGAATCGGTAATTAGGATTCTGAGAATATATCCTCAAGAAATATTTCACGGCCTGATCCTTACCAATGGTTTCAAGGTGCATGTGACCAGCCTCGAAATTGGCCTTGATGTTGGTCGTGTCAAGATTGGCCGCGATAATCATAATTTCGCGAGCATCGTCCATGGCTTTGGTAGCTTCCATGATCAAGACTGCCTGGTCCATGTACTCCTTAGACTGCGCTTTGTCCTGGTCTTGGGCAAACACGGTAAAAGTAAACGGCAAAAACAGGGCTAAAAAAATGAATACCCTTCTATAAATGATCATATTAAAAAATAATTTTGTCAGGCAAAATCCGTCAAAGACAAGCAAGTTAAATAAAAATTATCATTCAAAACACATCAAAAATCCAAACATTAAGCACCCATTACTTACATCTTTAGTATTTTGGCGTTCAATTAACACTTTAACACATGCAAATAGCTTCGGCCGAGTTCGTCATGAGCTCCACGGATTGGCAAAAATGCCCTGAACCCAACAAGCCGGAGTTTGCTTTTATAGGGCGATCTAACGTAGGTAAATCATCGCTGATCAACACACTGGTGCAGCGAAAAAAGCTGGCCAAGACCTCGTCTACACCCGGCAAGACCCAGACGATAAATCATTTTTTGATCAATAATGAATGGAACCTGGTCGACCTTCCTGGTTATGGTTACGCTTCAGCCAGTCGTATGAAACGGTATCATTGGGGGAAAATGATTGAGCAGTATCTGGTCAACCGGAAGAATCTGTTTTGCACATTTGTCTTGCTCGACTCACGGCTGACACCCCAGAAAATCGATTTCGAGTTCATCACCTGGATGGGTGAACAAGGATTGCCTATGGCTGTCATCCTTACCAAGTCCGATAAAATTAAACAACGCGAAGTAGCTCAGTCGCGCAAAGCAATTGAAACAAAATTCTTAGAGCAGTGGGAAGAACTTCCACCCATATTTGTTACCTCAGCCGAAAAAAAGACGGGCCGCAATGAAGTGCTCGACTTTATTTCCAACTCATTAAAATCTACCTAGTAAACGATTTACGATTTCGAATGAATACAACCGAAGGATTGAAGCGCGAAATCGGGCTGTGGGGATTGACTTCAAATATTGTCAACGTGGTGATTGGCTCTGGCATTTTTGTATTGCCGGCCATAGTTAGCGAAAGGCTTGGCGCAGCGGGTATCCTCGCTTATTTGTTTTGCGGGTTCCTGATCATTGTGATCATGCTTTGTTTTGCTGAAGTGGGCAGCAAGGTGACCGTAACGGGTGGAGCATATGCTTACATCGAGGCCGCTTTCGGAAAATACTTTGGATTCCTGACCACCAATATTTTTGTTTTTGGATCCTCCCTTATGGCGGCCTCAGCCGTTGCCAATGCGCTAGCCAACACCGTTTCTTATTTCATACCGTTATTTAGCAACCCATTGCCACGCGCGGCTTTTTTAATTACAATATTCTCACTATTGGCTCTTGTCAATGTCATTGGCGTAAAGAAAGGAATTACGGTAGTGAAAGTGACTACCATTGCTAAACTTACTCCGCTTCTTTTGTTAGTCGTGCTTGGCTCAACAAAAGTCGTTACGGCCAATTTACTATGGCAGGGAATACCCGATGTAAGCGACTTAGGTAAAATCTCTCTTATTCTTTTTTTTGCGTTTCAGGGAGCTGAAGGAAGTTTGAGTATTAGTGGCGAGGTGAAAGCCCCCGGCAAGACAGTCCCCCGATCTATCTTTCTAAGCTTTGCCATCATCTTGCTTTTTTATATTGCCATTCAGCTGGTTGCTCAGGGGATCCTGGGCGATTCGTTTCCAAATTTTAAAGATGCACCCCTTGCTGAGGTTGCCAAGCGCGTGATGGGACCATTTGGAGTAACGCTAATGATTGCGGGTGCAGCCATTTCGATGATTGGCTATTTGAGCAGCGACAGTATGAATATGCCGCGTGTGCTGTTTCGCTCCGCTAAAGACAGAGTAATACCCGTTAAGCAGTTGGCCAACGTACATCACAAGTTTGCCACACCGTATGTATCCATCATTTTTTATGCCTCCCTTTGTTGCTTCTTTTCAATCATCGGAGAATTCCGGCAGCTTGCCATATTTGCTTCATCCTCTGCTCTGCTTATTTATCTGGGTGTGGCGCTTGCGGTGATCAAATTCAGACTTGTCAAAAACGCCGACTCATCAGCTTTCAGGATACCCGGTGGATATACCATTCCCATAATTTCGATAATTACCATTCTATGGTTCCTATCAAATCTAACCGCGAAAGAAATTACCGGTCTCGGCATTTTTGTAGGTTTACTTAGCATTCTGTTCTTAATCCTAAGCCTATTAAATATCAATGATAGATCTGAGAAGAATGGGTAGACCCAATGGATTCTCTCAATGATTTGTCCTAATATTGCGCAAAAAATAACAACTCATGGAATTTTCTGATATCGCAGCGATTAGTGGCAAAGGCGGATTGTATAAAATTTTAAAACCAGGAAAATCGGGTGTAATACTTGAATCTATGGATGCCACCAAGACTAAGATTGTGGCGGGTGCAACCCATCGGGTCTCTGTGCTCAATGAAATTTCCATTTATACTACTACCAAAGAAGGTACGGCCCCTCTCGAAGATGTGTTAAGAAAAATCAACGAACAATTTAATGCTGATCTCGGTATCGATAGCGAATCTGATCCCAAAGAATTACGCGCCTTCATGAAATCAGTTCTCCCTGAGTTTGATGAACACCGGGTTTATGTTTCGGATATCAAAAAATTGATCAAGTGGTACGACATACTGCTGAAAGAAGCACCTGAGGTTTTAAAAAAAGCTGAAACGAAAGCTGATTAAATAGTCTCTGCTTTCATTACCATATTTGCAGAGCCTACATAAAACGGAGTGCGCTGATGTAGGCTGGTGGGCTGTATTTCTAAAATTCTTCCCTTACCATCAGTACCCTTTCCTCCGGCTTGTTCAGCAATAAATGCCAGAGCATTGCATTCATACATCAGGCGTAATTTTCCGTTAGGGTCTTTGGCTGTTGCTGGATAAATATAAATGCCGCCTTTCAGCAAATTGCGATGGAAATCTGCAACCAACGAGCCTATGTAGCGGGCTGTGTAGTTACTGTTTTTGCAGTGTTCAATGTACTTCTTCACTTTATCCGAAAATGAATTTGATGATCCTTCGTTGATCGAGTAAATTTTACCATCCTGAGGTATCTGCATGTTCGGATGTGATAGTACGTATTCGCCAAGCGATGGCTCATGGGTAAATCCGTTTACGCCGTGACCTGTCGTATACACCAACATGGTGGAAGATCCGTACAAAATATACCCGGCGGCCACCTGTTCATCTCCTTTTTGCAAAATATCCTGTTCTGTGATGGGCTGTCCGACCGCTGACTTCCTTCTGTAAATAGAGAAAATCGTTCCAATTGAAACATTCACATCAATATTGGAGGAACCGTCGAGCGGATCAATCGCAATCATGTATTTCCCATTATTATTAAGGTCGACAAACGATTCAGTTTCTTCGGATATGAGTGCGCAGACTTCGCCACCTTTAGTGAGGGCACGCGTGAACCTGATATTGGCCAGCACATCGAGTTTCTGCTGTTGTTCCCCTCCGGTATTCTGGGTACCCATGGCGCCCATAATATCAATAAGTCCTGCTTTATTGATCTCGCGGTTTACTACTTTTGAAGCCAAAGCAATATCACGAAGCAATTGAGAAAGTTCTCCACTGGTATATTGAAATTGATCCTGATTGTTTTTGATAAACCGGTCTAAGGCCGTGCCAATGGGTAATGCAATGCGAGAGGTTTCCACAAGTTATTGATGTTAAAGTCTGGATGTTAAATTTGCCCAAAGATACATTGCAAACGTTTGAAATCAACAAAATCGAATGAAGGTATTTAAATTTGGAGGAGCTTCATTGAAAGACGCGGCAAGCGTAAAGAATGTAGTTTCAATTATAAAAGCTCATGTAAATGAACATCTTGTGGTCGTTGTTTCGGCTATGGGTAAGACTACCAATGCACTTGAAAAGATCATTGGTCTTGGCCAAGCTGGAAAAAGTTTCGATGCAGAGCTAACAAATTTAAAAACTTTCCACGCTGCAATCATTAATGATCTCTTTGCTCATCCGCAGTCAATCATCAATCAATTAAATGATTTGATAGTCCAAATAGAAAGAAATGCATCGGCACATGGTGATTATGACTTTATCTACGACCAAACAATTGGTTATGGCGAAATTATTTCATCGGTGATTGTCCATCACTTCTTATTACAAGAAGAATTAGCTTCCCAATGGATCGATTCAAGAAAATTTATCCACACTGAAAGCACTTTTCGAGAGGGGCAGGTACTTTGGAATGAAACAGAAGAGAAGATCAAGGAACTCCTTCCTGTTGTGAAGAATAAAACTATCATTGCACAAGGATTTATTGGTTCCAATAAGAAAGGAGAGACTACTTCGCTTGGTCGTGAGGGTTCTGATTTCAGTGCAGCCATTTTTGGCTATTGTTTACTCGCCGAGTCTGTCACCATTTGGAAGGACGTGCCTGGAGTAATGAGCGCTGATCCCAAGCGGCTTTCCGATCCGATCGTGTTTGAAGAGTTACCTTACAAGGAAACCGCAGAGATGACTTATTATGGAGCTTCGGTAATTCATCCCAAAACGGTAAAGCCATTGGCCAACCGGGAGATTCCCTTGCTTGTAAAAAGTTTTATCGACCCGGGTCTAGCCGGAACGAAAATTTATGAATGCCATGTAGACAAACTCCCTCCATTGATTGTACATAAGGAAAACCAATGCCTGATTTCATGCAAAGTCACCGATTATACTTTTATTAATGAGGAACAGCTTGGTCTCATTTTTCAGGCGATAAGCCAAAGCGGCATGCGCTTACATCTGATGCAGAACTCGGCAATCTCTTTTTCCTTTTGTGTTGACTACAGCGAGAACAGAGTATTAAAATTAATCAGTCTATTAAGTAAAAATTTTGAAGTCTATTATAATTCCGGGCTCACTTTGATCACAGTGAAAAATTATGACCAAAAAACATTTAATGAATACCGGAGCCTGAGAGGAGTAATCTTAGAGCAATCATCCCGATCGGCATTACAAGTATTGATCAAAAACTAGTCAGTCCTTGCTAATTACTAAGTAAGCTTGTTAAGTCAGGCCTTTTGTTTTGCTGCCTCCATTTATTTTTTTAGCTTTAGTAAGATTGCTTTCGGGCCTTTTCTGAAAACCGATCACTAATGAAGCAACTATTCATCGTTGGTATTTTCTGCTTTTCCTTCCTGTCCAATTCGCTTGCGCAAAATATTAATCTTGATAAAAAAGAAATAGACAGTCTTAAAAAAAACGATTGAGCTATGTTCCTGACACGGAGAAGATGCCGCTCCTTCAGGATATCATTATAAACCTCTGGCTCAACCATCCTGACACGGCCATGGTTTACGCCAAGAAAGCGATGGCGCTGGCCGAAAGACTGCAGGATACGAGAAGTCGTGCAATTGCTAACCGAATGTACGGGGCAGTTCATTATTATGTGGGTCGCTACGATACGGCCGCCAAATACGGATATAGAGCTTATCAGTTATCCAAGTCGATCAATGACATCAATCTTATGGCTGCCTCGCTTAACAACATGGGACTGGCCAGTTATTATTTGGGAAGTTATTCTGCCGCACTCGAAAACCTGTTACACGCCCTACACTACGTTCAACAAACCAAACAAGAATATGGCACGGCACTTACTCTTAATAACATTGGCCTTGTCTACGCCAAATTAAAAAACTACACAAAAGCAAGAGAGTATTTCAACCGCTCAGTCGAGTTTGCTGAAAGAAGAAAGGATAAGAACGTAATTCTTTATGCCTATAACAATATAGCGTCTACCTATTTCGATGAAAACGATTTTCCAAAAGCTCAGAATTACTATGAGCAGGCACTAGAAATTTCTAAATCCATAGATAACGTGAGCTGGCGAGCCGACTCCTACCTCGGGTTGGCAGAGGTTCAATCAAGTCTCGGTAAACCAAAAGAAGCATCGGCCTTACTTAGAAAAGCATTGGCCCTTAAAACACAAATTGATGAGCGCGATGGAATCTCCGATTGCTACCATAATCTTGCTAAAGCCAAGGCGAAAGAAAACCAACTTGACTCCGCATTCATGTATGTAAAGTTGAGCCTGATTATGGCTCGCCAAAGTGGCTCCACAGAGGAGAGGCTTAAAAATTACGGATTGCTCAAAGACCTTTATACTCAAAAAAAGAAGTATGACAGTGCTCTGTTTTTTCAATCGAAATATCTGGCACTTCGCGACAGCCTTTTCAACGAAACGATGGCCCGTACCTTGGGCGACATTCAATTAAAAATTCAGGAGGAAGAATCACAACAGCAGCTAGCGGATAAAGATACCGAAATCCAACGCAAGACAACACAAACCTACTTGCTGATCGGGGGCATCTTTCTCATGGTAACATTTTTGTTAATTGTTTTCAGATTTTACAAAATCCAGAAAAGATTAACAATTGATCTGGAACGAAAGAATATAGAAACGCTGAACCAAAAAGAAGAAATCAATACCCAGAAAGAAGCACTTTCCCTGAGCAATCAGGAACTGGAGAAAGCACAACTACAAATCAATGAGCAAAATTACCAACTCTCAAAACTAAACGAACAGCTTCTAAGCACTGTTGACATTCGCACAAAGGAACTGGAAGAAGCCAATAAGGAAATTAAAGTGGTGAGCCTTGAGTTGGATAATTTTATTTATAAGTCATCGCATGATATTAAAGCTCCGTTGGCGCGGCTGATTGGAATTTGCCACTTAGCACTGCTCGACGTGAAGGACGAACAAAGTCGAGCCTATTTCAGGTTGCTGGATCAAACCGCTCACTTGCTCAATGATATTTTTAACAAACTGAAAACGGTAAGCGAAATTAACAGCAGAACTGTAGAACGCGTCCCTGTTGATTTTAATACGATACTTAAAAATGTGCAGCGTCACTTGAAATCCATGGAAGGATTTGATTCCATTAAGATATCTACAGAGGTTTCAGCTTCTGCAGAATATTATTCAGATCCTGGTTTGCTCGAGATAATTTTTCACAACATGCTTGAGAACTCTATCCGCTTTCAAAAAAAATCAAATACTGAAAATAAATTTATCCAAATCAAAGTCGCTGGGAAGGCAGCGAGTGTAGTACTTTCCTTTATCGACAATGGCATTGGAATAAAACAGGCAGATGTTGATCACATCTTTAAAATGTTTTCACAGGCCGCGCTCGAACACCAAACAGTTGGGCTGGGGCTTTATATTGTCAAGCAATGTGTTACCAAACTGAACGGTAATATCAACCTCGTGCGAAGCAACCAGCGGAATACCGAGTTCGAAATAGTCCTTGCATAATCCAAAAGATTTGGCGAAACATATCTTTTTCAAAGGTTCTTTTGGATAAACAATCTTTTACTACCTCTTTTGGTCAAAATTTGTATTTTGCGCCGTAGAAAATGTCCTTTCATTAAAAAGAAATTGGTAAAGTGCCTCTTCTGGTTCTCCTGACGGGATTCGTTTCGTTAGGCCGGCTTCACAAGGACTTGTATTAACTAAACTTAAAATTCTGGTTGTAAAGCCAGATCGATGATAAAATGCTTTTAGACGCTCTGATGCCTAAGGAACTCAGCCCCGAAACCATTATTCATATTGGTGGTGTAGCCCTTTTATTAGGTGTCGTATTCGCCGAAACAGGATTGTTTTTCGGTTTCTTTTTACCCGGAGATTCGCTTTTGTTCACTGCCGGACTGTTGTCGGACAGTGAGTGGATAAGCCTTACTCCTGCCGAGCTAATTCCCTTACTTATTATTGCCGCTACGTTGGGAACCGCCACCGGATTTTTCTTCGGTAGATGGACTGGTGATTTTTTTAGTCAGCGTAAAGAAAATTTCTTTTATCGAAAAAAATATGTCGACTTAACTCAGGAGTATTTTCAAAAACACGGTATGATGGCTTTCGTTTTCGGTCGATTTATTCCCGTCGTCCGTACTTTCCTACCTATACTTGCGGGAATTGCTAAAATTAATGTTAAGAAGTTTTGGGTTTATAACCTGCTAGGTGCCACTTTGTGGGTTGTTTCGGTAGTGATGGCAGGATACTGGCTCGGCCGTTTGTTTCCAGCACTTATTGATTACATAGGATTGATAGCATTAATTATGATTGCCGTTTCAACTTTACCATTAGTAGTCTCTGTCTTTAGAGGACAAACCATAGCCGGACAACAGCATTGGCACAATAATCCCACCCTTGTATATGATGGCGAGATAATTGCCGGGGAGCGGGTGATTGGAGTTATCGCCTCCCTGAAAATTGTCCGGGCTGCCGAGCACATACATGTA
>Ga0206968_10292_pt1 | contig 12296 bp, 11 predicted proteins | sample Alteio_BWOrgHeat_22_FD_153254 | JGI IMG/M metagenome (GOLD analysis project Ga0206968, IMG submission 153254) | Enriched cells from forest soil in Barre Woods Harvard Forest LTER site, Petersham, Massachusetts, United States -... | ecosystem: Environmental > Terrestrial > Soil > Temperate forest >... | reverse complement strand
AAAATCGCCAAGCTCGGAGACGAATTGCATCACGCAAAGCGTGCTGAGAAGAAGCGGCGGCTGCGCGTCGAAATCCTACGCGCCCGGCTGGACCTAAGTCAGCGCATCATCAACGATGAGCTAAAGACCCTGGACACGAATGAATCCACACTTGACACACTGTTCCATGACGAGACGGACTCCTCAGCGGATAAGAAGAAACGGATTACACATGAGAAGCAGCGTCTGTCGGAGGCGCTGGAGAAGATTGCCAAAGATCGAAGCGAGCTCGAGAAACTGGCGGGCCGCCAGTACGACAACCAGTTCTACGTCAAGCTTCGCAAGCTCGAAGGAGCGGACTTTGACAGTCCGTTTAACTTCGCTTGGTACATAGATTTCCCTCAAATCTTCGCCTCAAAAACAAATGGTACTCGCGGCGGATTTGATATTACTGTGGGCAATCCACCCTTTGTTACGGCGCGGAACCAGCAGAAGCGGGAACTGTGGCGTCAAAGGTGGCCATTGGTCTGTCACCAGAAATATCAGATGCTTGCTCCTTTTTTCGAATGCAGTTTTGAACTTCTGAAGCCAGGCGGGGAGCTCGGCTTCATCGTCTCGAATGCGTTCGCGAAGCGAGAATTTGGCAAGCCTCTCATTGAAAGCTTCTTTTCCAAAGTAAATCTTCAGAAGGTCGTTGATTGTTCGGGTTTATTGTTTCCGGGGCACGGTACGCCAACATGCATAGTTTTTGGATCGAACGATACGCCACAACAACATTCCACAATTCGACTAGCGGGCATCCTCCCCGGAGGAGGAGACCTGCGCACCCCACCGGAGGAAAGCCCGCTCTGGTTTGCTCTGGAAGACCACCACGATTCCCCAGACTACTCTGACTCACACATCGCAGTGGCAGATCGTACCCATCAAGAGATGGAAGAGTTTCCTTGGAGCTTCGATATTGGAAGCCGTGATCTCCAACTACTATTTGAGAACGCGAACACCGAGCGATTCAGAGGGTTCGTAGATTCAATTGGGATCTGTTTCTTTACAAACGCCGAGGAAGTATTTCAACTCCCCCCTGACTTTGCGCGAAGGCTCAAGCTGAATGTCGAACTCCTGGAGTGTTGTCAGAAAGGCGAAGAAATTCGAAACTGGTCAATGTCTGCTGATTCACTTTCACTGCGGCCGTATACCAAAGAATGGGTTCCAATCGACTTAACCCAATACCCAAGGGTTGCCTACTACCTCCGCCTTTTCAGAAAACCGTTGGGTGATCGGGCGACGTTCAGCGGCAAGACCTACGATGAAGAGGGAAAGCTCTGGTACGGCTACCACATAATTAATCACAAGAAGCTTGAGCACACCACAATTGTTTCTTTTTCGTTCATTTCAACACATGGGCACTTCGTTCTGGAAAGTAGCCGCAGACTTTACAGACAGACAGCACCGATCATCGTTCTGGAGAAGAAAATACCGGTCCACACGACTACAGGGTTGCTCAATTCAAGCTCAGCTCTATTCTGGTTGAAACAAGTCTGCTTCAACAAAGGAGCAGGCGAGGACGAAGAGCGAGATCGCTTTGAATACCAGGGCAATAAGGTTGAGCAACTTCCGGTACCCGCGGTACTCGCTGCGGAATTGCGAGGCGGGCATAGGGAAATCGCGGACACGCTTAGACGGTCCGCCGAAATTTGCTCGGCGAAGGGGCGCGAAATTCCCGCACTCAGTCTGCGCGGAATCTTCGACTACGCCCGCGAGGGCTATCACGGCTGGAACTCGCGTCTGCCGAATTACGTTGTTCCTCACGCTATCTACCAGACTCCATTCACAACTAGTCAGGAACTACGCCGCACTTACGAGCGGGCACAGGATGTTTGCAACAAGATTCGGTCTGAAATGGTTGCGATCCAGGAAGAGATGGATTGGCTTGTTTACGCAGCCTACGGCTTGCTGCCCGAAGAACACCCGGCGACTCAGGCTGAACTCGAACCGGAACCTCTAGAGCGCGAGCAACGCCCATTCGTGCTTTGGACAAAAGCAAAAGGTAGTTTTGAAGAAGCTGTGAAATTGGTCCCTTCTCCGTGGTCCGGCTCCCGCAAGAGACTCTGGGAGGCACGCCTCGCCGCGATTCGGGATGACGAGCACATTCGGCGCATCGAGCAGCCGCTGTACAAGCGCCGTTGGGATGAACAATGGAAGGTAGGCAATCAATGGCGTTGCGGTCCGATTGCCCATGCCGCCGAATTCGTTAAAGCTTTTGAATGGTGGTTGCGAGAAAAAGCGGAATGGTGGCTCGAAAACAAGAAGCGCGGAGGCCCCGGTCGAGATCGAGGTGTGGGGTGACGCTTTGTGGCGCGACTCTCGCATTCAAGCGGCTTGGCCAGTCGCCTCCGAACAGTACGCTTTCCTTGACACAGAAAAGGCTCGCGAGAAGGCTGAAGAAAGCGGCGAGCCAGTTCCCACACCAACCAACGCTGCCACGGACGCCGTGGGATTTCGGCGCGAGTTCAAACGGATCATCGAAGACGAGACCGTTCCGGCCGGCTTTCCCTTCGCCATTCCCTACGAAGATTTGGAGAAGAAGCTTAAAAAGAAGGTGCCCTCGAAACTGCGCTCGATTCGCGGCAAGCTCAACGTCCCCCGCGAACGCTTCCATCGCTGCGAAGACGGTACGTACTCGTGGGCCGGGCTCCAGTTCAAATAGACGATGTCGCCCGGCAACAGGAGAATTTATGAGCGGCAAAATGAATTGGGACCGCGTTCGAAGCGAAAATCGTGCCGATTTACATGGTTCAGAGCACATAGACGCCGCAAGCCGGGTTTTGACATCCACGGGTCAGTTGACCCCACCTGCGAAACCGGGCAAGAAATACAAAATAAAGCGAGGGAGAAAAGGCATCTCTCAGTCAGTGCGCCCAATGCCAGGTTGTACTTGCGGAAAACCTGTCGGCTTCACGGGGCAGCACAAGGCAATATGCCCACTTTGCGACAAGCAACGCAAAACCCAACCGCTACACACCAACCCACCCTCTCCTGACAGTGGTAGCTCAACCACACCCCCAGCCCCTCCAAATCGCTCTGCAGTTCTCTCTCTCGCGGAATTCGTCATCCGGCTGAATCGAGTCCACCTGGACACTGATTTGAAGAACTTGGTCATTCTGTGGCAACGACGACTAGCAAAGGACCGAATTAGCCCACCGTTTGATAAGAACCTGGCCTCAGAGGTAATTCGAGTGGTACAAGCCGAGCTCGATAAGTACAAGTAGAGGGGTTACGGATAATGGATTGGGACCGACTTGCAACGCAAATGCTCCGAGAAATGATCCGGCAGTTTCTCCGAGAACCAGGCGAATTCTTAACGTTCGGACAAGTCGCATTCCGCATCCCCGGAGCGGACAAGGAGCTTCTGCATTTGGTCGCTGACAGCCGCCCTGATCTTTTTGCGGTCGCTCGAAATGACCGAGCCCTCAAACTGCATACAAAGGCTGTTCAGAAAATCCTGCAAGATGGCATCGACGCGACAGCAGCACAGCCTGAGCCAGCCTCGGTACGGACGACGGCTCGCGAAGCACGGATCCGCTGTGGACATTTTTCTCAGGAAGAGCTACTTGCAGACCTTCAGCGGTGCTCTCTTCCACCGGAAGCCTTGACACGAAATTGCTGTTGGAGTGAAATCTGCCGAATTCGTACCTTCAGCCATCCCGCGATTGACGCGGATTCGTGGCGGGAAATCTGCGTTACGCGCGGGTATTTGCTTGCAAGACAGAATCCTCGCGGCTTCTGACGCAAGAGACGCCCCTTTTCCCCTACATTGTTCTGGTGTTTTCTCTCGCTTCGTGCTATTTTGTCTGCGGCGTCAGATGACTCTACGGAGCTTCTGATGACTATCACTCGGCAGCATACGCTGCCAGAAAGAAGTGCATCATGTTGTTTCCTACCAAGGTAGTCGAACTCAGTCCCCGCGACAACGAACACATCAAAAGGCTGAATGATCCAGCCGATGCAGGGTTGTTTCATCTCGAAACCTGGCTCCCGTTCTCAGCAGCCGCGAAATTGGAACGCGGAAACGCGAATGTGCGACCAGCCTCGGAGAAAAAGAAGCCGTTCCGCGACATGGTCGATACGGTCGAAAATAGTCCATCGACGTTCCACCGGAAGAATCGCGGAATTATCTATCTCTGCGACAAATTCGAGTTCGACAACAAGGCACACTTGCTGCGAGTCACAATTCCCGAAATAGACCCCAAAGAATATGAGGACCTCGAAAACGGTGAGCCCAAATTCGGAATTGCTGACGGTGGACACACGTTCGAGGTAATTCAGCAAACGATAGCACGTATGAACGAACTGCGTGAGCGAGAGGGCTGGACCGAGCCGTTCGTGCGTGTTCACTTCTTGGCTGGTCAGGTATTCGAGAGCGGTGAGCTTGAGCAGCTTGTCGAGGCTCTGAACACGTCCTCACAAGTGCAGCAATTCACGCTCGACGAATACCAGAACAAATTTGACGAGCTAAAAGAAGCACTCCAAAAGGGCGGGTTCGACCCAAGCGTGGTTGCATTCCGGGAAAATGAAGATAAGGAGTGGGACGTTCGCGAAATCGTGCAACGGCTTGCCTGCTTTTTGAAGGAGCGTTGGAAAACCACTCAACCTGCCTCGATGTATAGGTCGAAAGGGAAGGCGCTGGACCTGTACACCAACGAAATAACGCATGAGGAGTTCAGAAAGCTCTACGACGTAGCCGCCGATGTCGTTACATTGCCAGAATTCATTCAGTCGGAGTTCAGCAAAGACACAGGCAAAGGGCGCAAATTCGGCAAACTCCGTGGCGTCAAGACTCTTAAAAAGCCACAAACCCCTGCGGGCACGCACTTTACGACGGATCACCAAATGGACTTAGCGGAATCACTACCGATTGCCGCTGCGTTCAGGGAGCTGTTGGAACTGAAAGGTGATCGCTACTATTGGAAGGCGGATTACAAGGAAGTCTTCAGAGTTGCGTCCGAGGAACTTTACAAGACTCTCTTAAACAAAGTGCGAACGACGAAGGCGATCAACGCGCTCGGAGCGGACACAGAATACTGGACTCAGTGCGCCAACATCGTCCTCCGTGCGAAGTACGAAGTACTTAACAAGTAAGCTGCATCTCTGGGGGTGAAGCGCCATTGCTTCGCCCCCATTTCTATTTTTGGGTTCAGGCGGCAGCCGCGCCCTCATTCGAGGCCATGTTTTTGTTTCCAGGATCGGTCTCCGGTTGGAGTATCTTGAACTCTAATTCGGGGGATAGTCGAATGCGAAAGCGCCGCAGGCGCTCGGAGGATGCCCGCTCAATCCATCTGCCAATTGTCGCGGGAGGAAGCCGTGAAAAACTGTGTGCTGTGCGTCATAGTTCTCGGAACTCTCCTTCTCGTGGGTTGTGGAAGCAAAAACAGCGCGAACGAGAAGAACTTTTCCGAAGCCATCAATACATCCTTATCCAAGCGTGGCCAGCTATGCCTTACAACCCAGATTGGGCCGTGCTGGTTGAGAAAGATGGCACGGAACGTCTCTACTTCGTAGTCGAAACCAAGAGCAGTCTTTTCACCGACGATCTTCGGGACAAGGAAAGCGCCAAGATTGAATGTGGCAAAGCGCACTTCAAGGCTCTGGCCGTGGGTGAAACCCCCGCACAGTTTATTCAGGCCAGAAACATTGATGACCTAATCGCGAAGTGCTGATCCACCTCACGTTCGCGTCCTGATTCGCTCGATCAGACCTAGTATCCGACTTGTCCCGCTCTCCTCTTTTTGCCGCTTTGACATTGCCGCGTCCCGGCGGGTAAGCACCTCGCCTCCGGTCTCCACTAGCACGCTTCGCGCCACGGAACGCCTGTGTCACTCCAGCGTGCGACCCGTTCCGACCTGGACGCACCAATCTCTTCGCTTCAGTTCTCTGTTTCGGGACCCTGCCCCCTCGCTGTTTGGTGAAGGGGGCACGAAGCTCCCGAAACAGGAGAACAATTATGAAAGTCGAGCAAGCCAAGCAAATCGTTAGTACAGCAATCGAGCAACTGAGTCAGGCTCTGGAAAGGGGCCACAGTGACACGCTGAGAAACTACCTCGCGGCGATTGGCCGATTCCATCGGTACAGTCTACGGAACGTGATGCTTATCGCGTCGCAGAATCCAACGGCTACGCACGTCGCTGGGTTTCACACGTGGCACAAACTCGGGCGCTTTGTGAAGAAAGGTGAGAAAGGCATTTTGATTCTCGCTCCAATCGTTCGATCCAAGGGCCAACGTGTAGAACACACCGAAACCGATGAATCATTAACCCCTGTCGGGTTCCGCGCTGCGTACGTGTTCGACATTAGCCAGACGGACGGTCAAGGACTTCCTGAAATAGGCAACGTCAATGGCGATCCCCGCGAATACCGCGAACGGCTCGGTAAATTCGTTACCGACCAAGGGATTCTTCTTGAATACTCGCGGGACATCGCACCTGCTCGCGGCACTTCCGCAGGCGGCAAAATCACGCTGTTGCCAGAACAAGCTCCTGCCGAAGACTTCTCAACGCTGGCCCACGAGGTCGCACACGAATTGATGCACCGTGATGAGCGCCGCGCCAGTACTTCAAAGCGCAGCCGCGAGACCGAAGCCGAGGCCGTAGCATTCGTCGTCTGCCAAGGAATCGGCCTTGAAACTGGCTCGGCGGCGCAAGACTACATCCAACTTTACGAGGGTGATGCCAAGCTGTTGTCGGAGAGCTTGGAGCATATCCAGGAAACCGCAACTCGGATTCTCAAGGCTATCGGCGCGGAGGGCACTTCCGCGCCGTCCGTCTAGGATGGGCTATCCTCATCGCGGGCCGTGCCACGAGCTTTATTTGGAGGTGCGAGTCGTAAATGGCTTTGTTAATCCCCATGAACACGACCTGGGAAAAGCGACTCAAGATTTAGTTTAAGTTTCTCATACGCCGCATCGAGATCGCGAGCGCGATGACGAACTGGATCGCTGGACCTTAGATCGCTTAGTCGCTTCTTTCGCATAAAGTAAGCGAACTGGGATCCAGAACTACCCGAAGCGTGCGGTAAGTAGCCAAGGATCTGACGGTCACTAAGAATACCCCGTGAAGCGCACCATCTGAGGGCCTCGTCAACGACGGGACCCATCCCGATATACAGTGCTTCCTTGCTCAGATTACGGATGGACGGAATGAACGCCTCCTCGAACTGACCACGCAAGAGCGGAGTCTCTAGGACTGCGCTGAACGGGCCGTTGAAGTATTTCTCGCCCTTAAATGTCGCATTCGGAACGATTGAGGTTGGGAACAAATGCTTGAAGCCTGAGTCCCAGAACAAAGAGGCGGAGGCGACACCGACACAACGCGGAATTCCGAAATGGTCAAGCATGTCGTTGATCCGGTCCCGCATGCCCACGAAAGCACAAGATCGTTTGATTTCACGAAGGATATCCGAGTCCGGAGCGGAACTTGAAAGAAGTCTGTGCGCGACATCATATGAGCATTTCTGCTGCTTTGGGCCTGGTGTGATACCAACCAGAACTAACCGCGCATCAACATTTACATACTCGAAAGGTACATAAAAGACGGCATACTCTTTCTCTTTTCCAAGGAGGAAGGCGCTTTCCGTGCTTGACGAACGTAAGGCCACCTTGAACTGCTCGAAGAGCTCATATTTCTCACTCAAATGAATTCTCTTTCGTGTGCTGACCAATTTGCATTATATGATTTCTGCTGTACATTGCCCCATCTTCTTAGACCGACCGAGTAGTCCTCGCCCATTTATTGTTTGCAAGATCGGCCTCCAGTTGGAGTATCTTGATCTTTATTTCGGGAAATAGGTCGAACGCGCATGCGCGACGAATGCTCGGAGGATGACGACTCACTCCATCTTCCGCTTGTCACGGGAGGAAGCCATGAAAAGGAATGTGCTGTGCGTCATGGTTCTTGGGACTCTCCTTTTGGTGGGTTGTGGAAGCAAGAACGACGCGAACGAGAAGAATTTGTCCGAAGCGACGAACGCTCACTTGGTTAAAAAAGGCCAGCTATGCCTTGGCTTAGCCGCCAAATGGCCAGTGGACCTCCAGGACAGTGACCGAGGTCCGGGCATCGTCAGAGGATTGCAAATGGCCGCTCTAGAGAAAGTTGGCTTAGTGCGCTCCCACGAGACGGAGACCGAAGTCACGCCCTTATCAAGCACAGCCCCTGTGAAGGTCAAGGTTCTTCGGTACGAGTTGACCGACGACGGCAAGAAGTTTTACCAGGAAAAGGAAGCCGCCGGTTTGATTGGCCAGAAGGAGAGTCGTGGTGACATCTGCTTTGGACAGCAAGTGCTGGACTCGGTTACCAAGACCGAGGGGCCGGTTACCATCGGCGACAAAAAAGAAATGACACTCTACTATACCTATAAGATCGAGAAACTCGCCGATTGGGCAAAGAACCCGGACATTCAGAGAGCCTTCCCCGGAATCGTCCCCACGATCAACGGAATAGGAAAGGCAACGCTTAATCAAAACTTGACTCTTACAGACCACGGATGGGAAGCCCAGTGAGAGGCCGCGCTGCTCCCGAGATTCGCTTTATTTTTCCTGGTGTAGAGCGCACGGCCGCTGTTCTCTAGTACAGTAATCACTAAGTGCACCTAATATAAACATTCCCGCCATCCCCCACTTTCAGGCTTAAAACTAGTTGGCGACGGGTAACAGTGGGGGAACCCATGCACCCACACCGAAAAACGACGCCAAGTCTCCCGTTCTTACTGAATTCAGTTGACCACCTCGGGAGAATAATCGATCCTTCCGTATTGTCCGTCGCCCAAGAAATCGGTCCCGGAGCCGTGCGCTACGCTGAAAAAGTCCTTGGAGACCCCGCCTTGGCTATTAGCCTGTTTGAAGAAACGGCGGCCACGGTCTCTAAGACCCGCCAGGAGAAAGCGGCCAGAGGCAAACCGGATGTGACGGACATTCGTGGGTACCTCTTCCTTGCGTACATGCGACGTGTTAGAAGGCAGAAGCGGATGGAAGCCGTGCTCAACGATCCGACCAGTCTTTCCTTGGCGCGCCAGGCGCAATATTCAGACGTACAAGATATGGAGCGAAACCTCTTCCTAGCGGAGGCCCTTGCTACCTGCGATAAAGTCACGCAGAATATCGTACTCCATCGGTTGGAAGGTTATTCGTGGAAGGAAATTGAGCGGCGCTGCGGTGTTTCGAGCGGTGCGGCGCGAGAACGATTCAGCTCGACGGTCCAACGTCTTCGAAAGGCACTTCAAAAGCCGCGACGAATCACATGAGGAGGTTTTCCTGTCTTGCCCGCCGTTAGACGAAAGCAAAAGAGAACAGCGCGAGAGTCGTATTCTGAGAAGACGCTCCTCAAATTCGTTAAGGAGCATCTCTCCAAAGAGTATCCCAACCCCCGAAGAGAAGGCTGTCCCTCCCAAGCAATGCTGAAACGCTTTGCCAATGATCCCCAGAAAGTTGACGCGTCCGTCGTCTACCACGTTTTTCACTGCTCCCCGTGCTACAAGACCTGCAGCGGCCTGCTTGCCCGTTTGAAAGCGGCCCGGTAAGGCGCAGAATCCCCCAGATCTTAGAAATCCGGTAGGTGATTCGTATTGATTCCAAAAGTGCCGCGCTCTCGGACACATCCCAAACGTGAACGGTGATTCACGCCAGCATCGCTGGCGTGCCCCAGCGTATAATCGTTTCGTGCCGCAGAGCCACATCAACCGAGTTCAACAGGACCTTGAGAAAACCGTGCAAGCCCTGAAAGCAGCTACGGACCTAGACGAAAGAAAGGCACTACTCCGCAAGATGAGAAGACTTATCGAGGAGGCTGATCGCCTCGTGGCGGAATCCTCAACCTAAACCACTCCCGACTTCCCAGAACTTGCAAAAAGTTTAGTTTCCCCCTGACATTTGTCGATTTTTTTGCCTCTTTATAGTTGAGGGGAGTTCTCGCAGGATTCTCCCCCGCGAGCTTGGCGGACCCAACCCGCCGCTGTAAGCCGCCAAGCCTCGCGGACGGCCACCCGACGACTGGCTAGACGCGAAGGTAGAAACCCCCTGGACGGAGCTTGTGCTCCACGTGTGCCTTGACTACGGACACGGTCTCTTAGCCAGTGGAACGGTTCTTCCTTCTTGCCTCAGCTTTTACTTCGGGAGCCACGGGTTACGCGAGAAATCTCACAAGCAGGCGCTAAGAAGCGCTGAAAGAAGGAGAACCGCATGAGCATACTTTCGCGAAAAGCAATTCAATTCAGGACCATCTCTAGACAGATCGCGGCAGTCGCACTGGGCTTGCTCCTCGCCGCACCTGCCTTTGCGCAAGCAAATTCACCCTGGGAGAACGCTGTAAACGTCCTGCAAACGGCGTTCACCAGCACCATCGCGCGCGGGCTCTCTCTCGTCGCAATCGTGGTTTCCGGTTTGACGTTCGCTTTCGGGGAAGGTGGCTCGAAGCGGGTGCTTGCCGGTGTGCTTTTCGGCGTAGGCATGGCAATCGCGGCGGTGAACTTCCTTGCTTGGCTCTTTCCCGGATAGTTTTCCGCGATTGGAGGAACACGCTATGCCTGAGAACAGACGAATCAATATGGTGCATCGGTCGCTATCCCGACCTCTTACGATCTTGGGAGCCGAGAGGAAGCTTTTTTTCTTCGCGATGTGTATTGGTGCCGGAACGTTCAATCTGCTTGGCAGCCTTCTAGGGGGCCTATTGATGTTTCTGCTGCTCTACTTCGCGGCGCGGTGGGCTACCGGGACCGATCCGCAGATTCTCCGATGTCTACTCACATCACCCAAACTTCGCAGCCAATATGATCCGGCAAAACTCAGCCCGGTGTCCATTCGCAGGATCACCAATGCTTAGGCTCCAGCGCATTTTCAAGAATTACCAAGAAACGGGCTCGTTCAACGAGCAAGTGAATCTCTACGGGTTCATCGACTCCAATGTTTTCTTGACCAAGACCGGAGATATGGGCGTAGTCCTCGAAGTTCGTGGAGTGGATTACGAGGGGTGCTGCTTTGAAGTAGTCGGATTGTCGGCGGGAAAACAGCTCCGTCATGTGCTGGAGATCAAGCAAACGGTTGTTCACAGGTGTGGCCGTCAATAGAAAAACCTGCTTGCCTTCGCAGATGTCATACAACCGCCAATAATGCGAGCGGCGGGGTTCGCCTTCTTCGCCTTTCACTCCAGGGTTGCGGAAATGATGAGCTTCATCAATCACTATGGCGTCAGCCATCTCTTTGAGCTGGTCTAGGCGATACTGGTAGTCGCCACCGCGAAGCAGATCCGTGTGATTGAAAACAACGAGATTGCTGAAATCGCCGCCCAAGTGAGGGAGATAGCGACGGCGGGCCACTTCCCAAACGGCTTCTCGCGCAGCCTTTGGCACAAATAGTGCCACTCTCTTGCGCTCGAACAATGCCAATCGCTCGATAGCCATCAGGCCAATAAAGGTTTTCCCCAGTCCCACCCCGTCACATAGGAAAGCGCCGCGATACCGATTCGCGATCTTCATCAGGGCGGCGTAGCCCTCCCGTTGGTAATGGTCGAGGATTGGGTAGACGCGGGACCCGCCGTTCTGAGAACCGGCGCGTTCCCATTCGCCGACGCTCATCTCGTGGCCTCGGAAGTATTCCGCTAAGGATTTCGCATAAACATCGAAAGGGGAGTATTCGCGGGTGTGGCGCTCGATGATTTTCAGGATTTCGGGGGTCACATCCTCGGCTTCGTCCCAATGCTCTTCGTACCACTCCTGAAGAACGGTTACGGGTCGCCCCGTGATTTGTACGTTGAGCTCGATGTTTTCGTGAAGGCCCGGATACGTGAAGTTCGACGAGCCAACTAAGGCGCTTGAGCCCACCACCTCAAGGCGCGCATGCGTGATGTACGCTTTTGCATGAAATTTTTCCTTCCGATAGATGCGACATTCAATCTTACGAGCACGAATGGCATCGACGATGGCAGGAACGCCCGCGAGGAAATCGTTCTCTTGCTTTTCCTTCTCAATACTTTGATCCAGTTTACTTGCGGCCTGACACAGACCCTGAGTGAACGCATTTTTTGTGCGCAGTGAGACTTCATCACCCATCAAAATCCGTATTTTGGCCACTTTCTGCCACTCATCTCTTAGGGACAGGAGAGAACCAATTTCGAAGTATCCGGTGGCGATATCAATCGCCTTGGAAATCTGACACCAGTCGTGGAGGTATCGGACTGTCTTCCAGTCTTCATCGCTGTTATCAACGATGAAGAGTTCGCTCCCGGTTTGGCTCGTACGGTTGGGCAAGGCGGTTTGTCCCCTCGACGGGCGGAAAGTCG
>Ga0206968_10291_pt1 | contig 12320 bp, 12 predicted proteins | sample Alteio_BWOrgHeat_22_FD_153254 | JGI IMG/M metagenome (GOLD analysis project Ga0206968, IMG submission 153254) | Enriched cells from forest soil in Barre Woods Harvard Forest LTER site, Petersham, Massachusetts, United States -... | ecosystem: Environmental > Terrestrial > Soil > Temperate forest >... | reverse complement strand
GCGATGAACTGGATCTTCTGCTGCATGCCTTTAGAGAGCTCTTCAGTCTTTTTGGGGATGGCTTCGGTGATCTCCATGCGCTCGCACCAGGCGTGGGCGCGCTTGCTGGCAGTGGTGGCGTCGAGGCCGTGGAGCTCGCCGAGGAAGATGAGCTGGTCCATAACCTTCATCTTTTTGTAGAGGCCGCGCTCTTCGGGGAGATAGCCGACACTCTTGAGGTGTTCGCGACGGAAGGGCTGGCCGAAAAGGCTGACGGAGCCCGCGTCGGGGACCGTCATGCCGATCATCATTCGGATGGAAGATGTTTTGCCAGAGCCGTTAGGGCCGAGGAGGCCGAACATGGTGCCTGGCTCAATAGAGAAGCTAAGGTCTGCGACGGCGACTTTGGTGTCGTAGGCCTTTCGGACATGCTGCAGTTCTACGATGGGCATAGGGTTGGGGTCAGTTTATCAGGAGGGGTTTTTTGTGCGAGCAGAGGCGCACAGAAATGGCGCGCGACGGTGCCAACCTGCTGGAAGGAAGAAAATCTAGGCCAACTGGTCGTACATGGAGAGGAAGTCGAAGCTGTTCCAGGATTCGACGACATGACCATCTTTGACAAGAGCCATACAGATGCCGGCGAAACGGACCGGTTTGCCGGTGGGAGCGATGCGAAGGCCATGGCCCGTGTGAGTCCCCGTTACGACGACGCGCGCTACGGTTTTGTCCCCCTCGGTTACGGTGTCTTCAACGTGGATGCGGAGATTGGGGAATGCGGAACAGAAGTTAGTGTGGAAAGTTTTAAAGGCGGCTTTAGTCTCGACATTACCGCCGTGGGTGGCGGGTAAGCCGTGAACAATTTTTTCCGGAACCCAGAGCTTGTCGATCGCGTCTACGTTGCGTTTATTCCATACTTCTTCAAACCAGTGCTCGAGAATGGTCATCGAAGTCCCTCCTGTACTCCATTGGGAAAGGTGGGCCGGAAACAGGCCCATTATAGGACGATGAGATTGCATTGCAGGAGCGGGGGCCAGGATTCTTTTGCACATGTTGATGTTGGTAGCATCGGTGTGTGCTGGAACTCTCTACACCGATGAAGTTTGTGAAACGCGTGGGGGAACGCGTTGCCGGGGAATTGGCCAAACGGGGCGTAGAGACGGTTGAGGATCTGCTGTATCACTTGCCGTTCCGGTATGAGGATCGGCTTAATCCGGTGCCGATCAGTGCGCTCCAGGCTGGGACGATGGCTTCGGTGATTGGTGAGGTGCGTGGGTCAGTGCTGCTGCAGACTCGGCACATGCCTCTGTTTGAGATGACGGTGGGGCAGGGGCTGAGTACGGTGAAGGCAATGTGGTTTCGCGGGAGTTATCTGCGGGACCGGTTTCGCGTAGGGCAGATGGTGGCTTTGTATGGGAAGCTGGAGTCTTCGCGGTCAAGCGCGGGAAAGTTCAAGATGATTCAGCCGCAATTTGAGATTCTGCCGGGTCCAGGGGATGCTCAAACTGAGTTCGCAATGCTTGAGGTCGGAAGAATTGTTCCGGTGTATGAGTCGCTAGGTGGGACTACGGCGTGGGGAGCGAAGCTGGGGTCGAAGTGGTTGAGACGGGTGATCTGGTCGCTGCTTGAGGAGCTTGGAGCAGAGGAGCTCAAGGCAAGTTCTTCCTCGTTAACTCCGGTCAGGGAACGGAATGACAACAAAAAAAATGACTCGCAGGAACAAGACACCAGAGTTGCTACGGAGACTTTGCCTGAGGCGTTGATTGAGAGGCTTCGATTCCCGGGGCGGCTTGCGGCTTTGAAAGCAGTGCATTTTCCCGAGGCCGGGACACCGATGACGGAGCTAATGTCGGCGAAGACTGCGGCGCATCGTCGGCTCATCTTTGAAGAGCTGTTTTATCTGGAGCTGGGGCTCGAGTTGAAACGGCGCAAGCTGCGTGAACGCGAGGGGACGGCGTTTGTGACGGATGAGACGGTACGACAAGCGCTGAAGCAGGTGCTTCCGTTTCATCCGACATCGGCGCAGAAGCGAGTGCTGGGGGAGATTGTGAACGATATGCGTAGGCCGCAGCCGATGCGGAGGCTACTGCAAGGAGATGTGGGGTCGGGAAAGACGATCGTTGCGATGCAGGCTGCGCTCGTGGCAATCGAGAACGGATACCAGACGGCTTTGATGGCTCCGACGGAGATTCTTGCGACGCAGCATTATCTTTCTGCGCGGAAGCTGCTGGGGGAGGCGCTTTCGCCAAGGACAGGGAAACCTTATCGTGTGACTTTGCTGACGGGGTCGCTAGATGAAGGGGCGAAGCGTGAGGCGCGCGGGAGGATCTTTCGCGGAGAAACTGATCTGGCGATCGGGACTCATGCACTGATTGAGGACAAGGTCGATTTTGAGAAACTGGGGCTGGTGATTGTGGATGAGCAGCACCGGTTTGGCGTGCAGCAACGATTTCGCTCGATGAAGAAGCCGGCGGCGGATGGAACATTTTCCGAGCCAGATGTGCTGGTGATGACGGCGACGCCAATTCCGCGGACCCTGGCGCTGACGCTGTATGGGGATCTTGATGCGAGTGTGATTGACGAGATGCCACCGGGACGGACTCCGATTGTGACGCGACGGACCACGGAGGAACGGGCGGAGGATGTTTGGGATTTTGTGAGGAAGCAGGTGGAAGCTGGACGACAGGCTTATATTGTCTATCCGGTGATTGAAGGGGCGAAAGACGATCAGCCTGAGCTGGATTTTCCGAATGATGAGGCGGTTGATGGGGAGGCGAGCGTCAAAGCAGATTCCTCCACTGCGCTGCGGAATGACACCAGAAAGACGGATTCAGGAAAAGTTGGGAACACGACAGCGAGGTCGAAGGTGAAAGGTGCAAAGGCTTCGCCGAAGACTGAGAAGTTGATTGAGCCGAAGAAGGCGCTGCGAGCTGCTTCAGATATGTATGAGGAATTGCGTGTGGGTCCGCTGGTGGGGTTGCGGCTCGGACTACTGCACGGTCGGTTGAGTGCGGATGACAAAGAGGTCACGATGCAGCGGTTTCAGCGGGGCGATATCGATGTGCTGATTGCGACGACGGTGATCGAAGTGGGCGTCGATGTGCCGAACGCTTCCGTGATGGTGATTGAAAATGCGGAGCGGTTTGGGCTGGCACAGATGCATCAGCTGCGTGGACGCGTGGGGCGCAGTGCGGCGAAAAGTTACTGCATTCTGATGACTGGTGGGCGCGTGACCGAACAGGCTGAGGCTCGGCTGGATGCAATGGTTCGGACACAGAATGGATTTGAGCTGGCGGAGCTGGATCTGCAGCAACGAGGGCCGGGAGAGTTTTTTGGCACGCGTCAAGCGGGCTTGCCGGAGTTTCGCGTTGCTAATCTGGTCCGCGATCGCGCGGTACTGGAGCTGGCGAAGGTTGAGGCTGCTCAGTTTGTTCAGTCACCTGACCCGGACGTATTAGAGGAAGAGCGATATGAGGTTTGGCATCGCCTGAAGCATCATTGGCAGCGGAGATATGGGTTGGTTGAGGCTTAGGAGCTGCAAGCCGTCAGCTTTTTTGTGAAGCTGACGGCTTGCGGTTTTGCCTTCTTAGGATGCGGTGGCGTGAACGAAGGCCGGGGTGGCTTCAGTTTGTGTGGATGTGGGGACGACTGCTTTCTTCGGGCCTCGCTTGCGAGCTACAAGGACACGGATGCGCTCGATCATCTCGGCCGGCGATGAGGCGCCTTTGGGTAGAAAAACGTCGGCGTGGAGCGCGCGATCGAAGGCGTTGACTGTGCCAGAGACAATCATGGCGGGGAGGCCGGGATGGAGTTGCTTGGCGCGACGAACCAGTTCGTTGCCGTCCATTTGGGGCATGAGGAGATCGCACAGGATGAGGTCGAGTGACCCGGGAAGGGTTCGCTCGAGAACTTCGAGTGCCTCCCGTGCGTTCTGGGCTGCGATGATGCGGTAACCGCGGGTTTCGAGGAGGAAAGTTCGGACGGAAAGAACTTGTTCGTTGTCGTCTACGCAGAGAATCGTCTTCTTGGGGCGCATGCGGTCTCGCTTCTGCCGGGTGCCACCTTGTGGTGGTCGCGGCCGATAAGCCAGTCTGGCGAGTCTGCTGGTTTGCAGATGCACCGGACCGGTGGGTCCAAAATTGCCCCGAGGCTCGGCTAGTGCAGCGTTCAGACGTGATGGATCTTTCCGGTCCGTCGAGCAGGCGACGAAGAGCAAAGCTCTCCTGTCTGCTCCATTTCAGGACCAGCGACCTACGTCCGACGAGCATGCTGCCGAACCGCGGGGTACGAGAGAAGCGATATGCAACGCAGGTTGCCTAGCGGTTCCACGAGGGCATGGGATCACTCTGTCGCGAATACAGCGAGGAAGATGCAAAAAAAACATCGTCCCCCGTGCTTGTGCAGACAGCGAGGTTGCGCTCTGGGAGTCGCGACTGCGAAGCGGTCCAGCTTCTCTCAACTCAAATTGTCAGAAAAACAGGCGAAAGCAATTTCATTTCGGACGCCGAAGCACGTTGCATGCTGCGTCGTCCTTAACGCTTTCCAACAGTACGAATGGTTGGCTGGGTTGGCAACAGCGAATCTAGAGCGAAGATCATCAGGAATTGTGCTTGCGCATCCACCGCAAGCTGGCAACGGTGCGAATTCATTGGAGATTCACGATAGATGGCTGTTGAAATCTCGTGCATCACGGCAGGAAAAAGCGTCCGCTTGCAACAGGAATTGTGCGACCACCGACGAACACTTTTGTGACGATGTTGTCTTCGATCGATGCGCTGACAAGGATTCGGCTGGGTCGTGATATCTCAATTCCCTGCTCAATGACAATCTGCTGCCCGCTCGTGGCGAGGTTGTGGCGCACAAGGTACGAGATAGCGCATCCTGCGGCTGAGCCAGTGGCGGGATCTTCGCCGGTGCCGAACTGCATTCGCGCGTGCCAATCAGCTTTCGAATTCGATGGAGCACGCGTGATGCAGTAAAAGAACTTTGCGTCGATGTCATCGAGAAAGGGACGTGCGGTGTGCGAAGAGATTTGCAGACGCGTGGCAACTTCCATCGACCGGAGAGGCACGATGCAAAACGCCATGCCAGTTGAAACTACTTCGGCAGAAAAATCCGGGTCAAGATCGTCAACAGAGAGATTGAGCGCGGCGGCAAGAGCTTCGCGAGCTTCTATAGTGCTGCAGGTTTCACCGAAGGTTGGATTTTTCTGTTGCATTGTCCCGAAGACACCTGGCTCGCCGGGACTCGATTTCTTGAAGCGCACCGTGATGGGGCCAACACCAAGGTCGAGCGTGATCTGGTCGGCACCACGGAAGACTGGATGATTCCAGTAAAGCCAGCTTGCAGTGCCGAGAGTCGGGTGGCCGGCAAAGGGAATCTCTTCAGTGGTGAGAAAAATTCGAACCTTCACGCCCTCTTCGCGTTCGATCTCAGGAGTGCGGGGATAAATGAAGGTGGTTTCACTGAGATTTGTTTCCCGCGCGATGGCCTGCATCTCTTCGGTGGCGAGGCCGCGGCAATCGCAGAAGACAGCGAGAGCATTGCCCTCGAGAGGGGCTTCGGCGAAGACATCGACCTGGGCGAATTCATAGGCGCAATGGGCGGTTTCGGGCGCTGCGACCGAAGTTGCAGAGGAAACCGGAGACGGGCTGGTTGACATATGGGCTCCTCAGAAGTATGGTTTGGACAGACCGCAATGAGGCAAACCTGCTTCATGCTAGCTTAGCTGGCACGCGGTACAAAAGATCAATCATGACGATGATGCCGAACACGACCATGCCGCCCTGCTGCTGTTGCTGCAGCTCGGTGTGGGTGCGTGGATAGCTAATCGAAGCAGGCATCTTCGAGCAGCATCGGCCCACCCAAGGTAACAAGCGGGTGGGTTTTTTTCATGTACCGCAGAAAAACGACGCGGGGATTCCGCAGATAGGGTGAATGAATTATGTCGCTTCGCATCAACGATGTTGCTCCTGATTTCACAGCAGAGACCACGCACGGTACGATTCGTTTTCACGAATGGATTGGCGACAACTGGGCAGTTCTCTTCTCCCACCCGAAGGACTTTACGCCAGTCTGCACGACAGAACTGGGCGCTGTTGCCGGTCTGGAGGCTGATTTTGCAAAGCGCGGAGCGAAGGTGATCGGGCTTAGCGTGGATCCTGTCGAGAACCATGGGAAGTGGGCGATCGACATTCAGGAGGTAGGCGGCGCTGCTGTCAACTATCCGATTATTGGCGATACGGAATTGAAGATAGCGAAGCTCTACGACATGCTGGCCAGTGAAGCTGGAGAAAGCTGCGAAGGTCGCACACCCGCGGACAATGCTCCGGTGCGTACGGTGTTTGTCATTGGGCCAGACAAAAAGATCAAACTGACGCTGGCGTACCCGATGACAACGGGGCGGAACTTCGATGAGATCATCCGGGTGCTGGATTCGATGCAACTTACTGCCAAACACAAAGTTGCGACCCCAGCAAATTGGAAGCAAGGTGAAGATGTGATCATTACCGGTGCAGTGTCGAACGACGATGCGGCGAAGATTTTTCCCGGGTATAAGACGGTCAAGCCGTATCTGCGTATGACACCTCAGCCAAAGTAGATCGAATGAATTGCCGATAGGAGCACGATGTACTCTTATCGAAGGTCGTCACACCGTGGTGAAGGTGTGACGGACACGAGCACCGGTGGCGAAGTGGCTAACGCGCTGGTCTGCAAAACCAGTATTCATGGGTTCAACTCCCATCCGGTGCTCCAATATTGTCAATAACTTATGACAACCTCGCTTGGCGGCCGCTTCGACGATGTGGGGGGAAATTGTAGGAACTAAATCCTTCCTCTGACTGGCTTGCTGCACAGGTCTTTGGCCCTACTGAATGTGCATCTATCGCCTGCATCGTGTCCTCGGATAGCACTGGCGGTTGTTCCTGGACAAACGCACGGCAGGTGCCAAGCGAGACGCAACAACCGCAATCGCTGTGAGGAGCCGATAATGCGACTTTTGGAGAATTTGGTTCCCCGCTCTAGAGTCAGTGGACGCGCCTTCCGGTGATGGTGTATTCCGCATCGGGAGGATCCTCAGAGACGATCACCTTCTCTTCCGCAGGCCTCTTCGCCTCTGCAGGTCTCATAGTCTCTGCAGGTTTCTTCTCCTCCGCAGGTTTCATCGGCTCCGCAGGTTTCATCGGCTCCGCAGTTTTCATCACTTCTGAAGGCTTCAGCGCCTCTGCAGGCTTCAGCGCGTCCACAGGTTTCAATGCCTCTGCAGGCTTCTCTGGGATCATCGCCCACGCGAAGCCGTGCGCCAGCCACAAAAAGAAGCTGGCGAAGAGGCACACCAAAACAAGTCCGGCGAAGAGGAATACTACCTGGCCTTTCGTATTGGCGGCGGCATACAACCCGATTGAGAAGAAAGCCACGGTTGCGAATGAGAAGCCGCCCGCCAAGCGCCCAAGTCGACGCGATAAAACACTCATGCGATTACTCATTTAGGTCCTCCGTCGCTTGCGAAATAGACCCGGAGAGCTTATTGAACAGAGCCGCTTACCTGTCCAGATAGGTTGCGCCCTCCGTCCAGGGCTTCAAGTCTATCCCGATTCTTCGAGGAGGGTTGCTGTGCGAATTACCAGTTCGTGAACTTGTGAGGAGGCGGAGGTTCGGGATTCGCGGCAGCCGGCTCAAGGCTTCGATTCAAAACACTGCATAGGGGTCGCTACGGACCGTGCGGTCCTCCACGCCCAGACCCCATCTGTACGTATTGTCGGCATGTCGGACAAGTGGCGTCCCGTAGTTCCCTCAAGACGGTGTTTTCGGAAACTTCACTTCAATTGAGTGATTCCAGCATCTCTGGTACTCTCACCAACCCAGATGACCGTACCTCTTTATGTTCGCGGTAGACAGATACAGTGAGCCTCGAACCCGGCCTCTTCGCCTTGAGAGGGCGACGGGTTGTGTCTGCAAGATACTTTAGGAGCCACGAAACTTTCGGCGTACCAGCGCGGACATGGGCGGTCGAGGGTCGACTTGATCAGCGAATGCAGACCAATTGTCCGTCAACGTTTGTGATATTGTTGCCCATCCGGCAGCTTGCCAGGTTTAGTCTGGGAATCGTCGAGATTCCGTTGCGATTTGTACAATTTGCGAAGAGGACAGTTCCCTTAACCGATGCGTCTCCACAGCTTTCAAGATAGCTGCCACGAGGAACAGCGCGTCCAACGCCCCATGTCCCGGGTTTCGCGAGGCAGAAGAGCGCACCAGCCTTGTTGGAGATGTCGCTTCCGCATGCGCTGGTGTCGATTGTCGACACAAACGCCCCCGGATTGCCCCCTGTGGCGCAGGACGCGGTGAGCACCGCGCCATTCATATGGAATTGCCCACACGACTTAAGGTAGCTTCCGTTAGGTACCTGCTGCCCCGGAGCTGGCAAGGCGGTAAGTAGCGGCAACATGCCGCAGATACAAAGAGTTGTTCTGAGCCAAATCGTCATTTTGACACCTCTGAGACTTGAGGGCCCAAGAAACTTTACTGTCAGCATAGTGAGAGTAGGCCCAGGACCGTATCACTCTAATATGTTCAACGTCAACGAGCCTCACCGTCGCTGGACTCTGCAACCGCCTAACGCTGGTATGGAAGAAGATCGTCGAGGATGCGAAAGAGGGAAAATGAAACAACGATGACATTCGCCCCAAGACAGCCAGCACCCACCTTGGTTTCCTAAAGCGGTTACGCGCCGACTGGGGCGTCAAACGCATCGACGACATGCTCGATGACATTCTTGCCGCCGAGAACTGGGTAAATAACTAGGAGGTCTTGGCAAAGCCCGACACGGTAATTCCCGACCGAATGGCGAAGGTGTCGACGGCGACCCCCCGAAATCAGTACTCGAAATAAACCTCGGCAGTGCGCTACAGATCAATGATCAGCGTTGTAATGCGATTCGCATCGCTGGGGTCTTCTATCTCGCCCGTGAACAGCTTGAGGTAGCGGCCCAGCATTTTCGAGACACCTTGCCTTATCGGCCAGCTTCACCTTCTTCAGGAGGCCGTAAGCGTGTTTCTGATCGCCCGTTCCATCGAACAGTTCACATACCTCTAGGCCAGCAATGGATCCGGTGGAATGGGGCCGCCGCAAGGGACGGGTGATTGGAGGGCTGCTGTTCACGACTACAACTTCAACACCAACGGCATCACAATCGGCAGTTATTTCAATCCACACTTGTCGCTTGGCACATCGAGTGCGCTCATCCAGAGCAACAACAACCCCATGCGTACAGGTGGTGTCCAAGGTGCCAAACAGATCGCCTCGTTGACGGTAAAGATCAAGCACTACGATCGTCTGGTCAAGCAACTCACCGAGACCGAGTACGTCGAGACCCAGGCACTGATCAAGGTCTACGGCGTGGGCGAGCTTACTGCTCTGACCTATGTGCTGACGCTGGGGAACAAGCAGCGCTCTAAGCGAAGTCGGGACGTGGGATGCTATCTCGGACCGCGGCCGAAGCGCAGTCAGTCCGGAGATCGCGACCCGCAACTGGGCATCACCAAGGCGGGCAACGTCACCTGCGATCACTGCTGGTCGAGTGCGGGAACCATGTCCTGGGTCCGCGAGGAAAAGACTCCACGCTGTGACGAAGGGGCTTGCACCTGGCTTCGCGAGGAGGCAAGCAGTCGCGTTATCGAGCCATCGTTGCTGTCGCACGCAAGCTTGCCGTCCTGCTCCATCGCATCTGGGTCACGCAGCAACCGTATGTGCCGTTCTAGTTTCGACCCGTCCCCATTCAATTGGGCGGCAACATCGTCTGTTGGTAGACACGCTCGAGGGGTTCAGGAGAGACGCTGATCTTCCCCCTGTAGGGATTATCCAGGACCGCAATCAAGAAAACTAGCAAAGCGAGGAGCCCTGAAAACAAGCCTGTCATCCAGATATGCATGACAAAACTTTCTGAGTTAAAGAACCAGGTGATCACAATGCAAATCATGGCTCCGAAGATCATCAAGGACCAGAGGGGTCCGGGCATTTCGGTCTGGATGCTGTCGAGCCGTGATCTTCGGCTCGCAATCAGATCATTGAAAGACCTATACGCTTCTGCAGCAACGATCTCCTGTCTCTCATCCTCGGGCTCGAAAGACATGAAATGCTGCTGAAAGTCATCCAGCACAGAGCTGGCATTATTAGGTACGATCCCGTGTTGCTGCATAGGCCATCCCACATCAATGACTGCGCGTGTATAGGTGCGCAGGTCATTCTGCAAGACAGTGCGTACGGGGTCTGGAAACGCACGGACGTCGCGGTAGAGAGCGCCGAGAGCACTGGCCTCATGGTCGATTCTTCCCTGCGCTTCTGTAAGGGTGTCCCAGGCTCCGATGGCCAGCAGGCCTGCACAAACCGCATACAGAACAGTAGCGCCTGCCAGATAAAAGCCGACGATGTGACTGTACATGTGGTGTCCAGTGTCAATGCGTCGTACCCAACCGCGAAGGAGATAGAGGCCTGCCAAGCCAAAGGCTACGAACGCAACGACTGTAAGTACGCCAAAAAGCCAGGTGGGAAGATTGTAGACCCAGTAGAAAGACATACGGCACTCCTTGAGAGCAGCGCTTTACTCCCTCTCATTGAAGAGTCGTATGGTATTTCGTCGGGAGGACTCGCACACCTGACAAAAATGACAGAAACAGGAAAAGTTGCGTAGACGCCATGCTCATTCTTCAAGACTTTCGGTTTGTATATGGATATTTCAATCGACGCAACACCCCGTTCAGACCCACATTCATTCAAAACAAAAGCTAAAAGCGCTGGCTAGGGTTAGATCAGCCGCAACCCTTACCCTGGCTAGGTTTAGCCACATCAGCCAAACAGATCGATTCGTCAGGGCAAGCATTTGTGGATCATCTGATTTAGATGGTGTTGCAACGACCGGTTGAACTGGCAAAGGTTAGCAGCTTCTTGTAGCTACGTTCAAACACTGACAGATACGCAGCAAGTACGGGAGTATTTCCTCTCACGGTTCAACCCGCGTGTTGCAAAGGTCCTGGCAGCGTCTTCGGTCTGAATTAATCTCTGAGAATCCTGAGGATTCAAGAGAGCTTCGCCCGCGGATCGTGCTGGGCGAGGCGGCTTAGGAGATAGTCGACCTCAGCCTTTGCTTTTGCCGTGAGCGATGTGCCCGGTACCCGTTGAGAATCTTGTGCGATAGCGCCGCGCTTCTGCAGGACGTACTTGCGGACAGCTAGACCAATTCCCTGCTGCTGCTCGTACCGAATGAGTGGAAGATGCGCGTCGAAGAGGTCGTGAGCGGCCTCGCGCTGTCCTGACTGCGCGAGCCTGACGACCTCGACGAGCATGTCTGGGAAGGCATAGCCGGTCATTGCGCCGTCGGCTCCACGCTCCAACTCAAAGTCGAGGAAGAGGCCGCCGTTGCCAGTGAGAATCGAGATGGGGCGGAGCGTTCCCTCGTTTTGAAAGCTGCGCAAGGTGCTGATCTTCTCCAGACCTGGCCAGTCTTCGTGCTTGAGCATCACACAGGATAAGTTGTCGTTAACGATGCGCTGGATGATTTTGGGCGTCATGATGACCCCAAGCAGCAGCGGGTAATCTTGAATGACGAATGGGATGTCAGAGCCGATGGCGTCTACTGCCTGCGCGTAGTAGTTAACGATCTGGTCGTCGGTGCGAAGGTTTGACGGCGGCGCAATCATGACACCGGCTGCACCGCATTCCATGACGCTGCGGGCGAGCGAACGCATGGCTGCGAAGCCAGGGGCGGAGACGCCTACGATGATCGGAACACCGGCTCGGCGGACGACTTGGTTAGAGATGGCGAGCGCTTCGGAGGGATCGAGCTTCGGAGCTTCGCCCATGATGCCGAGGATGGTGAGACCGGTGACGCCGCAGGCGAGGTAGAAGTCGGTCATTCTGTCGACGGAGTCGTAGTCGACGGCGCCATCGGGTTTAAAGGGAGTAACGGCGATGGCGTAGACACCCTTTGCGGTGTGATCAAGGAGCATTCGTCTATTCATCCTTCTTTGGTGTAGGGGGGAGTCCGTCGCGCAGAAGGAAGTCGAAGTCGCAACCTTGATCGGCTTGAAGGACGCAGTCTTCGAACAGTTTTGCATAGCCGCGCTGGGGGATTTCGCGTTGCGGTGGTGACTGTTTCAGGGTAACAAGGCGTTGTTGTAGTTCTGAGTCGTTGACGAGGAGCTCGAGGCGCCGAGCCTCGACATCGAGCTGAATCTGGTCTCCATTTTTGACGACAGCGAGTGGGCCACCAACTGCTGCCTCGGGGGCAATGTGGAGAACGATAGTGCCGAAGGCAGTGCCACTCATGCGAGCGTCGGAGATGCGCACCA
>Ga0206968_10290_pt1 | contig 12370 bp, 14 predicted proteins | sample Alteio_BWOrgHeat_22_FD_153254 | JGI IMG/M metagenome (GOLD analysis project Ga0206968, IMG submission 153254) | Enriched cells from forest soil in Barre Woods Harvard Forest LTER site, Petersham, Massachusetts, United States -... | ecosystem: Environmental > Terrestrial > Soil > Temperate forest >... | reverse complement strand
ACAACTCTCCGGGTCGGCGATCAACCCATCTTTCAATCCATCCTTCGCATCGCACGCATCCAGAACAGCACGATGAATCATAGGATACTTGCTCGCGGGAATATATCCCGTAGGATCCTTAAACGTCTCATTCGCCAGCCACATGGCCCACGCGTTGCGCCGCACATTTGCCGGATCCCCGGCGATGATTCCGTCAAACTCCTCCGGATAGCGATAAGCCTGTAGCAAACCCTCGCGCCCGCCACCCGAACAGCCATTCCAATAGGAATAATGCGCATCATGGCCATAGAACGTCTTGATCAGAGCCTTTGCCTCAACCGTCATCTCATGCTCTGCCCGATATGCAAAATCGACGAGCTTCTCCGGATGCCCCACAACAAAACTCGCGCTTCCACCTGTGTGGCCATCATCCGTCGCACTGGTCGCGTACCCGCGTCGAAGCGCCTCGGCCATCCCCTCATAGGCGATCGAGCCTCCCCACCCGCCGCTTCCAACAGCCAGAAACTTCCCGTTCCAGCCGGCAACCGGCAGCCAGATCTCAGTACGAATGGCCGAATCCGCAGTAGGCTTCATCTCTGCAGCAACGCGGCAAAACGCAGGCAAGGCCGAAATCTTTCTAGCGCCCTCGGCAGGTACAAAATCGCCCGCCTCAACAGTCTTCGCAAGCGTGATTGAACGCGTTGCAGGACCTAACTTCGCAAGCCCCTCACAGCTCTGGGCTCGCAAACCGGGCACAGAGCTCGCAACAAGTATGACTGCAAACAGCTTCAATCCATTCGTCATCATCAATTCGACCGCACGCCCTGAAACGATCCCGTCCCGGCACGCGCATGAAACGTTCCATTGAACGAATTTCCTTGCACCACACCATTCACACGCGGCCCATTCACTCGCCCACGAAACACTAGCACCTCACGGGTCTTCGTCTTCACCACCAGATGCTGCACATCGATCGTCCCCTCCACCCCGCCCGACTGGTTCGGCCCCTTGAAGTGTCCCTTGATCACAGTGCCTTCCTGCTGCAACTCAAGATACTTCGTTGAAGTCGTTCCATTCGGATCCTTGCAGTACAAAGTCCAATTCCCCGCAGCATTCGCCGGCATCTGTTGCGGCGGCGGAGCCTGCGCCGACACCACGGCACTCACACCTAACATCAATCCCAGAAAAAGCAAATAACTCCTCCGGCCAAATCTCTTCACAACGCCTCCAATCAATTGCCGACAGTACAAGAAATCTACCGCACCGCTGGCCATTTCGATAGTGATCCACTTCCTGCCTCGCTTAATGGCGCGGCTTTAGCCGCTGAGGCACAGCTCGGACCCGCATCCAAAGACGCCCAGCAATCCCTCAAGATAAAATCCTCCCAAACTAAACCCAACTCACTCATTCGTCCAAGGGACACTCAGCCAATGTCGACTTCATCCTCCACTCGCCGCTCCCTAATCCAGAACCTCGCTCTCACCACCGCAGCCGCAGCCCTGCCAATCAGAGCCTTCGGCCAACGACAAGACGGAGGCTCCAACGGCCAGCAGCGCGGAGAAATGGGCCGCCTCGCCGGAGCCTTTCGCCGCCAATTCTCCGTTCCCGCTACCTCGATCGCTATCTCTCGCAACGGCCAGTTCGTCTACGACGAAGCCGTCGGCATGGGCGACCGCCAGCACCTCACCCAGGTCCAGCAAGACTCGCTCTTCCGCATCGCCTCCGTCTCCAAGCCCATCACCTCCGTCACCATCTTCACCCTCATCGAGCAGGGCAAACTCAACCTCATCGACAAAGTCTTCGGCCCAGGCGCCATCTTCGGCATCAAGTACGGCAAGCCGCCCTACAAGCAGTGGGTCACCGACATCACCGTCGACCATCTCCTCACCCACACCTGCGGCGGCTGGCCCAACGACGATAACGACCCCATGATGCACAATGAGGGCTGGGACCACACCAAGCTCATCACCGAAACCATCGCCAACCACCCGCTGACCTACCAGCCCGGCACCCACTGGGCCTACTCCAACTTCGGATACTGCATCCTCGGCCGCGTCATCGAGCAGATCACCAGCCAGCCCTACGACGCTTACGTCAAAGCCAACATCCTCGCCCCCTGCGGCATCGCCACCATGCAGATCGCCGCCAATAAAGAGAGCGAACGCGCCCCCAACGAAGTCGTCTACGTCGGCCAGTACGGCGAAGACCCCTACAAACTCAACGTCACCCGCATGGACTCGCACGGCGGATGGATCGCCTCCTCTACCCAACTCGTCCAGTTCCTCAACCACGTCGCCGGAGCCCCCGGCATCCCCGCTCTCCTCGAACCCGCGACCATCAAAATCATGACTACCCCCGCCCCTGCCTATCCCGCAGGTGACGCCCGCTACGCCCGCGGCTGGATGGTCCGCAACAACGGAGCCGGAAACTGGTGGCACAACGGGAGCCTCCCCGGCACTACCACCATCATGGTCCGCACCCCCACGGGATTCTGCTGGGCCGGCTTATGCAACACCCGCTCCCAACCCTCCAACCAAATCGACACCGCCCTCGACCAACTCATGTGGAACATGGTCCGCACCGTTCCGAACTGGAACGCATGACAAACAGCAGCAATGTGAACTGGTGGGTGTGGTACATACACAAACAGTGCCGATACCTCGGATGCCCATCTATGCAGTCTCATCAGGCACGAGTGGGCATCGCGCGAAGCGGATCACAGCATCGTCGTGATCTGCGAAATCGAATGACCGCGAAGAAACGGCCCGCCGAAACCGTTAGATATTTTCTGCCATAGTCCTTCATTTTCACTGGGCCCCATCGTTTACGCAGCACGAATCTGTGCTGGCGGAACGATGATCTCAACCAGTCCAGTCGCCACGTCATACACGAGACCGGAAATAAGCCACTCGCCCGGCAATGCAGCAATCGCCCGCAGCAAAGCAACGTCGACCGCAACCGCCGCGCGAGGATCGGTGATCGCTTTTGCCTTGAGTTCACCTTCTTGTATCTGAAAATAACGCGTCAGCATGGCGGGATCGCCCGCAAGGCGAGTGATGCCGCAATCGGTGTGATGAAGTACAACAAGGTGAAATTCACCGCCACCTCCGGGATTCTCTCCGGCAACTTCGCCGATTCGCCCGAGTAGACCCAACTGCTCCAGCAAAGCCGGGGTAATTCGACCACCGATGTTCCGTATCACGACGGCCTCGCCCGGTTTGGTTTCAAGTATATGAGCAGGATCCACACGCATATCGGCGCAACCAATAATGATTGCTTTGACATCGGGCATCGCCCGCGGAAGCGATGGCATGAGCGTTCCAGCAGCATTCTGCTGAGCAGCGAACTCCTCATTGCGCTTTAACATCGAGTCGAGATTGTTCATATGATTCTCCTTGAACGTTCCGCAACGCTTGCCGACTGGGACTCCCAAAGAAAATCGCGGCAGGTTTTTCGATGCACCCATGGAGACTACGGATTCGACTGGCGGTGGCCCATACATAAAAGGGATGCAATACATCGGGTGCCCATTCATGCGGCCTCATATGAGTGGCCAGTGTGCAAAGCGCGATCCGTATCGTAGGGGCATGACTTCAGCCATGCCGTAAAAAAGCCGCCTCGAAGCAGCCTACCGCTTTGGCGAGGATCGGAGCGAAGTCCGAAGGACGAAACAACCTAAATTAATTCGGAGGTTCAAAAGCAAGGCGATCGTTTCATCGGATCTTCAATCTTCTGCTTGCATGTGAGTCAACGACCACGCGATAGAACGCGAGCAGTCCCATCGCCAAGCCAACCAACGATAGGCTGGACGGCTCCGGCACCGTCGGGGGAGGCGGCACGAAGCCGCCTGTTGATTCGATTCCGAGACTCCAGCCACGGCTGATCGTAGAAGCGGTGTCCTCGGCCGTGCCATCCAAAATATACAGGCTCCACGTTCCATCTGGATCCGACCCCATGAACACACTGGCAAAAGTGGAAGTTCCCTGCGTTGCGGCGCACTCGACGCCGGACTGCGCGGGTGCCGGAAAGCTCGGACAGGCGATGCCCAATACGGTTGGTTTGAACGATCCCGTAGTGATTTGCCCGTCGGTCAGCCGGGTGGTGGCGCTGTCTTTGAGGTTGAGGTTGACCTCCGTAAACGCGTGAGTCGAACCGACATCTCCCAGGAAATCAAATGCCTGGCCGCCTGGTCCTGTCAGCAGAAAGTAGACGTCACCCGGAACGGCAGAGGTCCCATCGTCGGTCCAGCCATTGATCATGACGGAGACATCCGTCAAAGTACCGACCATACCGCTAACGGAGATCTGGCTTGGATAGGGACTCGAAGTCACAGGGAGACTGATGCCTCCCGTTGTCGGTGGTATGGAAATGGGAGCCGTGTTGGAGAAAATAGTGTCGCCCAGGGCCGTCGAGGCCGAGGCGAAAAACACTAAGAACAAAAGAGACGTCATACCGAATCTAGTGGCGTGATTAAGTCCGCGCATCAGGTTGAACCTAACTCCGTACTTTCGTGGTTTAGTGTACGGGCAGTTCTACAGTCCGGAGGCCCTGGGAGCCTGTATCCCACTATCCGTGGGATTATATCCCCGATGTGCCGAGGGCCCCATATCTCAATTTTGAGATGTGGGGCATCGCGTAAAGCACGATTACCACCGGCGGGGCCACCTATTCATGCGATCCTGCAAAAGCAGTTTGCATCTCGTGCAACTTGGTCTCATCCTCCGGGCTCAGATTCATCGGTCCGAGTTCGATATCAACTCGATCGATCTTGCCAGTGAATCGGTACGGAGGTTTATAACCCCACCCTGGCGGATAGTGAGGTTCAGTGTCAGGTTCGCTAATGTCGTTAATGATCTTCAGATTCTCCTCCAGCTTGGACGGTATGCCATTGAGGTTCATCACCTCGTTCACCGTACCTGTGAAGCCGCCCTCTGAACTCGACCCGTTGTCGCCAACAATGAAAAGATCAGGGTATTGTCCGCGTCGGGCATTCCCTTCACTGCTTCCGGCAGCCGTCCGCGCTCGTGGTCCGCAAAAGCGAGATATCCGGCGTAGTTTTCCATGAACGCGGCATAGAGCTTCTTCTCATCTCGGGAGAGCGAGTTCCAGGGCTTCACCCACTCAGGGCGCGGGTCAGCTGAGCGTCCGACGGAATGACTCCCAACTTCAATTGGCGTTGATACGTTAACTCTCGCAATGCGTGCCAGCCCGAATCGAGCTGACCTTTGAATTTATCTTTCCACTCTTTGGGCGAGTGGTTCGCATGCGCACACCCCGGCTTGAAGTAACAGAAGTATGGTTTCTGCGGCGCGACTGACTTTCCATAACGTATCCAATTGATGGTCCGGTCGGTGATGTCGGTCAGAAAATGGTAACCCTCTTCAGATGACTTACCGGGCTCGACAGCAACCGTGTTTTCAAAAAACACCGGGTAATACTGATTTGTCTCGCCGCCAATGAAGCCGTAGAAATAATCAAAGCCCATGCCGGTAGGCCAGCGATCGAAGGGACCCGCGACGCTGCTCTCCCAATCCGGCGTGTTGTGGTTCTTGTGTCATATCCGTTGCCCTTGAGAAGCGCGCCGACCGTAGCTGTGCTCTTGGGAAATCATATTGTTGTAGCTGGGAAATCCTGTCGCCCACTCTGCAAGGAAGCCAACACCGCAGTTGTGATTGATTGCGTCCCGTAATTAAGGCACCACGTGACGGACAGCAGATCTCTGTCGTATGAAATCGGTTGTAACGCAGACCACGAGCCGCCAGTTTGTCGAGATTTGGAGTGGCAACCGGGCCGCCGAAGGTGTTGACCTGCCCAAATCCGACGTCATCGAGGAGGATGATAAGGACGTTGGGAGCACCCACAGGTGGCTTGGGCACCTTAGGCCAATCAGGTTTGGAATCCACGTAGGTTTTGGCGATAAGGGAAGAACTGAGCGATCCACGTTACCATTGGCCGCATCGGCTTTACGTGCACTCGGGGGTTTTGTAACTGCCACCATTCACCATCCTTCTTGTTGTTGGTTTAAGAAAGGCAGGATCATTGACCGAGCGGGGTCCTCACGCTAAGGACTGTCGGAGGACAACGCACGAATCTTTTTGCCTTGCCAAGAAACATAGGGAATCGTCAGCAGAGCATTGAGCACGAGATATAAAAGAATTGCGCCCAGCACCCGATGCTCCGCTGGAAAATTTGTGCTCGCGATCGTTAACGCAAGCGCAGGATGGCGGCACGCGGTCGATAGCGCCAGCACCACTCGCGAGTCAGGATCAGGTCCACCGAAATAGTGACCGACCAACAATCCGACAAGAATGAACGCGGCAAACACAAGAAGCGTTCCGTCACCTATCAACGCTAAGGCACTCCGGTAAGCGAATGCCAGGATGCAAACTGCTCCAGCTAACAACACGATCGCCGCAATGAGAGCAACTGGATGAGCGATACGCACTGCGAGAGCCGGCGCAATCTTTCGAAGCAGGATGCCTGCTGCCAACGGAATCAAAATCGAAACCACAACGACCTTCGCAACAGTCCCCGGACTCATCCCGAAAGGTCTTCCGAAATATTTACCAATCAATTCGCTCGCGAGCGGAATATACAAGACGGCGAGTGTAGCCGCGGTGACCATCAATCCATAAGGAGCGATACCGCCTGCCTTCGTCATCTTCCTCGGCAGAAGCGGTGGAACAGGAGATAACGATACAGCGACCAACGCAATAGCGACTGCCGGACTAAAGTGGCCTACTCGCACCGCAAATAAGGCGAACAGAGGCATGATGACAAACATCGCCGTCAGTGAAAGAACGAGCAAGCGTGGCCTTCGCAGCAGATAAAAAAGATCTCCCACCGACGCCCGTAGCCCAAACCCAAAAACAGTGAGCATAATGCTCCCTTTAAGGGCGAACATCACGATCTCTCGAGCATTCACAGAGGCACCTCGATCCCCTTCAATCAGGCAAGACTCGCGAGAATGATCTTCAGTGATTTCCGCAGAACGATCACCTGGGAAGACTGACAGGCGGTCCACGGGCCGTTTTCATACGAGTTATAGGACAGGAAGTCGACAATGTCGGGTGCCCCAAATCTCGATTTTGAGAGGTGGCCTATCGCGCAAAGCGCTATCCGTTCTTCGACACCCAGCCCCAAGACGAAAATTGGCCTATTTCAATCAGCCACCTAACGAATCAGGGCACGAAGTTCTTGAACCTGCCTGATAGGGTCCCAGCCATCTTTACCAGCGAGGAGCGCCAGAGGAGTTAGCACGGCACGCTCTGCCGGAGTGAGTGGAGGACTGGAAACGATTCGGTGACCTCGATTGACTCCCGGCCCATGAGAGTCATACTCGCGATACGTCGCTGTCGCCAGCCGGCCATCCCAGTCCGACCAGCCCTCCGCAGCAATCTCCTCCTGCATCTCGGTGTCAAAGAAGGTGACGGTAGAATAGGGTCGCCATGGCCGGCCGAGCAGGATTCTGTTCCCGTCATCGGTCCCCGTGATGCGGCAGTGCAGCATCCAGTATCCCGAGTTCTCTTCCCGGAAATGCTTGCTCTGGGCGGTGATCATCACATGTGGATGCTGACGAGAGTTCAGCTCGCAGCTGTTGAAGACGGCCTTCGCGTCCCCAAAGATGTAATCAATATGTCCCTGGATGAAGCATTCGTTGAAAAACTCTCGTGATGCGTCGCAAGGGGTACCGGCCGGAGTGTTGCGGCATGTCAGACTCCCTGCAAAGAGTGTGTCCTGTCCGCTCAGAAGGCTAACCCGATCGATGACAGCGCGGTCAGAGCTGATCTGCAGTGCAACTGCCTGCGATGAGTCGTCAGGACTTGGGTGCTCATCCCACCATGTATTCACGATGCTCAGATTTTCGGCCTCGAAGCCGTCAGCCGTTACCGTAACGGTGCCAGATTTAAATGTGCTTCCTGTGTTTTTCGCGGAATCACCGAAGGTGACGACCGTGTCCTGTGGCCGTTTGCCCACTCCCACCAGCGCGATATTGTCCTTACTAATGGTGAGTTTTTCTTTATAGACACCGGGAGCAATCAGAATGACTAAACCGCTCTCAGGAGCACTATCGACGGCCAGTTGAATAGTGCTGAACTGGGCCTCTGAAGTGGGTCCGACATGAACGACACGGCGCGCAGGGGACGGCGACGCCGCGGTCTGGGGCGCGAGCAGCGCAAGGAGAAATATCAGCGCAGGAGGCATCACGAAATTCTAAGATAGTCAGCGCGGGACTTTGAAACGAAAATGCGATCTAATCACTACTAGCTCTGGGCTCACTTCTAAAAAAGGGAGTAACAGATGAGCATCTACGTTGTCTTCTTCGGCGGATTCCGCGCATCTCAACCCGACATGAACCTTTGGCAGACTAGCGCGGAAAAACAGCGCAACGACGTAAAATTTGACGCATTCCCATACCCGGAGAACGCGGGCGCCGGCGATACAGACGCCGCCAACGGTTTTAAGCAGTACGACGACGTGATCAAGAAGATCGCAGACGTCGGCGCTGATTTGTTATTCATCGTCGGCCATTCGAGCGGCTGCGCGATTGCAAACAAGCTGAACTCGCTCATCAAAGGGGACCACAGTAGAATCACGCTGATCGACCTCGACGGCTTTGCGCCCAATGACGACCAGATTAAGAAATCAACCGTGGAAGTATGGTCTGCTGAGGAATCTGGAGGCAAGGGTAAGTCTCTGCACTGGGCAGCGGGGCACAAGAAATTCATATCACCCAGCGCCACGCAGGAGTGGTCACTTCATTTTTCCTTGGTCAACTCTGCAGCAACCGACGCTATTACGAAGGAGAATTACAGGACCAGGGGCTACGCCGGATGCATTGCGAACCTGTGTTGGTTACCGAAAAAGCCATAGGACGGAGCGACTGAATAGAAAGGCCGGGCTACAGAGCACAGGCCGAGCCTTATTCCTGTCGCCTTGACTCACAGCTTAAATTAGCGGTCCTTCAGAGAGCTAGTAAGCCCAGGCCAAACAACCCTGTCCCGAGCAGAGCATAATTCCCCAGCTCGGGGATGGAGCTCGGATTGCTGCCGAAAACGGGCATTCTCCGGAAAGGTTATTTTGGCGCTGATACGGCCTCGGTCTTACCTCAATCTCTCCAAACTCGCCCGCCGGAATAGGAGACCCGAGGCCGTGAACAACACCACGAAGGCCCCATGCCCGACAGCCATATTCCGTGCAAGGTCGGGCGGCGCACCCGAAGGCAGCATCACGGTAATCAGAGCAACCGTCGCCGCCATCGCGAACAACGTGAGAGCCAAACCTCGCGCCCTCAACCGTGCCAGGCAGGCCCCAATGAATCCCACCACCAGTACGCTGAGAAACCAGAGGCGCTCCGGATGCCCCGAGTCCGCCGTTTGCACCATGGTCGACCACCCCAGGGCAAACCCAGCCACCAGCGCAATGCCAACGCCAGCTTTGTAAGTCCACGCACTCATCTTCCTCGCGATCACCGAATATACCATCCCTATTGCGAAGAACAGGGCATACACGAACACGAAACTTCCCGCGTTCCAGTGCCATCCGTCCACAACCCGCGAAGCCACTAGCGGCACCATCAACAGGCCGAGCGACACCAGAGCCACACGCAGCATTGTTGTTCCCAGTTGGTTCATACGCGCTAAGTTCTCCACAACAATTCCCCCTAACGTCTCGCAAAAGATCCACACCGCGAGCATGAACAATCCCCGCTTTTCATCATTGTGCTCGCGACACAGATCGTGAAATGTCTGCGCCATCCCCTCGCCGAACCGCTCACGAAAAGGCCGCGGATACAGCCGAAGCAGCATCTTGTACCACGTCCGGTAGCGCCGGTCGGCAACGTTAGTGGCCATGCGCCAAACGTCCTTTCGCCACCGCCACCACGCTGCGATACCGCTCTAGCTCCGTTTCCAGCGCCGCCCGTCCCGCACTCGTGAGCTTGTAATAGATCCGACGCTCGTCGTCCATCTCCGGATCGACCCGCTTATCGCTTTCCCGGACTAGTCCAGCCGCCATCATCCGCCCCATCGAGCCATATAGCGTCCCCGGGCCCATCTTCGCGTTGCCCTGCGAGTCAGCCTGCACCTGTTTCATGATCCCGTACCCATGCCGCTCCCCCGTCGAAAGCGCCAGCAGAATGTGCAAAACCGCAGGAGTCAGGGGAGCTTGTGCCGTGCTCTTTTTCACCATGCTCCGAAACTATATCCGCTACGGATATATGTCAAGTCCTAGCAGTGAGGCGAGTGGCACATCGAACAAACCGCCACAAGATCGGTTGGCACGAGATCCTGAATGCCACTCACGCAGCCTGATCGCTCACGCTACCTTCGGCAGCACGTCTACACTAGACGTGGCGGCCAATCCCGCCATGTCATCAGCCTTCGGAATCCAGGGACCACGCACATGAAGCCCTTGCCTTCGAAAGTCCCGGCTCTCACCGCTCCACGCTTTTATCTCACCGGCCGACAGCCGCTCCGCCCCGGTGCCATCCTGCTCGCTACGATTGTCGCGTTCGCTGCTCTCTCCTCGGTCCTCTATGCCTTGAGTCACAACCGAAGTTCACATTTCACCTCCAACAATTCAGGCACCGCTCGTTCCGGCAACGCCACAACCGGATCCACCCCCGACGACAAAGACGATCCAAATCAGATCGACACCATCGTCCTCGGCGATCCCGCCGACGCTCCGGTACCCGCTCGCAAGAACGACCACGTCAGCCCCGTCCATCCCACCTTTCTCGTTCGTTTGCCTCGTTACGGCGATCAGGTCGGTCTCATCCCGGACACTCCCGCCGGCCACCTCCTCTACAACTGGCTTGCCGCTTTCAATCAGGCAAGCTACCCCGCGCTTGGAAACGCTCTGCCCAACGTCGCGCTCGCTGCGGCAGCCGCATCACAAATGGAACTTCGTCAACAAACCGGCGGATTCTCTCTGCTCTCAGCCAAAGAGGTCGAGCCCGGCATCCTCGTCTTCCGCCTCCGCGACCAGACTCTTTCAGCGAACGAAGTCCTCGGCACACTTCAGGTACTGCCGGACTCTGACCCTGCCAGAATCGCGAGCTTCAGCCTCCGCGCCGTTCCCGCACTCACGCACAATACGACCACAGACAACCTCACCGCGATGAGTCAGTAGGAAGCGGGCAGCCCACATCGAAACAAAATAAAATTCTCAAGCGTGTTAGAAAGACTTAGGTCCGTTGTCTACGGATACGGAGGACCTTTCGCAAGCAATGCGTTCAGCCGTTTGTCGTGACCATAGATATCATCGAAAAAGTGCACCGTCCCATCCTCCTCCGCGACGGCTGTCACGTAGAGAATAAGGACCGGGACCTTCACCGTCAGATTAACCTGCCGATTGTCTCTGCCTGAATCCATCGCTGTTTGTACACTCGCCACAGTCCACTGTTGTTGCCCATCGGGTTGATTCCGCAACAGGAAGGCAGCTAACTCGGCAGGCTTCTCTACCCTAATACAGCCTGAACTGAAGTCTCGTCGCGATCTCGCGAACAACTCCGTCGATGGAGTGCTATGCAGATAGACCGAATGCGAGTTGGGGAACATGAACTTGATGAGCCCAAGTGCATTGTTCGGCCCCGGCTTCTGACGTATTGAGTATTTGCCTGAGCGCAGTCCGTCTACTAAATCCTCGCTTCTGGATACCGATCTGCCACTCGAGTCGGTTACCTCAAATCTCTCGCGAGCAATATACCCGCTGTTCTTCGTGATGCCGGGGATGACGTTCCTGCGGAGAATTCCAGGCGGAACATTCCAATATGGGCGGAAAACGATAAATCGTATGTCATCGCTAAACACCGGCGTCTGGGTTGGCGCGGCCTTGCCCACCACGACTCTCATGCTCAGGGCAAGTTGGTGGTCTTCCGAATACGCCCTCAACCGAAACTCCGGAATATTGACGAGAACCGGAGGCTGCTGAAACTCGGTCGGCATCCATCGCCAGCGCTCCAATGCATCATCGATCTCCTGGATCCGCGCACTCAGCGGCGTATTCAACTCACGTACAGTTGTCGCACCTAATTTGCCATCGGGAACAAGGCCATGTCTTTCCTGAAAATGTTTGACCCCATCGACAAGCGTCCCGCTGTAGGAATTGAAGCTTCCACCCTGCGGAAGGTCTCCAAGCAATTGCAAGCGCGCAGCAAGTTCAGCAGTTCCTTCATACGTATCGCCCGGAGAGACGGTTTTGCTCCCCGTTGGCACTTTGCCGCCGTCTCCTTGAGCAGCCAATTTCAGGTATTGCTTCAATACGTCCTCAATACGACGATAGCCGGCGTAGGGCGGCTCAATCTCATCGAGCACGGATTGAATGTTCCCTGCATTTGCAACCTGTTGAGTAATAAATTCTGGCAGGTCGTATTTTTTGGACTGCACAT
>Ga0206968_10288_pt1 | contig 12473 bp, 11 predicted proteins | sample Alteio_BWOrgHeat_22_FD_153254 | JGI IMG/M metagenome (GOLD analysis project Ga0206968, IMG submission 153254) | Enriched cells from forest soil in Barre Woods Harvard Forest LTER site, Petersham, Massachusetts, United States -... | ecosystem: Environmental > Terrestrial > Soil > Temperate forest >... | reverse complement strand
TTTCTGCCTGATATTCATTCCAAATTTCTGACAAGACTTCTGCGGCTGGCTTTACTTCCTTAACAAAAGAAGCAGCCTGACCAATCTCCAATTCGCCCTCATCAATATCGCCTTCAAAAATCCCGCGCCTGGACCGACCTTTGCCCAAAATATTTTTTAGCTCTTCAATTGTCGAGCCGTTCTTTTCTGCAGCTGTAATCTGCTCATAGAATTTATTTTTGATCATCCGCACAGGCGTCAACTGTTTAAGGGTGAGGATTGTGTCGCCTTCTTGCAGCTGCACCAGTCTCTTTTTAAAATTTTCATGCGCTGACGACTCCTTAGTTGCGGCGAAACGAGTGCCTATCTGCACCCCGTCTGCACCCATCGCTTCGGCTGCAAGCATAGCACGACCCGAACCAATGCCACCTGCGGCAATCAACGGTATAGTTATCGCGTCACGCACCATAGGCACCAGACAAAGCGTTGTTGTTTCCTCTCTGCCATTATGCCCACCGGCCTCAAAACCTTCGGCTACTACCGCATCTGCGCCCGCCTGTACACTCTTGAGGGCAAACTTTACACTGGAAACTACATGTACCACTGTAATACCCTTGTCTTTTAAGTGAAGAGTCCAGGTTGCGGGATTTCCGGCTGACGTAAAAACTATCCGTACTTTTTCATCGACAATGATTTGCATGATTTTCTCAATCTCGGGATAAAGTAATGGCACATTTACTCCAAAAGACTTTTGAGTTGCGAGTTTGCATTTCTGAATATGCTCCCGCAGAGTCTCCGGATTCATGGAACCGGAGCCGATCAAACCCAATCCACCAGCGTTACTTATTGCCGAGGCAAGACGCCATCCACTGCACCAAACCATACCAGCCTGAACAATAGGAAACTGAATGTTGAAAAGTTTCTGAATGCGGTTCGTCATTCCGAAAAGTAAAAATTATTACTCACTGGAGTAATATAAGGCTGATTTTCTGCCCTTTACAAAATCTCATCAATTCGATGCCAGGTTCAAGCTGAATAATAGTTGTCCACAAACCTTGGATTGATAAAATGCAGTGTAAATTCTTGTAAATCAAAGCATTAAGCGTTAACAATCCTTTAATGTTGATAAGTGTCTCTTTTTGTGCAAATCTTATTTGCTAATTAGTAAGTACCTGAATTTAAACATTTTAAGGTTTTTATATCATCAATCTTACATGCCACTTAAACCAAATTATCTTCGGTTCATAAGTTTTTTTAAATCGTTTCAGCTCCGGTTTTAAAATTTATTACTTTCATCCCTTCATGAAATATCGATTTGTACTTCCCTTTCTTGTATTCATCTCGCTTGCTGCTCCTGCCCAGGAACTCATCAAGCTAACCGATCTTCAAAATATCATCAATGATGCCGGCCCAGTGAAGGTGATTAACTTTTGGGCTACCTGGTGCGCACCCTGCGTAAAGGAGCTACCCTATTTTGAAAAGCTTAACCAGGAAAATAAAAACGTAAAAGTAGTTTTGGTAAGCATGGACTACGATCTTGATCCAAATCCTGCCAAAGTAAAGCGGTTTGTGGAGCGTAAAAAACTTCTTTCCAGTGTAGTGATTCTGGCAGAAGAAAACCCCAACGCCTGGATCGAAAAAATTGATAAAAACTGGACCGGTGCTCTTCCATCCACATTGATTGTTAACCCCGGCAACGGCAAGCGAAAATTAGTGCAGCACGAATTGAAAGAAGGAGAACTGGAAAATCTAATTGAGGCGGTCAAATGAGCTTCAGTATTGTAAGGTTTCCTGGCTTGCTGCTTCTCGCTATAGCCACACTCGTCACGTGCTCCAAAAAAGAAGGTATCGTAATTACCAACGAAAACAAGAAAGAAGTACTTACTCAGTTCGCTAACCAGAATTCTGAGAAAAAAGTAGTTATCGAAACTGATTTCGGCACCATCCACATACGCCTTTACGATGAAACCCCATTGCACCGTGCCAATTTTATTAAACTAATCAAAGAAGGCTATTACGATCAGCCTGAGTTTTATCGGGTAGTTGAAAAATTTGTAGTACAGGGCGGAGTACCGATGAAGAAATTGGACTACACAATCCCTGCGGAATTCAATCCAAAATTCTATCATAAAAAAGGCGCAGTTGCCATGGCGCGACTAGATGATAACAATCCGAGAAAAGAATCTTCATCTACCGAATTTTATATCGTGCATGGAAATAAGTATGCTGATTGGGAATTTGAAGAAGAGGAAAAAGCGTTGGGATTAAAATTATCAGCCGAACAAAGAAAAATCTACACCACTATCGGGGGAGAGATGACTTTAGATGAAAAGTACACTGTATTTGGCGAGGTGACGGATGGCTTTGACGTGATCGATAAAATAGCCAGCGTGAAGGTTTACAGTTCAGAAAAACCATATAAAAAAATACCCTTTGAAATTCGAATTGCAGAGTGAACTTTGTATAATAAAAAGATAAACTATGAAAATCCTGAGCATTTTACTCCTTTCCGTCTTGATGTTGGCCCTGACACCCGAAAAAAACGGTTATGACATTGGCGATACTGCCACTGATTTCAAATTGAAAAATGTGGATGGCAAAATGGTTTCCCTTGCCGACTTCAAAACAGCCAAAGGCTTCGTTGTCATCTTTGACTGCAACACGTGCCCTGTTTCAAAAGCTTACAATACAAGAATCGTTGCGCTTAGCAAAAAATTATCACCCTTGGGCTTTCAAGTGGTATTGATCAATCCAAATTCTCCCGAAGTCTCAAGCGGCGATTCGTATGAAGAAATGGTAAGTCTGGCAAAAAAGAAAGGCTATGATTTTCCATACCTGTATGACGAATCGCAAGAGGTGGTAAAAAGATTTGGAGCAACCAATACCCCGCATGTCTTTGTGTTGAACAAAAACTCCAATGAATTGAAAGTGTCTTATATCGGCGCAATTGATGATAATACCAGAGACGCCTCAAAGGCCAGCCATCACTATGTTGAAGAAGCCGTTAATGATTTGCTTGCCGGAAAACCAGTGACCACACCTAAGACAAAGGCAATTGGCTGTAGCGTTAAAATGAAGAACTCATAAAGTACCTGATCCAAGCAACGCCTTAAAAACTTCAGCCAGTTTTCCGAAAGCTTTTACTTCGATTTTAATTTTTTTCTGGTCGACGGATTTCTGGCTGAATTTTGAAATATAAATTTCTTTGAAGCCCAATTTTTCGGCCTCAGAAATTCGTTGGTCGATCCTGTTCACAGCACGCAGCTCACCGCCCAATCCAATTTCTGCAGCAAAACAAATTTTGTCTGAGACGGGAATCTCTTCCATTGAAGAAATAATTGAAACGCAGAGAGCCAGGTCAATTGCCGGATCTTCCACATAAATCCCGCCGGCCATATTCACAAACACATCTTGAGTACCCATTCTAAATCCGCACCTTTTTTCCAATACCGCCAGTAACATGTTTAGCCTCTTCTGATCAAAGCCATTGGGAGTGCGCTGTGGCGTACCATAGGAGGCAGGGCTTACCAGCGACTGTATCTCAATCAGCAGCGGCCGGTTTCCTTCAATTGTTGCACCGATAGTTGCGCCACTGACAAGTCCGTCCTTTTGTGAGATCAAAATCTCAGATGGATTGGAGACTTCTCTAAGGCCATTGCCGAGCATTTCGTAAATGCCAATTTCTGCAGTAGACCCAAAACGGTTTTTTGTAGTTCGTAAAATACGATAGGACAAATGACGATCGCCTTCAAACTGCAAAACGGTATCCACCATGTGTTCGAGCACTTTTGGCCCGGCAAGCATTCCGTCTTTCGTAATGTGACCAACCAAAAATACCGGTGTGTTGGTTTCTTTGGCAAACTTCATCAGTTCACCCGCGCATTGGCGTACCTGAGCTATGCTTCCGGCCACAGAATCCATTACATGAGAGTGTAAAGTCTGAATGGAATCAATGATCACCAACTGAGGTTCTAAAGATTCAATTGCCGTGAAAATATTTTTGGTGTTCGTTTCCGTGAGCATATAAAAATTTTCGGACGGCTTCGAAGATGAGAGTCGTTCGGCCCGCATTTTAATTTGTTGCTCGCTCTCTTCTCCAGACACATAGAGTGTCCTAATTTTTTGCAATGCCAATCCTATCTGGAGCATCAATGTAGACTTGCCAATGCCCGGTTCTCCACCAATTAAAACCAGTGAGCCTGGAACAATGCCACCACCAAGCACACGATTGAGTTCATTATCTGGAGTTTGGAGCCGAACTTCATTTGTTGATTCGATTTCATTAAGCGTTTTGGGCCTTATGACTTTGGATTTTGGATCTGACCGCCATTCATTTTTTGTTGATTCAACTTTTGTTACGACTTCTTCAACAAAGGTATTCCAGGAGTTGCAAGAAGGGCATTTGCCGAGCCACTTAGCTGACTCATAGCCGCAGGTTTGACAGAAAAAAAGGGTTTTTGATTTAGACATTAGGGTTCGATCGGGCTGTAAGATAATGATTAAGAATACTGTTTTCCGGCTCGGGGGTTTTGGGTAGTTTTGTGCCCCCATTTACCAACCCATTATGAAAACTCTATTCCAGCTTATTTTACTAGGCCTTGCGACGATTTCATTAGGCCAGAAGCCTCCCGCAAAATTTGGTGACATACCAATGGAGGATATGAAAATGAAAGTTTACCCATTGGATTCATCTGCATCGGCCGTGATTTTGTTTGATTATGGGGTGAGCAATAATTCCAACTTTATTAGACATACAAGAATAAAGATTCTCAAGGAGGATGGATTCCGTCTTGGTAATGTGGAGATACCTCTATACCATTCAAAATCTCTTGAAGAAAGGCTGATTAATTTAAAGGCCATTACCTATAATTTCGACGGCGGAAAAATTATTGAGTCAAAACCTTCCGATCAGGGCTCCTTCAAGGAGAAATTCAATCTTAATTTTAATATAAAGAAATTCGCCATGTCGGCGGTAAAAATTGGCTCAATTATAGAATACTCTTACGAAATTTCTTCACCATTTATTTCAATACCAAGTTGGCAATTTCAGCAGGACGTACCTACTAGGTTTAGTGAGTATTGGGCGATGGTGCCAGCTTATGTCACGGTGAAAAAAAATATGCAGGGCTATATTCCGGTTTCATCATACGATGTCATTGGAAAAGATAATTATCACTGGATATTGCAAAATATTCCCGCATTTAAGAAAGAGCCATTTATGACGACCGATAAAGACTATGTTTCAAAAATAAACATCGATGTGGATCAAGTTAACATCGTAGGATCAACAGGGCATATTTCTATTGATTATATGAGTTCATGGACCAAAATGAATAAGAACTTATTGACTAATGAAGATTTTGGAAAATTAGTCAGTGGATCCAATTTTTTGAGGGACAATGTAGATCAAATTATCAACGGAGTTACTGACTCCACAAAAAAAGTAATTGCATTGTCAAACTACGTTAAACAAACATTTGAGTGGGACGGCAGCAATGACTTGTTCGGTGAATCCTTAAAGAAAGTCGTAGAAAAAAAGAAAGGTAGTTCGGGGGATCTGAACTTACTTTTGGGTTCAATGCTTGACAAAGCTGGCTTCGAAGTTGAGATGGTCGTACTTAGTACAAGAGACCATGGAATCATCCGTCAATCCTACCCATCGAGTCGTCAGTTTAATTATTCGATCTGCTCAATTAAATTAGGAGGGAAAACTCTATTGCTAGATGCAACTGAAAAGTATTTGCCCTATGATGTCTTGCCGACCCGATGCCTTAATGGGCAAGGACTTCTTATCTCAAAAACGAATTCGAAATGGATTGAATTATCCTCAAAGGCTAAGGAAAAGACCTTTACTAATGCTGATTTTGTTTTGAATGATGCAGGACTACTTGATGGTAAAATCAATTACACCTGTGACGGTTATGATGCTCAGCGCCTGCGTAGCAGTTACTTTGCTAAGGGAGAAGAAATGTATTCGAAAGATTTTCTTTCAGGCAAACAATGGACTGTAGTAAAAAGTGAATTTAAAGACATGAAAGAAATTGACAAAAGTGCCAAGATATTTTACGAAATTAATACTGATGAACATGCTACGAGTACAGGTGATGTTATTTATATAAACCCATTTGTCACTTCTCGCCTAAAAGAAAATCCATTTAGGTCAGAAAAGCGTGAGTATCCTGTTGACTATGGAAACAAGAAAGAGGAAATATATAATTGTAAAATTACCGTTCCGGAAGGCTTTCTAATTGATGAAATCCCTAAAAGCAAAGTTATTGCTTTACCTCAAAATGCTGCAAAATTCATTTACAATGTAGTTCGGCTTGACAATGCCATTAGCATCACAAGCAATTTTCAGATAAACAAGACTCAATTTATTCAGACGGAATACCCTTCACTTCGCGAATTTTACAATCAAGTAGTTGCAATACAGGCCGAACAAATTGTTTTAAAGAAGAAGTAGTTATGAAAAAGAGACTCATTTTCATTTTGATTCTTGCGACTTCCATAAAATCCAAGGCTGGTGAGTTAAAATATCCCGTTAATTCCATCCCAGAAGAGTTAAAAACTGACGCCAACGCTGTTATTCGCGATGAGCGAATAAGTTTTAAAATATTGGCCAAGAATGGAGCAACTTACCATGTGCACGAAGTTGTCACGATTTTTAATGAAAAAGCAAATCACTATGCAAAGAAGGTTATTGGCTACAGTAAATTGTGCAAAATAAGTGACATCAACGGGTTCGTGTTTGACTCAACCGGGAAGCTAATTAAGAAACTTAAGAACAGTGAAATCTATGATCAAGCTGCATTCGACGGCTTTAGCCTGTACAGTGATAACAGACTCAAATACTTCAATCTTGCACAAGCAATCTATCCTTATACCGTTGAAATCGAGTACGAATTAGAGTACAAGTATTTATACTTTATCCCAGGCTCTCGGTGGGGCGGAGAAAAAGTATCCTATCAAAATGCATCGTATCAATTAGTATTTCCGGCCAACTTGGCACCGCGATACAAACTTTTGAACGTTGAGCAGACACCCAAAAAAGAAAGAACAGCAGAGGGCTTTGAATCTATCACCTGGAGTTTCGAAAATTTAAAGCCACTTAAATTTGAACCCTATTCTCCATCGCGCGAAATGATTCCGCAAATCATTGTTGCACCAACTGCCTTCGAATATGAAGGCTATTCGGGAACGATGAAATCCTGGCAAGATTATGGAAAATGGCAGAAGACCCTGAATGATGGCAGAGGCGAACTCCCGCAGCCGGTCAAACTAAAAGTTAAAGAACTTACTAAAGGATTGACTACGGATGCGCAAAAAGCAAAAGCTATTTACGAATATCTGCAAAGCAAGACCCGGTACGTAAGCATCCAACTTGGCATTGGCGGATTGCAACCCTTTCCGGCATCAGTTGTTGATGAAACAGGATACGGAGATTGCAAAGCACTTTCCAACTACACCGTTGCCATGCTAAAAGAAGCAGGTATAAAGGGCTATTATACAGTTATACAGGCCGGGCGAAATGAGCGTGAGGTTAAAACCGATTTCCCAAGTCATCAGTTTAATCACGTAATTGTTTCCGTGCCAAACGGAAAAGACACATTATGGCTAGAATGTACTAGTCAGTCAAATCCATTTGGATATCAGGGCACATTTACCGAAGACCGATGGGCCATGATGGTAACTGAAGACGGTGGGAAATTGGTACGCACGATTAACTACACTCCCGAGCAAAACTTACAGTCCAGAACAGCAATGGTAACTGTTGATGCCTCCGGCAATGCAAAAGCAAAAATCAAAACTACAGCAACTGGGATTCAGTACGAGAATGGTGGATTAAATTGGGCGTTTAATAATTCTGACAAGCAAAAGAAATGGATTGAAGAGAATACAGACATTCCAAACTTCAGTGTCAATTCATTTTCAATAACTGAAAAGAAAGACAAGGTCCCGTCGGCTGCAATCAATCTGGACTTAACTCTCAGCAGATACGCATCTGCAAGTGGTAAGCGGCTCTTCGTTACACCTAATCTGATGAACAGGATTTCTGGTGCTCCTGAAAAAATTGCTGAAAGAAAAACAGAGGTAGTTCGTAAATCAAACTACCTAGATCTCGATACCATTCAATTTACGGTTCCGGAAAATCTCTATCCTGAATTTCTACCCGAGCCTTTGAAGTACACATCTAAATTTGGTGAGTACGAAGCAAGTTTTAAGTTCGATGCCGGCAAAGTGACTTATATAAGGCGCATGAAAGTCTGGAAGGGTCGTTTCCCAAAAGAGACTTACAATGAACTGGTTGACTTCTACAAAAATGTAAGCAAAGCAGATAATATTAAATTGGTATTCCTTAATAAAACCTGATCACTTCAAAGGCGAATTGGCCTCTTTGGCCATGGCATTGTAAACCAATGTATCCGTAAGCGAAGGGAACCACTTGTTTAGAAATACGGTAAGTTTTCCTTGTGCCGTTAATACCAGAATCTTTTTTCTATTTACGGTAGCCTTGTAAATATGCCTCGCGCATTCTTCAGCCGTCATCATTTCCTTCTCATTACGTGGTGACTCACCCTGAACCGAACCATCTTTAGTTAAAGCACGGTTGCGAATATTAGAAGCCGTGAAGCCGGGGCAGGCCGTAAGAACATGAACGTGGCGATGCAACAGTTCTGTGCGAAGAACCTCAAGAAATCCGTTTAGGGCAAATTTTGAACCTGAATAACCTGCACGACCTGGCAACCCGCGAAACCCTGCAATGGAAGAAATACCAATGACAGATCCTTTATTCCCGATGATTTGAGGAAGGCAAGCTTGAGTGGCATACAGCACTCCATAAAAATTAATGTCCATCACTTTTTTTATCACGCTCATATCGGCCTCTTCAAAAAGAGCACGCATTGTGATACCGGCATTGTTGATGAGTACGTCTATTTTTCCAAATAGCCTCACTGCCTCTGCGGCCATCTTTCTATTGTCTTCTTCCAAACTCACGTCAGCCACAAAACCAGAGATGCTTATTCCTTTTTGCTTCAATGATGAAACCGCTTGATCAAGATCAGCCTTGTTGCGCCCGGTGATCAAAATTTTAGAGCCATTCTTTCCAAATTCCTCAGCCAACGCTTTGCCAATGCCCGAAGAGCCTCCGGTGATCACAACTACTTTATCTTTCATGGGGTGAATTTTTAAAACTAAAATCGCTTTTAAACTGAGTGGCAAAAATACTTAACTTGGTGAGATCACAAATTTCAGGTGGATCAATTTGTAAATACACAAATAGGTTTAGGATGCAGGGAGGCTTATGAGCACAGAAACTTTCGATGATAATGAAAAAATTAAAAAAAGGATAAGTGCCTCCGAAGCCCTTTCAAAAATCTATCGTTATTGTGCTTATCAGGAGCGCTCACACCGCGAAGTAAAAAATAAGCTGTTCAGTTACGGATTGTATTCCAATGATGTAGAAGAAATAGTTTCGCGACTTATTAATGAAAGATTCTTAAATGAAGAGCGTTTTGCCAAAGCATTTGCCGGCGGAAAATTTAGGATGCAAAAGTGGGGGCGCATTAAAATTAAGCGCGAGTTGCAACAGGCAGGTCTCACGCCAAAGTGTATTGCCATTGGGCTGGCCGAAATCGATAAGTCTGATTACTCTAAAACTCTTCTGCTTCTCATCAAGAAAAAATCTGCCCAATTAAGTGAGTCAGATCCGTTCAAAAAGAAGAATAAAATAGCCCAATTCATTATTGGAAAAGGTTATGAACCAGAGCTGGTTTGGGAAGTCCTGAGTGATTTCATGGGGTAAATCCGGACTAACAAAAACTAGTCTTTTCCGTACAGTTCGTTTTGTATCCTTCGCGACAATTTATAAAAATCACCCAATCTATTTTTGTGACCTTTACGTATCTTAGTCAAATGAAAAATACTCTAATTCTTTTGCTCTTCATTTCGGCCAACCTGCCGGCACAAAGTGATGACGCTCGCAAGAGAAATTATAACATCAAGAAAAATATTGCTATTGAAGGATATGACCCTGTTAGCTATTTTGATGGGAAACCCACTGAAGGTGATTCAAAATTCAATTACGCTTTTAAAGGTGTCGTTTATCAGTTTAGTAATACCTCCAACGCTAATAAATTCAAGGCAAGCCCTGAAAAATATGAGCCTGTTTACGGTGGGTGGTGCGCTTATGCCATGGGGGAAACTGGTGAGAAAGTAAAAATTGATCCCCAGACTTATAAGATTGTTGAAGGCAGACTTTATTTGTTCTACAATTTCTGGGGCAACAACACGCTCAAAGACTGGAACAAAAATGAAAAGTCTTTAAAAACAAAAGCCGACCAAAACTGGAAAAAATTTATACCCTAACAACCCTAATTCTAAACCCTAATTCTCAAAGTGAAATGAGTCAACTTATACGCGCCAGTCATACTATTTTAGACCAATTATCAGATGCAATTCAGCAATTGTCAGAGGCTGAGTTTGTAAAACCATCTCAAACACTGAGTGGGTCTTCTATTGGTCAGCATTTTCGTCACACTATGGAATTCTTCATTTGTCTGGAGCAAGGCTATGGCAAGAGTGTTATCAACTATGACAAACGTGCACATGACAAGTTAATCGAGACTAATCGTGAAATGGCTCTATTAGTGATCGATCGCGTTCGCGGATTTATTAATGTGACCAATGATAAACCCTTATTGCTCGAGGTTGGATACGATTTAAGCAATGAAGATAGCGTTACAGTGCAGACGAATTACTTCCGTGAACTCACTTATAATATCGAGCATGCCGTACATCATATGGCTATAATGAAAATTGGTATCCGCGAAGTGGCAGAACATGTTCGGGTCTCGTCAGACTTTGGCGTAGCGGCTTCCACATTACGCTACCGCGAAGAAACGATGGCTGTAGTGCGTTGATGAGCTCATCTATTCGCAATTCATTAATTAAGATTTTTCATTGGGAGTATTGGCCATTTGGAATCATTCAGTTGCCGCTTTTCTTCATGTGGTTATGGTATTCTCTTCGTGAACGATCTTTCTTTTATTTCTCAGCGTCCAATCCTGGAATCCTCAGTGGAGGAATGATGGGTGAGTCGAAATACGACGTTCTATCCTTAGTTCCTGAGGAAGTCAAGCCCAAAACTATATTGATTCACTTCCCAGCCTCCAATGGCGAGGTGTTAAAAAAAATACAAACAGCCGGGCTAAAACTCCCTCTGATTTTTAAACCTGACCTGGGCGAGCGAGGCTGGATGGTGAGGCGAATCAACAACGAGCAGGAATTAGCGCAATACATCTCAGAAATAAAGATCGATTTCATTATTCAGGAGTTAGTGGATCTACCACTGGAGTTTGGGGTTTACTATATGCGTCTTCCAACTGAAGAAACCGGAGTGGTTAATTCTATCACTGCCAAAGAATTTCTATCAATAACCGGCGATGGTAAGAAAACACTAGCGCAATTAATTTTTGGCAGCAGTCGTGCTCGTCTGCAATGGTCTGTGCTCAAAGAAAAATATCGTGATCAACTCAATGAAATAATTCCAGTAGGAAAGAAAATAGAGCTTATATCCTTCGGCAATCACTGCCTTGGTACCATGTTTCTCAATGGCAATCACCTGATAACCAAAAAACTTTCACAGTCATTTGATCGAATCAGCAAAAGAATTGATGGTTTCTATTTTGGGCGTTATGATTTGAGATGCGCAACGTTGGAGGACTTGGAAAATGGAAACGTAAAAATCGTGGAGCTAAATGGTTGTGGTGCAGAGCCAGCTCACATTTACCATCCTGGGGCTTCGATGTGGGCAGGTATAGGTGTATTAATTACTCACTGGAAAAACATTTATCGAATAAGTAAAGAAAATCATGAGCGTGGCGTTGCGTATCTTTCATGGAAGGAAGGCAAAGCGATTTATGAAAAATTTAAAGCCGCTGTGAGATGAATTACTTCTACGTTTTCTTTCTTGGCTTCATCTTTAGTTTCATTGGCTCTATTCCACCCGGCACGCTCAACGTCTCCATTCTACAGATAGCACTGCAACGGAAGGTTGGCATCGCAACGAGGTTTGCTTTGGCGGTTGCGATTATTGAATATCCGTACGCTTGGATTGGAGTTCAATTTGAATATTGGATCACCTCCTCTCCGATGATCATAGAAAATTTTCAATTGATTGTGGCCGTGGTGATGACCAGCCTTGGGATTTTTAATTTACTTCCTTCACGACAGCCGACTGGGTTTGCAAAGAAATTTAATGAAAGTGGGTTCAGGCGCGGATTAATTTTGAGTGTTCTTAACCCAATGGCAATCCCCTATTGGATGGGGTTCACGGCTTACTTAAAAGCTCAGGGTTGGATAAGTCTTTCAACAACAGGATTGCTGCACAGTTATGTTCTTGGGACTTCCGTCGGAGCGCTGGCACTACTTACTCTTCTCATTTTTTATGCTCAACGACTTGCTCCTTATGCAAAGGACAGTAAATGGATAAA